>Ga0315320_10002290_pt1 | contig 15752 bp, 5 predicted proteins | sample M140m21515metaG_FD_203458 | JGI IMG/M metagenome (GOLD analysis project Ga0315320, IMG submission 203458) | Ammonia-oxidizing marine archaeal communities from Monterey Bay, California, United States - M1 40m 21515 | ecosystem: Environmental > Aquatic > Marine > Coastal | place: USA: California... | reverse complement strand
GAATTGTTTTCCATTACTTTTCTTTTTTAAGTTTAATCCATTTTGTTAAAGTATACCCTATAGTTACTAAGAGTAAAAAAATTTTTAATCCATCTTCTATTTGCGTAAAAGTGGTTATACTTAATGCTCCTGCATTAATAGCGTATAATTTCATATCTGATATGCTCATTGGTTATTTGTTCATTAGTTCTAATATTTTTTCTACTCGGTCTTTTTCATATCTTAAAGCTCTTACTTGCTTTTTACTTAAGCCGTAATCTAATAAAGTTTTTACTTGTTCAGGTTTGTTTTCGCCTTTAATAGAATCAAACTGTCGTCTAAGCTTTCTTTCGGCAGTTTCTTTTTTAGGTTTTATTTTTACTTTTGGCTTTTCTTTAACTTCTTCAACTTTAGCTTCAGGTTTTACTTCAGGTTTTACTTCTGCTTTTTGAAGTTCTATTATTTTTTCAACTCTTGCTTGCTCTTTACCTAAAGCTTTTATTTCTTTTTTAGTAAGCCCTAAATCTAAAAGCATATCAACTTGCTCTTGAGTTTTAGTTTCTTTTTTCATTGTAATAACATCCTCAATAGCTTGCTCTTCAGGAGTTAATACTTTTGCAGCATCAAATCCGCCATAGTATCCTAAACCTACATCCCATGTAGACCAACCCAATCCCAGTGCAACTTTTTGCCAAAGGACAGATTGTTCGTTCACAATGCCTCGCATGCTATTTAGCTTTTTCATAACTCTATCAAGAGGTATATTAGTAAGACCAGTTACTATTTGAGCACCCGCTAAATAAGCTGGATTGTCTAAACTAAATCCTTTGCTTTTTATATCTTTCATATTCCAGCTAAAACTTCTAAGACCGCTATTTATTTTTTGTATCTTAGAACCAAGAGGTGGCGAGAATCCTAGTAAATCAAATACTGCTTCTTCGTATTTAGATCTATCTTTTGCGTGTTGCTTACCTAATTCCATTAAAGCAGTTTTTAAAGCAACTACTGCAGCACCTCCAATACCTAATCCTTTAAGCTGTGAATCAATCATACCATTTGCTACTCTTGAAATCTTTTCGCTTTTCTTAGCATCCATGGTTTCCTCGTCATCTTCACCAAACCCTAACGCAAATACAGCTTGTTGCAGGGCATTGAATATTAAATTTTGTACAGCACCGTAATAAACAATTTTAGATACATTTGTTTTCCAATCACCTCTGCCATTTACAAGATCTTGAGCTGCCCTTTTTTGTATACGAGCGTACTGCATAGGTGTGTTTGCCCACGCTAATATTACACGACCTGCGCCAGATGCTTGTTGTGCACTAATCCTATTTGGATTACTTGACTGCTGGCTTTCTTCTGCTATTTGCCTAAAATCATCAAAAGCTTGTTTTTCTGCAGCTTTTTGATCCATGCCTTTAGCAACTAAAGCTTTTACTCTATTTCTGTAAAAAGTAGAGCCACCTGTTGCAATAGCAAAACTATCTGCAAATCTAGTCATAACAAAACCTTTGCTAAGTAAAAATGCTATAGCTGATTTAACTTTATTTTTAGAATCTCTTACAGCATCTGCTATTTCAGATTCACTTACATTTATTTTAAGTCCGTTTCTACGTTCAACTAAGTAATCAGAATTCATAAGTGTCATGAAATCACTCCAGAATTGTTTTTGATTAGCAAATGCTAAACCAGCTTTAACAATATTATTATCACCCCAGTTTATAAAGTTTACCGATGATATTGTTTGAAGCAACGCAGATCTAGTATTTAAAAACATTACAGCACCTACAGAATTGTTCAACCAATCTAATAATCCATCAGTAACTCTGTTGCCGCCTGGAGGTCTGTTGCTACCAGATTTCATTCTACGTAAAGAATCTTCCATAGCTTCACGCCATCTAGTTCCATATGCAGCTTCCATTTTATTCATATTATCTTCTGAAAATATAATGTCTACATTTTCTCTCCACTCTTGTTGATATTCTGCTCTGTTTACTTTATTAATACCGTTTATAATATCGCTAGTTATGTTACCACCTAACCAATTATCTCCAGGCTTAGGATAAAGTTTACCTTTTTGTATAACTATTAGTTCATTTGTAAAAGTATTTAACTCGTCATTATTTTTTACAAAATCATTTAATTCTTTTATATCTTTTTTAGATAAGCCTGGAATGCTCATTCCTTGTCTGGTCCAAGCAGCTACACGGACAGCATGTGAAAAAGTAAAGCCAGCAATACCGGTCGGCTTACTTAAGCTTTTCGGTAATGTTTTTAATTGATTTTTTAATTCTTTAAAATCGTTTGCCGCAGATATCTTTGCTTGCGTTACGGCTGACTCGGCTCTATCATAAGGATCAAGCAAGTTTGTTTTAAGAAATGCCATTTGAGCATCACCTTTTTTGCCTTTACCTAACATTTTATATAATAACCCTGTAAAATCTTCAGCTGAAGATGGAATAAAGAAATTGAATTTTCCTTTGTTAGCTCCAACTGTTTTAGCTCTTGCAGCAGAATATTTTTTGTAAGTTTCAATACCTGAAGAATCTTCAATCATGTCATTTACAATAATGTTAAAAGTATTAGATTTGCTAAACTTAGCTTGTTGAACTTTTGATTTAACATCTATTTGACTAAGAACATCTTCGACCGCTTTAACATTTTTTATAGCATCGTCTGCGAAATAAAAATCATTATATCCTTCTGCTGCTTTACCCATCATCCATCCAGCTTTAGCTTGCGCTGTGCCATCTCCTAATCCAGTTATATTAGCTAAAGGTATATCTATACCGTTAGCCTTCATAAAAGCTTTTATAGGCCCTGCTGCTTCTTGAGGTCTTGCAGTAAGTATAAATACATCTTCGGTTCCTCTGACATCTGCTATTTTTTGAGCTACATTAAACAATGGCCCTTTCTTTCCTTTAACAACTTTACTGAATTCAGTAAAATCAAACTTAGCACCATTTGCTTCTAAGTCAGCTGCTTGCTTTGCAAATTGCGTAGCGTTAATTTTTTTACTAGAGCCATTTGGCATATTGACAATAACCATGCTTTTAGATGTGGCTAAGGTATCATCAAAGTCAAATACTCTAATTTTTTTGACCGGAGCCTTTAAGCTTCTTGCTACATTTAAAGCTTTATCAGTTTTAATTAAAGCGTTTATTAATGTTTGAGTGGTTACTGGATCGCTATAAGCTATAATATCAGGAACTAAACCAACGTCTAACTTGTTAGCTTTTGACCTAGAAAACTTAGCTTTAGTATCAACTTTAACGCCTGTAGAAGTTATATTGTGAACGTCGTACACAGATTTGCCGCCAGCTAATATTAAATTACTTGGGTTTATACCACCTGCATTTAGCCCTACGTTTATATTAAAGTATCTAGCCCAAATGTTGTCTGTTATTTTCCAGCCTTCAGGAGTTTGATCCACATAATCAAATTTTTCTCCGTTAAGTTTTTTGCCTTTTAGCTTTTTATCATTTTTATTAGATATTGGTCCTTGAAAATAATTGTTTTTTATGTTTTTAAAGTTTTCTCCAACATTACCCTCTAAAGCCTGCATAAACAAATATTTACCAACTAATGTAGCGGGTAAAGTATGTTCTAAAGTATTTCCGCTAGCTCCAGTTTCTATATACCCTTCTTGATAAAACCTAAATGGAGCAGAAGATCTTAAAAAATGACCCTGGCCTGAAGAGCTAGAAGACAATAAAGCCCCTACGAAAGCAACGCCTTCAAAGTTCATAGTTCCATTGCTATTACGCATAACTTCGTTTTGAAACATTTCAAAAAGCTTGCCTAGTTCATCTATAGAATCATCTTGTCTTTTTACAAATTCAGGGTCATTTAATGATTTATCAAGTCGTAATTTTTTACCATATACGCCTTCATATGTAAGCATGTTTTTCATAGCTGGAAAATCGCTATCTTTAGCAAAAAGCTTTTTAGATTTAATTTTAGCTTTAGCTTTACTTAAATTTTCACCACCTTCATCTTTAGGCTTCATTAAGCGTGCTTTCTCTGCGTCTATAGACTCAGACATCCATACATTAGCTTCTATAACGCTCCTAAATGGTAAGTTACCTTTATAGCCTCTAAATTGACTTTTATCAATAATAGCTCCTGTTTCTATTAAAGCATCAATGTCTGCTTTTGTTTCTCCAACGCTGTCTTCGTATTTTTTAGTTTTATCTTTTAACAAATTTTCACTTACAAAACCTAATTTTCTCCAAAAACTTGGAGGAAGTTTTTTTGTTAATCCGCTGCTAATAGCAAAATTTAAAAATCTTTCTCGACCTGCTTCATCTTTCATGTCTATTCTATCGACACCTGTTCCTTTTAATAACGAATCAAGTGTTTTAGTGTAATCAATATTAAATTCCGCAAAATCTGGAGTAGACTTATTGTCTAGACCTGTTTCAATAAATACGTTTTTTCTATTTTCACTAAACTTAGCACTGGGCGATACCTGTAGTTTTTCAGCTGTTTTAGCTCTAACGATTTCTGGCTTAGCTTTAAAAGCTTCTGTACTAGGTGCTGCTTCTGCTATAAATTTATTTGCAATTGCTTTAGCTATAGCTCTTTTTCTATTACTATTATTTTGAGGTGTACTTCCAAAAAAGTTATTTATTACAGCAGCTACTTTAGGGGTTAATCTATTATAAAGATTAGCTCCAGCTTTTTGCTGTGTAGTTGTAAGATAAGGCACACGACCTTGCATCATGAACTTTTCAATTTCTGATTGTTTTGTTAATCTTCTATTAACTTCAGTAAATAGTCTAGGCTGTCCTTTTTTTACTCTACCATCATCAATAGCAATTAACTCACTTATATTTAATCCTTTATAAAAAGTAGGATTTTCATTTAAAAATTCTCTAAACTTTTTTGGGCTACCTATTATATCCTTAGCTATTAAATCTACAAAAGCTTTACTTGGTTTAAAAGCTTGCTTTCTGAATTTTTCGCTTTTAGGATCTAATCCTTCCAACTGTTTAGTTACAAACCCTCTTACTTTATCTTTAAACTTAACGCTTAAAGGTTGTTTGTTAATTTTAATATTCTCAACAAGCTTAACGTCTGTATCTACTTCTACAGCAGGACCTTTTGAGGTGTCTTCTACATTTTCTAATTCTTTTTGTCTTTCATCTGAAATTCTAGTTTCAACCTCTGATCCTCCAATTTCCTGTTCAAAAAACAAAGATCTTTTTGGGTTGATATTAGATATAACTAAAGTTGAAAAAGCCATATTTTTACCATCAACTGTTGGCTTGTATCGGTCTAGTATGCCTTGGTAATATTGCATAACAAAAGATTCCGCATCAGTTTTGTTTATAGATTTTAATCCTTGCTGGCTTGCCTGTTTAGATTTGTAGCCTTGAAAGTTTAAACCAGGCCCTGACAAAGCTAGTCTTTTGTACTCAGTTATTAAATCTTTTTGTTCAGTAATTGATAAATCTTCTTTTTTAGATTTAACAGCTAACTCATTTAATTTAACTCTAGATTCTTTAAATAAATCTTGATCAGCTTGATCGAGATCAACTTCAGACTCGGATTCTGTTTTTAATGTATCTGATTTTTGTATATCTTTAACATCTCCTACTGTTAAAGTACCATCTTTTATTTTAGTACCTAGCTGAGTCATAAAAGCTATAACATCTGTTTCGCCTTTGAAGTTGTAATCAAAATCAGCTTTGCCTGCCTGGCCGGTTGCAATACCAAATGCTTGCCCAAGAGCTCCTAAAAATCCGGTGTTTCTTTGTTTTTCTAAATTAACGTTTCCGCTTGTAACTTCTTCTAAGAAATAAGTTATAACTTCATCAAAACCTTGACCTTTAGATCTGGCTTTAACTCTTGTGTAAGCATCTTTATTATTTTCATTTAAAAATTCTAGAATAGATTTAGCTACTTCTTTAAAAGCATTTGGATCAGTAGATAAGGCTTCAGCGGCTATAGAGTGTCCAAGTTCATGAAATCCAGTTTCGCTTCTTTCATTTGCTATAGAGTTTTGAACAGACACTACAGAATCGTAAACTTTTTTGCCGTTAGTTGTAGATGGAATATTAACACCATTTGTTTCTCCTGAATTTATTCCTTCTTTAAATTGCTCTATATATTTATCGCCTTGCTCTCTGTCAATGCTATTGTTTGCATCTTCTACCCTTGCGTTTATAAGATCCGTAAAAGCTTTTATAGCTTCTGCATTGGTTTGAGCAGCTTTGTATTTAATATCAACACCAGCTCCAATTAAACTTTCTAAAAAAGAAGTTTCTTTAGATATATTGTTATTTATTTTTTCTTCTACATGTATTCTTTCGGCTTCATCTAATACACTTTGCGTACTTGGCGCAAATTTACCTTGAACTTGTAATCTTGTTTTAGCTTCTTTTTTTAATCTATTTTGTTCTTTAGTTGTTTGTAGTTTAAAAGTTTTAGCAAAAGCTTGTTTATACTCATTTATAGCGGTTTTTAAATCTTGAAACTCATTGCTTAGTTCTTTTATTCTTTTGTTTTTTTGCTCTTCACTTAAAGACTCATTAGCCAAAACAGCTTCAGCTTCTACTCTAAGATTTTCTTGTCTTTCCATTCCATTTTGAAAATATAAAAAACCTTCTTTACTTAAGTTGTTATTTACTTTTCTATTTTCAGTTTCTATTATTTCTAGGTTCTGATCCTTTAATTGCTGTATTTGTTTTTTAGTATTTTCTTTAAAATCAGCATCCATCCAAGGAGAGTTCAAAGAACTTTCCAACGTATTTATCATTTTAAGATTACCCCTGTAAGTATCGTATGTTTTAAAATCTGAAAAATTAGCTAAAATAGCCCCTTTTATAACAGGAGTTGCAGCGGTAGAATATGAAAACATACCGCCAACAAATACCGCTTCTGGAACATCTCTAAATATATTTAAGCTACTATCATCAAATAAATTTTGGCTAACTTGAGTCATACCCTCACCTATTTTATCAATAAAAGCAATACCAAAACTAGATGGCGCATAGATTTTAGTATTATTCCACCATTGTTGCATACCGCCTAGCAATTCTCTTGTGGTATTATTACCTGCTCCTTTATTTAAACTTTTAAATAGTCTACTAGTTGGTAGTGCCCCGAAAACATATTCGGATCCTGCATACCCTAATGATCTAAAAAGTACGTCATCAGGATTATAAGCTCTGCCTCCTATTTGTTTAGATTCTATTCTTCTTGATGATGAGTAATCACCACCGCTACTTGCCGAAACCGCAAACATTCCAAGGCCTCCAGATGCAATAGCAGCGTATATAGGTGCTTGTTCAACTGCTTTTTCAAGAGCATAATTCCCAAAATTACTTAAACTGTTAAATGCTTTATCAAAAGTTATTGGCTCATAATACTTATTTCTTACATACTCTTGAGCTTGCTGTGATTTTACACCTAGTTCTGCTAATCCAAATAGCTTTTTATTTTTAAAAGTCTTGGTGCCATCAAAAAACTTAATAGCGTCTTCTACTAAAACACCCGACTGTGCTGCTATGTTAAAAGTACCTAAAGCTAAGTTTAAGGCAAGTTTTTCTTCTTTGTCGTAAATTCGTTTTAAAGAATTTAAAGCATACTTACTAGTATCAGAATCTAAGGCCATACTTATAAGATTGCCTTGCTCCGCTTCTAAAGAATTGTATTGAACTTGATAGTCTTTTCCAAGTTTTTCTAAAAACTTTGATTTTTTATCGTAATTAAAAATTATAGAATTGTATTCTGTTACAGCTTTATTAAATTCATTTATTCTTTCAGGACTATCTAGGGCACTCATTTTCATATCACCCCCTGAGATTTTCATCATTGCTGATTTTAGATTACTTAATTTTAATCTATCTTCTTCTAGTGATTTAGAAAATGAATTTATATTTTGTATAGTACTTCCGTTTTTTAGCTTAGCGGTTTTTTTCTCAACAAGATCAGCTTGCGGCTGTAAATTCCAACTTGAATCTTTTGCTTGTTCACTTATAATACCTAAAAATTCACGTTGCTGAGTTTCCGTAATTTTACCGTCCTTTAAAAGCTTAGCCGCATTATCATTCCTTATAGCATCTTGCTTTTGATATTCTATAATAGCTTTTGCTTGATTTTCAATTTCTTGCTGAGTTATAGGCTCTGAGCTGTTTTGAATTTTTCTATTTTTAACTAAAGTTGCTTTTGCTTCCTTAAGTTGATTTTCGTAAGGCTTTATTGTTTCACTTTTTATATAAGTAGTTGCCGGTGTATACCCTGTCATAGAGCTACCTCCTCCTCCTGATTTAATCTCTGTTTCAACCGTATATGGTTTAAATAACTCTGGATTTCCTAGCAAAGAATTTATTTCATCTTGTTCTTCTTTGTTTACGTCAATTTCTTGCTGGTATTTATTGAGCTGCTCCGTATAAGTGTCTTTATATTGATCAACAATTTCAGCCTTGCCTCCAAATCTAGCTACATATTCTTGTACGTTAGATATACCTTCAAATCCAGGAGCTTTATTTTCTATTAAACTTTTTATTTGTTTAGCTGAATAAGAAGTTGTTTTTCCGTTTTGAGTTACATTTATTATACTGCGGTCTTTTACTGTAGGCAGCAAAGCACCTTGAGGGTTTAAATTTTTATTAAATTCTTTATAAAAGCTTTCGTTAGTTAAAGGTTTATTTTCTTGTTCTTTAGTATATGCATCAAACTTATCTTTAGTAACATTTACTCCATCTATAGAATATAATTTACCCTTTGGTAATTCCAATAAACCACTTTCCGAATCTGAGACCGTATTGGTCGACCCCGTATTGGTCTCTGTTTTTACAACAGGGTCGATTGCATTTTTTGATAAGTCTGCGTTAAAGTCATAAAAACCTTTAGAAAAATCAAATTCTGTATTTTCGGGCTTTTCTTGACCCCAGTTATTGTCTTTTTTCCACTGCTCAACCTTTTCCTTAATATCTGTTTCTCCTGAATCTTGAAGAAACTGTACATATTTTTCTAACTCGTTCATTTAATTTAATTTAAGTTGTTATCAGCTAAAAATTTTTGAGCTTTTGCTTTTTTAGCTTCTGCTAAATCAAAAACAGCTGCATCTTCTTTTACCGTAGGCACTTGATTTGTAATAAATTGTTTTAGATAATTCTCCATAAAGTATTCTTTATATTTTATTTCAAATAAAACTTTGTTTTCTTGCGCCAATGGTAGATTTGATTCGTAACTCCAGTATTCATTTCCAGAATTAGCGTCTTGAGCCATTTGATCATCTTCTTCAACACTTGTGCCTTTAGCTATATAAACGTTCCAAGCTGCTATTACGTCTTGCTCAGAGCTCATTAAACCGGCAACTTCAGCGTTTATAAATGGCGCTACCTTTTTGTTAATTTTTTCCATGTCAAACTTAAGCGTATTCCTGCCTTTGCCATTGCCTATATCTATTATTTCATAATCGAAAGAGCCATCTGCATTCATCATAACATACTCTTCTGTAATCCTAGCGCTGGCACCAAGCTCTCCTTTTTCATTTACTTGATCTTGTGCAAATAAGCCTGTTTCAGGTAGTAGCTTAAGCATCGATGCGTTTATATCAGGCGTTGAAACCACTAAAGATGTGTCTGATTCCAGTAAAGCGATTAGCGAAGAGTTGTTTATAATTAAAGGGTTTTCAATTTCAAAAGTTTCAAAAGTAAAAGGATCTTGTTCTATAGTTTTAAAAGCAGGTCCTGTAAAAACTATTTGCTGGGAACCATCTGGCAATAAATCTAAATAAGCATTGTATCCATCCGTTCTAGAAAACCCAGGTTTACCACTCATCAAGCTATTAGCCGCTGTAAAACTGTAGTTATTATTAGGGTCATAGTTAGGTTCTTCAGTTACACTTAATTCCGCCATTAAAGATGTTAAAAACTCTAAAGAGTTTTGAGGAGCCTCCTCCAATTGTTTTATTTGTGCTAATTCAATAGAACAATATTCTGACTCACATTTATTATTTTCAACAGCTATTTTAAGCTTAGCATATATTTTACCCGCATTTCTATAAGCGTTGTCTAGAAGCTGAAAGTTGTAATCACTACCATTAGCTAAAAAATTTTTGTTATAAGCTATAGCATTACTTTCATTAAATTGCTTTAAAAAAAGATTGTTTTGTAAGTTTTTATTGTTGTCCATCAGGTTATTGTTAATTATTACCAAATAATCCAGGTGTTGCTGCTATTCCCCCTAGAGTTCCTAAAGCTCCAGTTAAAGCACCTGTTTGATCCATTTGAGCTTGAGCCTCTGCTTGTTTAGACGCTCCCAGCAAAGCGGCTGTTCTATCTAATTCACCTATTTCTCTTTTTTCTCTTAATCCAAATTCATAAGCTTCACCTTCTTGCACTCTTTGAGCCTCAGCCATTAATTGAGTTTGCTTCTGTTTTTCACCTGCAGCTCGTTTATCTTCATTTGATTTTTCTTGAGCTTCAATGCTAGCCGCTACCCCTTTTTTAGATCTTAAAGCAGCTTGTGCTAATGCCGTTGCACCGCCAGCGCTTGCTCCGGTAGCTCTCAGTGTATCTAAAGTGTTAGCTAAAGATATATCAGCTTCTTCTATTTGCATTTCAGCTGCGCCTGTTGCTACAGATAAATTTGCAAAAGGATTACTTACCATGCTACTTAAATCTTGGTAGGGATTTACAATTTCTTGTCTATTGGCTTCCAAAGTATTTAGCTTACCTTGAAGCCGCTTGCGTTCTTTACGTGCTTCTCTTTCTCTTTTTCTAGCAGCACTGGCTCCGAAAAGTCCGCTTACTATTGAAAGGCCACCTCCTATTATTGATGCTGGTCCTATTCCCATAAATTTATATTTTAATATCCATTGTTCATTGTGTACACACTTTCAACTGAAAACAAAGTTTTTTCACCACCTGCATCTGTTGTTAAATCTGTTGATAATTTTACCGTGCCATAAAAGCCTTTAATACCACTTATTGCATTACCAAACAATACCTCACCAGCAGAAGCGCTAGTGTTATTGATTAAATTTGCAACATATTTATTTTCTTTTCTTACGAAACCAGCATAATATCTATCTGAAGAAGGGGCGTTAGTACCAAGCACTGCATTGTAGTCGGGTCTAGAAACAGCTCCATTAAAAGTTAATAATGTGCCCAATGCAATATTCATGTTTCCTGAAGCTACTAATGCACCTGTTACTGTATTATATGATGTTACCGTTATTCCTGACCCCACTCCTGTGCCACTAATCATAGAGCCTACAATTGCAAGGCCAGTAAATGTTGATGTATTTAATGAAACAGTATTGCTTATAGTCGCAGATAAACTAAAACCAGAACCTTGTGTTAGAACGTATTCACCCTCTCCATAGCTAACTATTTGCGCTATGGAATCATTACTGTTTCCATACGCGGTGCCTGAAACATTTAAAGTTCTACCTGTTGAATCAGATAAAAAACTATCAGCTCGCCAACCGTTGCTGCCTTCGTAAGCAATAGCTTGAAATGTTTTTGAATTAGTAGGGTTCGGGTTAAAAACAAACGTAATACTACTCTTGGCTCCCGCGCCGCTTTTACCATAAAAGCTGCTTCTGGGAACACTCGAATCGTAATGTCTCCATAGTTGAGCATTTCCCCCAACTGTTTTAACAGTATAAAAATTGTTTTTTAAACTAAAAGTCTGATCTGGATCATAAGAAAATCTGCTTACCCAGCCTTGAGCACGTTCGTCAAAATTTAATGTTTCAGTTCTTGCATTTTCGGATTGAATAGAAACAACATATTCGCTGTTATGTATATCGTAACCTCCTATTATTTTACCAGATGTAAAATTAGTAGCGTTCGCGCTAAGTTTGCGTCTAAAAAAGTCTTTCATACCATATGAAGATATTTCAGTCAACCCATCTTTAGAAAGTCTTAATATTACATTATTGTTAGCGTCAGAAAAATATTTTCTATAGCCATAAACTGCAAAGCTTTCTGGATTTGTAGATATACCATATTCACCTACATAAGGTTGTATTACACCTATAACTAAATTGCTTGATGTAACTGTTCCTCCTCCTTCAGCTGAATATATAGCGTCTTTATCTATTAGTGCTCTAGAACATTTAAGCTCTTGAAGTATAGTTAAATTAGTGTCTTCAGCATAAAGCTTTTGTATAGAGCCATTAGCAGGATCTGCAGTTTTAGTTATATCTTCCGCAACTGAAAACACATTTGTCCTGTTTATACCAGTTCTTGAATTAAATACGCCTGAATATATTAAAGAGTTAACTCTATTACTCGATTGTGGTTCGTCTTCAACTATATAAGCTTTAGCACCGTAGTCAGTGCTTGTGTTGTTATAACCTCCTCTTATTCTAGACTCCTCTAAAGCCCATTGAAAATTACCACCAACACCTGACACAACAGGATATCCTCCAGCTAATCCATTAGACGGGCCGGGTATTCCAAAAGATCCATTCCAAATAGGTTCTTCAGATGTAGTGTTAACCTGTTTTAATAAAAACGTGTTAAAATATTTTATTTCTATTACTGCTCCAGCCATATTTAATTATTACTTACTTTTTTTTTAAATTACTTATATTATATCGAAGTTAATCAAGGGATCGCTAATGTTCGACTCGCTTGGGACTCCTGTAAAAAGACCAAGTTGCTCCTCAGCCTCGGGCTGTGTAAACTGTGCGTAGCCGCTTTGAGGGGTTGCGGGAGTTGTTAAATCATTTACTTTAAAAGAGGAAGTAAAAGGATAATAAACTCCAGTCCAAGGAGATAAAGCAAAGGTCATTTGAAGGGCGATTGCTAGCGGTGGAGTTGTTATAGATGCATCAATTGGAGTATAATACCAAGGGTTTGGATTGTCATAAGAAGCTAAGTCTCCTTTATAAAAATAAACTGTAGCACCTGGAACCATTTCAGGGTTGTCCTCTTTTCTTGTTATTACGATTGTGGACGTAGCGGTGTCATGTGATTGTACCAAATCTTGGCTATAAACACTTGGGTGTGGTCTTCCTGGCCCAGTAAGAGCTCCATTGCTACCCCAAACTGATTGCCATTTTTTGACTTCTCCCACAAGATTAGTATACGTAATACTATAATTCGCGCTACCAACAACAGGGGCTATAGTAACTATTTCAACAGTAGCATAATAATGTAACCATTTGTAATTAAACCAAGGATTTGAATTTGGTCCATTTGGATCTCCAATTTGAATAGGAATTTGAGCTTGATTATTAAGCCCTTCTTGAGAACTATTTCTTGGAATTACAACAGTTGTATTATCACCGTTATATGTTACCAAGCTGTTGCTGCCGTTTTGAGCTGTCCCTGAGTATTGCGGTGTTATGTTATCTCTAAAAAACCCTTGTGCGTAATAATACCATCCTATTTCACTTGGTGCTATGCCGGGAATTGTACCTTCAAGTTTAAACTGTGTAAATGTCATGCTCGTCCAATCAATACCTCCCCCTCCGTCAAAATTGGTAGTTTGAAGTCTAACAGCCCCATTAAATACTTTATCTGCGGGTATTTGTAGGCGCATGTCTACTAAAATTGTTTGAGATGTGGAATTGCCTCCATCTCCATCTCTAATTATAATAACTACTTCATAAAGAGAAGACTGTAAAGACAAGTTTTCAAATTGAAGATTTTTAAGTTGTCTTTGCAAAAAACCATTGCTTCCAACAAATGAAGTAGCACTTAGTCCAAATATAGGCTGCCCGTCAAGTTCAGCAGGGTTTGAAGTGCCAGAAAAAGTTTGGCTGCTTATTTCGTAAGTTAAATTAGCTGGTTGATTATCTATCAGTCCATTGTATAAAGCAGGATTATCAGCGCCATTTGATGCGCTTATGGTTGCAATAAGTTCTACGCTTCTATTTGTATTGGTTGTTACGGTTCCCGTTGGAGTAGTATAGGTTATTGCGCCAGCAATTACTTCTTGTACAATAGGATTTACGTTCAATAAATTAGCTGTTTCCGGTATATTAGACGTTGCTTGCCCTCCGATTACAGCATCAAAAAAGAAATTAAAGTTTCTTTCTTCATTAGTATTTAAATTAGCACTATTTGGAAAATAATATATATTATCATAATACCTGTCTTCAGCAGCAATATCAGAATCTTGATCTGAATTAGTTGTTCTAATTTGCCACGATGAAAGACCTACTGGTACTAATCTAAAATAGCTACTTACATCTATACCATTTCCATTGAGGACAGAAGACAGATTTAAAGAATCTGAGACTGTCAACGTTAATGGTATACCAAATCCATCTGCTAATTGAAAAGGTGCATTTAATATATAGTTATCTCCAGGGGTTACATTGTTTTTTAAATTTTCTTTAAAAGAATTAGTATTCCAACCTTCTATGCCTATAGCTCCAGGATCTGCTTGGTTATTTATAATAGCGCTATTCAAATCAGATATTAAACCTGATGTTGAAGTTTCCCAAAATATGTCTAATAAACTTTGCACAGCTTCTGTTTCGTAAACAGCTAAATACTGTATGCTAGGCGTTTTTATACTTCTGTTTACACTACCATAAGTTTCTGTAAATGTTAATTGTGTTTTTGGAGCTAATTGCACGTAAACAGGCGTACTTCCGTCTTTTTCGACAAGATCTATTGTTTCTGCCCCTACAGTAGAAGTGTAGCTATCAACATAAGTTTCGTTAGGAACACCCTCTCCTGTTACTAAAAAATCAACTAGAATAGAAGTTCCAAATAAAGAAACATTTGTTATCTTAACAGTGGCGCTAGGAGCTGCAGGAGCAGCAGCGGCAGAAGCAGTAGCTTCTACACTCGCTCCCCCAGTTGCATAGTTAATTGTTGATACTTGTCCTATTTTAGAATTTGTACTAATTCTAGCTATTAAAGGATTTGAATCTAAATCATAAAACTGAGGAAAATAACTAGGAAATTGTACATTTGTAGGATTATAATCAAATAAATCGTTAAGCGTTGAAATAATAGAAACAGTATCAGAGCTTGTTAAAGGATAATATTGTGCATTACTTTCTCCTAAATTTGTTATTACACCGTTAGTATCAATTAGTACTTCACTAGTATTTTCAACTCTACCAAAAAGTTGAACTGAACTTCTAAATTGTTTTTGTTCAGGTCCTACCTCTGTTAAATCTCTAGGTATTTTATTTATATTGTCATTTATTAAGACGGTATGAGAAGTTTTTCCAAGCTCTAAAGATTGGTCTTGAGGATATGAAGCCATAATTCCTGGCAGGTAAACGTTGTAGTATTCTTGCTCTGTTTGTTTTACAACAACTTTCCATGAATACCACCCTAGGGGATTGTAGCTTTCGCTTGTTATATCTCCATTGTATACATTAGTAGTAATTGGTTTATTGAATAAAACCTTTAAAGAATTTCCAGCCCAAGAATCAATGTCTTGATTTTCTCCTATATAAGGCGAATATAGCGTTGATCCAGAATAAGTTATTGCTGGCACTCCTACGGTTATAACATCTGTATTGTTAGAAAGTATAACGCTTGAAGTTCTTCCATATTTATCAGACAGCACAAATCCTACTTGATAATTCCTATTTGTTTTTACTGAGCTACTAGGATATTCAACTATACTAGTGGCATTTTCAACATTTCCTCCTGGTTCAAAAATTAGCACAAATCCAGCACCACTGCCTAAAGGAAAAGTAACGGCTTGATCTAATTGTATTACAGCTGGGCCAGTGCCGTTGTTAGTTGTACTGGTGACTAAGGTGCCTGCAGGAATTATTGTGCCAAATTCACTAGAAGATATTACCATGCCGGCAAACAAACCTT
>Ga0315320_10002286_pt1 | contig 15771 bp, 8 predicted proteins | sample M140m21515metaG_FD_203458 | JGI IMG/M metagenome (GOLD analysis project Ga0315320, IMG submission 203458) | Ammonia-oxidizing marine archaeal communities from Monterey Bay, California, United States - M1 40m 21515 | ecosystem: Environmental > Aquatic > Marine > Coastal | place: USA: California... | reverse complement strand
AACGGCGACCTCTACTCCTATCAGTTCACTGCTGAACGGTGAACACTGCTGAACGGTGAACACTGCTGGCTCTGAACTGTGCTGACGGTGTAGTCGGCTGACGGTGTAGTCGGCTGACGGTGTAGTCGGCTGACAGAGAATCATCGCCGGTGATCATGCATGCCTGATCACCGCAAAATGTCAGTCACCACCTTCGCACCTCTTCCGGCTGTGATAATTTCTTCGCGGCCTGAATGATCAAAGACCAGTTTGTCCCACTGCAATCCGAAAAGATGCATCAATGTTGCCTGATAATCGTTGGGGGTGACTTTTTTCTCGACAGCGCGGTGTCCAAAATCGTCCGTTGCTCCATGCACCATTCCCGGCTTAATGCCACCACCCGCTAGCCAGATACTAAACCCCTGACCGTTGTGGTCACGTCCATGTTTTTCGGGTGCACCTTGATTCTGCGTCACGGGTAAACGACCAATTTCACCTCCCCAGTGGACAATGACTTCATCCAGCATCCCCCGCTGCTTGAGATCCTTCACTAAAGCTGCAGAGGGTTTATCAGTCCGACGGCAAATGCTTGGCAGTGTTGTGCCAAGATTGCTGTGATTGTCCCACGGTTGGCCTGCTAAGAATAACTGAACAAACCTGACGCCTCGCTCAACAAGTCGCCGCGCGATCAAGCAACGTGTTCCGTACTCACGTGTTTTGTCATCATTCAAACCGTACATTTCATGAGTCGCTTTGGTCTCTTTTGAAATGTCCAAGGCTTCCCGTGCTGAGGTCTGCATTCTGGCAGCCAGTTCATAACTCGCTATTCTCGCTTCCAAATCATCTGCCTTGGGAAAGCGATCGGCATGACGTCGATTCAGCGTCTGCAGAAAATCAAGACCTTGCTGTTGTGGCCGTCCGCGGAGGTGTGCCGGTGCCTGTAGATTCAAGATCCGCGGTTCCTTGGGACGCACCACTGTTCCCTGATACAACGCTGGCATGAAACCACTGGACCAGTTGTTGATTCCATCCACCGGATGGCCACCCGGATCGGTGAGCACCATGTAAGCAGGCAGATTCTGGGTTTCCGATCCCAACCCGTACAACAACCATGAAGCAAAGTGTGCTCGCCCCAGCACACCTGGAATTCCGCCATGGAAATATCGAATGGACACTTCATGGCCATTGGCACCGGTATGCATGCTTCGTATCAGACAAAGATCATCCGCGATGCCCGCTGTCTCCGGCAACAGTTCAGAGAATTCCGTACCACACTGTCCATGTTTGGAAAACTTCCATCGCGTCCCCATTAATTTCTTACTTGCTTCGTTCGCAAAGCTATATGCAATGTCTTCCTTGTAATCTGTCCCGTCAAACCGAGTGAGTTCCGGCTTTGGATCCGTCAAATCCATATGAGACGGGCCGCCATGCTGAAACAGAGAAATCATCGCCTTTGCTTTAGGCTCATGATGGGGTGTCTTTGGGAGCAGATCAAAGCGTTCCGAATCAGAAGTAATTTTCTTCAGTTTTGCTGATGCATTTTCTTGTTGCAGCAACCACGCCAATGCAAGCGATCCCACCCCCATCGCCTGCTGTTGCAAAAACGCACGTCGTGAGTAAATCATCGATTCACACCTTTCCTTGATCTTGCCGCAGGCAGCCAAACGCAGCATTGGCGGACAACATAGGACTATTCCACATACAAAAACTCATTTGATGCAAACAATGAATGACATAGGGTACTCATCGCCTGCTGCACAGCAGTCCGCCCTTCAATCAGATACTCGGGTGATGATTCGAGCAGCGACAGTTGCCGTTGCAGGAATTCCGCCGCAATTACAAGCTCTTGGTCTGCAGGTTGCCGGCCGTAAGCCAACTCCCACGCACGAATAATCTGGCCAGCTAAATTGGCATAAGAATCCATGTGACCATTAAAACATTTGTCGGAAACAATCGTTTGTTCAGTGCCATCATCCTGACGCAGGACGATCTTGTTCTTCCAATCATAAGAATCTGTGTTGGTTCCCTCGCGACAATCCGTGATGAAATCAACGGTATCCCCTGCCGAAATTGGAAATCCTTCAACCATCGTCTCAGTGGTATCGTGGTAGGCAACCCATTGACCGTGCAACTTTCCAGCACGACTGGACACAATACGACCACGCACACCATCCCCATTTTCTGATGGATGACTCAAGGCGCCTGTAATTGTGACAACACCATCTGCGGGTGATGTCCATCTGCGAATCACTGCATTCCTGCCACTGCCCGGATGTCCTCCCGTCGCACGCAACAGCGTGTATCCCAACTGCGGGTCGGGCAATTCCTTACCCGCTTGCCACTGTGTCCCCGTCCAATGCCCCAAGAGTCGAAACGTAGTTTGGGGCTCAGATGCCTGATCGTACCAACCATAGCCGTATTGCCACATCGGTTTTCGGTTCACCAGATCGACCGTCAAGGCAAGCTGCGCATTGGTCGGTTCTGCTGGATTTTCCGCAATCCGGTCAGCAAGGTTGCCCGCCTGCTGAAGGATGAAATTCCCATTCAGCAGAACTAACGACTGTGTCGCAACCGTCGACGATGGTCTTACTTCGCAATTTGTTTCCATGACCGGGGCGTCAAAGGTTTGCAGCATCCCCACGGGTCGGCTACGACGTGTCTGTATGTAGATACTTCGTCGGGACTGACCACCCTCAACCATCACCTGCCCCGTATCATCTTCTTTGATTTTCAACGGTGGACCGTACAGAGTTGCATCAAGACGACCACTGGCAGCAAGCATTCGATCTCGAATTGTCTCTGCTTCAAGGCGTCGCAATCGTCGTTGATAAAAAACAGGATCTCCCGATCCAACACTTTGACGATAAACAGCCGAACTCATGATCAATCGATGCAAGTGCTTCAGACTCCAGCCACCTGCAATGAACTCAGTGGCCAGCCAATCCAATAGTCGAATATCACCCGGCTGTGTCCCCAGTTTGCCGAAGTCAGCTGGAGTAGTGACGAGCCCCTGTCCGAAATGATGCATCCAAACACGATTGACAATAACCCGTGCCAGCAGCGGATTCTCCTCGCTGGTAAGCCAACGAGCAAAAGCCAAACGTCTTCCGGTCGATGGTAGTGATGGATCGTTATTAGCAAATTCAGCCCGCACACCGTTGAGCGCCAGAACCGTTAATGCTCCAGGGTTTACAACCTGCCGCGGTTGGGAAGGCTCACCCCGGTGAAATAGTTTTGTCTCTGTCACATGATTGGCAGGCTCAACCAAAGCACGAATGAACTGCTCATCCGGTTTGGCAGCACGGATCTTCTTAATCTTTTCGTCAAATGCTGCCAATTTTGGTTTCGAGTCGGGAATGTATTGATACAGATTTCCCGGTGAAATATTGACGCTAGGATTCGCTTTCAATGCCTGCACCTGTTCAGCAGTTCTATCCTTGCTGGCAGTCTCATACGCAGCCCGCAACTGGCCTCGCAGCGGCTCATCATATTTCGCAAGCTCCTGATCCAAGGCCTGTTTCATAAACTCCGACAGTTTGACATTCTTCTGTTCAGCAACCGCTTTGGCCTCCGTTTCAACCTCTGCAGCTTTAGCTCGATCAGCCGCGGTGTAAAGTGAAACTCGCCGAGCATTGGGTGTCTTCCAGGCCTTCCAGTCCAAAGCAGGCTCAAAAACTGCTCTCAGTGCGTAGTAATCCGACTGTGGAATCGGATCATATCGATGATCATGGCATTGCGCGCACTGAACACTCAAGCCAAACAGGGAAGTGCCAACGATCTTAAGTGTGTCTGTCATCACCTGATTTCGTGCGGTCTCGTCATTGGCTCCACTACCAGTACCATCGGCAGCCATTCGCAAATATCCGGTGGCAGTCAATAAGTCGACTTGCTCCTCTGTCAAATCACCCTCCAGCGAACCGGCAAGCTCGTCACCGGCTAGTTGCTCAGTAATGAATTGATCAAATGGCTTATCCTGATTCAGCGAGCGGATCACCCAATCGCGATATTTCCAAGCCCACGACCGTTCAGCGTCCTTAACCGTGTACCCCTCGGAATCTGCGTACCCTGCAATATCCAGCCAATGCCGCCCCCAGCGCTCACCATACGCAGGCAGACCCAACAGGTAGGTCACTAAATGTTCGTACCAATCAGATCGGGAATCCTCGGACCATTGACGAACCTGTTCTGGTGCAGGCGGTAAACCAAGCAAATCAAAGAAAGCACGCTTGATAAGTGTCGCGCGATCTGCCTCGTCCAAAAGCTTCCCTTGCTCATCTTCATCAATTCGCCACTGCACTAACAAATCAATGGCATTGCGATGGACAATCGATTCAGCCGCAAGCACCGTTTTCGGAATATTGAAATCCTGCTGAATGACCTGATAGGCCCAATGAGCTCGTTCTTCGAGGGTCACGCCCAAGCCGGCGCCTATCGTTTCAGCCTCGGGTCGCGCGGTGGCCGCACCCTGCTCAAGCCACCGTTGAAGGATTTGAATTTCTTCGTCTGATACCTTTACTTCTCCGGGCGGCATCTCACCCTCTTGAATCCTTGTTAATACCAAACTGCTCGCCGGCCTGTCCAACTCTATCGCTGGTCCACTAGATCCACCTTTCTTCATCAACCGAACCTGTCGCAGATCCAGCTCACCCTCCAGTTCCTCCGTCGCTCCATGGCAATCAAAACAGTGCGCACGAAAAATCGGACGGATGTGCTGCTCATAAGTCAAATCATTGGCAGCAGTTGCCCAAGAGCAGCAGAAACACCAGTGGTAGCTGGCAATAAAAACAAGCGTTATGAGCGATGGGCGTAACATCATCGTCAGCCAGACAATCAACTTTGAGGTGGGATCAGAATCGAGGTGGGTAGCAAACACCACAAATGGTGCGTGCAACCATCATAACTGACGATCCGCAGCAGGTCCCGGGGAAGCTGATTCATTTTGATGATGAAAGCCTGATTTCATCTACACCCATCCAGTTCTGACAAACGCAATTCTCACCGTTTTGCTGGATACCTTCTCACAGGTACATCATTGGCTTGCTTCGGGCCGGGTGTGCTTCTTCCATTCACGATCAGCTTTTCCAATAAATCCATCATGCCTGCCAGCTTCTCAGGATGTTTGTTTGCCAGATTACGAGTCTCTCCCAAGTCATCCGCCAGGTGATAAAGTTGCATTGCTTGGCTTTGATCGCCGCCTTTTCCCCAGCCTCCTGACCCCGGCGCCGGGATGCATTTCCACGCACCATCTCGCAGGCTGGGAACGCCACGAATTGAGCAACTGATTGAGTTGGTCCGAATCGGAGTATCCTGACCAAGTAACAGCGGCAGAATACTGAAACTGTCTTCTCCTTGATCGATCGCCAATGCTGCATCCGTGACGTCTGCCAAAGTTGCCATTAAATCAGCCTGATGAACCAGTTGGTGACAGACACTTCCTGGCTGCACTTTTCCCGGCCATCGCACAATGAATGGAACACGATGGCCTCCTTCCCACGCATCCGCCTTGTAACCTCGTAGCGGTCCACTTGGATAATGGCCCTGCTCCTCCAACTTCGAGACTCCAATGTAGGGAGCACAACCGTTGTCACTGGTGAAAAGCACCAATGTATTACCTGCTAAGCCTGCCTTATCGAGTGCACCGACCACCTGACCCACGATGTTATCAGTTTCCATCACAAAATCTGCATACAGCCCAAGACCACTCTTTCCCTTCCACGCTTCATTCACGGACAACGGAGTGTGAGGTGAGGTCAACGGCATGTAAATGAAGAAGGGCGAGTTAGACTCCGAACGCGATTGAATGTATTTTTCAGCTCGATTTCCGAGTGTTGGCAAAATTGGCTCCAATGTCCAATCTTTCAATGCAGGGCCCTGCTTGCTCGCCTGATTATTCCCGATCAATGATTGCGACAAATAATGTGTTGGAATTCCGACCGTACGCTCATTTTCGATGAAACAATAGGGTGGCCAGTTGGGAACGTCTGTCCCGAAATATTGATCAAAACCAACAGCGGTCGGACCTCCTGGAATAGCTTGCGAAAAAACCTCTCGCCACACGGCCAGTGTATCGTGGTTGACCTGATTACCATTGGGGCCCGCCTTGAATTGCTTGGCACGTTCCTGTGGAATCGGCCAAGACCATCCCAAATGCCACTTGCCAATCGCAATCGTGTCATAACCCTGCTGCTTGGCTAAACCACCAAGGGTAAGCCGTCCCGATGGAATGAGTGGCTTACCCCACAAACCAACAATCCCAGATTGCAATCGAGATCGCCAGTGATATCGACCTGTAAGAATTGTGTATCTCGAAGGTGAACACACGCCAGAGGAAGAGTGCGCATCAGTGAACCTCATCCCCTGCGACGCCAACTGGTCAATGTGAGGCGTCGCTATTTTTCCTCGTTCCCGGTTGTAACATTGCACATCCCCAAACCCAAGATCGTCTGCATAAATCAGAACAATGTTCGGGACCTCACTTGCACTAGCCGTTGCAGCCGCAGAAAGCACAGCACATACCGCAAACAACAGAAAACTGATTCGTGTACTTATTGGGAACATTGACTACTCATTGAAAGGAAGTGTTATTAACAACAACTCTTTGATTTTAAAGAATCACTGCTCCAGTTCACAATGATTAAGTCAACAATGACCAGTTCACTCCACAAAATGGCGTGTCGAAACCGAACATTTACGGCAATCAGTCCCTCGCTACTCAAGTTTCCCTCCAACCCTGTTCGAAATTCATGTGACGGCTCCAAAGGCAGCGAATTAAAACGCTATCACTTTCAAAGGATGCCATTCACTAGGCAACTGTATGGTGAGAATCAGCAGTCTGACACTTGGTGATCATTAGCTGGTGATTGCTAGCCATGCGAAATTCCCTGTACGGATCATGCCTGTGTTCCTATTGCGTGCATGTGGCATGGCTTCAATAGCTGATTCCTGCGGTCCTTGAGATTAACTTATGATGATCGAAGATTCGGAAAGCGGCCCTCCCAAGCTCTATGGACACCCCATGCCAAACCTATCTGCCCTGCTCTGTTTCACCGCCGTGGTGTTAACAACCTCCGATCCGCACACTGCCATCGCCGAAACGTGGAAACGCCATACGATTGACTCAAGTGATCGTTTAGCGGGCAAGCGTGGTGCTGATGGCGTGCGCCTGCTTGATGTCAACAGCGACGGTCTTCTTGACATCACCACCGGTTGGGAAGAAGGCGGTGCGGTTGTGATTTACCTGAACCCAGGTCCTGAGCGTGCGCGTCAACGATGGCCAGCCGTCACGGTGGGCTCGGTTAAAGGAGTTGAGGATGCAGTGTCAGTCGACTTGGATCGTGACGGAGCAGTCGATGTGGTGTCGTGTGCTGAGGGTAAAATCAACAACGTATTTGTACACTGGGCACCAAAGGCATCGTCCGAGTATCTCCAGACCAAGGCTTGGAAGTCAGAAGCCTTTCCAGAATCTGCTGGCCGTCGCTGGATGTTTGCGATGCCAATGGACATGAACCGTGATGGCCGACTTGATCTTGTCATTGGTTCCAAAAATGACAATGCCATAATCGGGTGGCTGGAAAATCCTGTGAACTCGAGAGACACTGCTGCGTGGAAACTGCACTCGCTTGCGAAGGCGAGTTGGATCATGTCGATCCAAACAGTGGACCTTAATGCAGACAATTTTCCCGACATTCTGTACTCAGATCGATTCGGCAAGCAAGCAGGTATCTACTGGCTGAAAAATCCTGGTAACTCTTCGGCTAACTGGAAAAGCCAGCGGATTGGTGGGCAAGGCAAGCAAGTCATGTTTCTTACCAGTGGCAAACTATCGAAACAGGATTCAACACCGACCGTCGTCTGCGCAACATTGACGGGCGAATTACTTTGTTGCAAAGCTGACTCGACCGGAAAATGGAAAGAGACAATCCTACCGTTGCCCTTCGGTCTAAAGGCGGGCAAAGGCGTTGCGATTGCTGATGTCAATGGAGACCATCGACCCGATATTGTGACAACAGCCGAAGCACAACGAGAGCAGGACGACATGATTGCCGTGGCATGGAAGGAAAACGGGATCAACGGTTGGGTTGACCATGCCATCAGTGATCAGCGAGGCCGAAAATTTGACCGACTGGAAATGATTGATATCGACGGGGATGGTGATTTAGATCTAATCACCTGCGAAGAAGTGCACGACCTGGGCGTCTTTTGGTACGAAAACCCAACCCGTTAATAGAGTACCCACGAGGGCCGGCTAGCCAAACAACACGCACCCTTCCCCTAGCCACACAACTCAATCTCGCGGTTGCATCAAACGACTCAATGTGAAGGCGCCACACATCAGGATCATTCCAGCAGCTAGAGAAAACTGTCCTGCGAATTCTCTTCCATAATTAAACACCCGTAATCCTCCTGCGGCAGCGGCAATGAAGCCAGCCAATCCCGCGAGGCGAATCGTCCAGAGAAACACGTTTCTCATTTTTTTCTTTCCACCAATCTTGGCGTCGTCCTGATTACCCACGTCCAGATGGTAAGTGATCTAATCAAACTACGGGAGGCATGGTCGGGTTTACGTAAGTCAGACCATTTCGCCACACGAACGGCATGACCTCATGCGTACTTACTCGAAAAGAGGCTGATTCACCAATTTCCACTAATCCGCGTGAATACCGGTTTTTTCGCCGCGTTAACGCGTTTCAGTCTTCGTGGCCTCAAGGCGAGTGCGATAGAGAAAGGCGTCCGATGTTACCAACGAGACAATCAAGGCTTTCATGCTGCCGCCGCTATCCCGGTAAGCTCGGTGCGCCTCTTGTAATACGAGCGCATCGTTGAGGGTCTCGTTTCGTCCCATCCAAAAACGGAAGGCATGACGGACAAAGACCTGCTCAACACGCTCGCTTTCTGCCAACTTGTTGATCAAGTCAATCGCATTTGCCACTTTTCCATCAAGCGAGGCATCTCCAGAATCAATGATCTCACCGGTCGTATCAACAGGCTCATCCAGTTCGGTCGTGCGATACAGACCGGCATGGTTGTACATTTCAAATGGCAGACCCAGCGGATCCATCTTCTTGTGACAGGTCCAACAATAAGTTTCTCTGGTAACACGCATACGTTCACGCAAAGTCTTACCTGGCTCATCTGGCAACATCGCGTCTACGGTGATCGGAACATCTGGAATCCCACCACCAAGTAATCGTTCTCGAACCCATCGACCACGACGAATGGCGTGATTGTCCATGGCATCAGAATGAGAAACGAGCCAAGTTGGATAGGTGAGGATTCCACTACGTTGATCTTTGGGTGCCTCTGCCAAGGTTCGATCAGGTTTCATTGACCCATTGCCGAAGCTTCGGCGACTGACTCGAGCATAGATTTTTGGACCACGCAAATTTGCCCCATCAACTTTGTGGTTCACGCTTGAGCGTTTTTTCTTCGGCGGCTTGGGTGGCTTCTTTCCAGGATTGGCTTTCAACCAAGCTTCTTTTTCCGCGGCTTGCTGGGCAGCTAATTCAGCCGCTTCTTTCTTGGCTTTCGCAATCGAGGCCCTTTCTTGGTCGCCCGCACGCCGCTGACCGAAGTAAGTACCATCGCCCCCACTTGCGACGACTTTATTCGTTGTCAGCAACTGCTTAAGCACATCTTTATCTTCATCAAGAATCAGTTCAATCAAACGATCAGTGCTCGCTGTCCCGTCGAACATGGCTCGGTAGTGCGTTGTACCAGCAGATGCACCTGTTTCACCAAGCGCCTTGGTATCTTTGCAGATGTAGCCAGCCAAATCGTAATCAAAATAATCTCGAAAGAACCTTAGCACACGTGGTTTGCGAATGCTGTCATCTGACAGCATTCGTTCCACTTCACGCTTCACATCTGCTTTGGTTCGCATGCGTCCATCAACGATGGACTGACGCAGTTGTTCATCCGGCTGCAGGTATCGAAGTGCATGATTTACCGCCAACCCCAACTCCCAATCCTTTAGCATGACGCGACCATAACGATCTGCCTTACCCTTCTGAACCAGTTCGGGCCTGAACAATGCGTCGCGGTCCAAGAAAATTGAGGAGAGTCCCAGAACCAGTCCTTCTTCTTTCCCAAGCTTTTCAATTGTTTGCTCGACAATCGTGACATACTCATCTTCTTCCACCTTGCTGGGTGGTCGAAAGCACAATGCCTCAAACAAAAAGCGAACCGCATCCCGCAACCCGTCATCTGACAGTTCACTTTTCTCAAAGATCGCACTGATGGGAGTCAGGGGACGCATTACTTTGGTGCTGTACACGATACTCGTGGGAAGCCCGCGAAGATCACCTTTCATTTTATCTTCGATTGATTTCGGATCGTCAGTAATCTGATAAGCGTTGGCAATACTCAAAGGCCCCCGTGCCATGTAACGGATGATATCCCCAGCCACGCCAAAGATCTGTGTGGCCTCCGCACTGTTGACCGTCGAAAAGTCTGAATAATTTTCTAAACCGTGTGCCCGAGGTGAGGAGAGAATGGCAGGCGTACTTTTAACTGCAGTCGCATAAGCAACCGTTCCACCCTGCCACTTAATAATACGATCCGTACCGAAATAGATTTTCAGCTCACCACCGTGATTCGTAGGAACAAAATCTCCCTGGGTCCGCAAACCTGGCTTCTCTGGATTAAAATCCGGCTCTTTGTTGATCAACGCATTCAAACGCGTCATATGTTCCTGTGGTGTCACTCGCCAGAGTCGTGCGGGAGACGAAGTTGGCATCAGCTCAATCCCTGCCGGTAGGGATTCAAACAGCAAATCATGATCGACAAAGTTACCTTTATCGGGGTCGAGATTTACTTGAAACCCGCCCTTATCACGCATCACCCGTTTGAGTTCACCGACAATCCAGTCCGAGAACTGCAACCGCTCAACAACGCCCACATCTGCCGCATCTTTGGGTGGCATCTCTTTCAACGTGACCTGAGCCCATACACTCGTCCACACCGCAGCATTGACTTCATCCACGGGACCCAAATCTGCGAGCGATAGATTCCCTTCGGGATCTGTCTCACCATGGCAATCTATACAGTGCGTTCCAAGAAACGTCTTTGCAAAACTGTTGTAGTTTTCATTGACCTTCTTTCCAGGCGTGTAAGTATCACCATGCGTTACTGAGGCTCCCCCCCAAGACAGCACGAACACCAACACAACGTTCAGTTTGCTCATATCAACAATTCTTTGACGGGGCCACTATCGTTGTCGAATTTTTTGGCCAGTTGCTCACTCATGTTAAAACGATCCACATTCTGACCGGCAGCTCTCAAGATCGATGTGTAAAGAGCATTGATTGGGCGTTTGCCATCCAACTGAGTGAAGCAGCCAGTTTTAAACGCACCATCGCAATTACCAAGCAACATGACTGGCCAATTCGCACCATTGGTGTGCTGCTTGTCAGCGTTGTTGCTGGTGTAAACGATCAACGTGTTGTCCATCATGGTTCCGTTACCTTCTGGAACACTTTCCAAAGCTTGCATGATTCGAACCAGCATGCGACTGTTGTATTGACGGATTTTGATCCAAATTGGATTTCCAGCCTGATTCATGTGACCAAGGTTATGCCCTTGTTGCTCAACTCCAACACCCTTCCAAGATCCGAAGATTTCACCGCGTCCGGAGCCAAGAGTCAGTGTATTCGTAATGCCGGACGTGACGGCTGAAATACCAAGCTCTACCAGTGCATCATGCCAGTCGGTTTCAAACTCTGGGTTCGTGTATCGATCATCAACCTCAGGCGCGAACTTTCGCAGGTGGTCGGAAACCGTATCCAAGCGATCGCGCAAACCGTTTACATCTTTAAAACCTTGGACGAACTGCCCGTATCGCTGCTGATCACTCGATGGAAGCGACAGACCTTTTGATGCTGCTAATCGCTCGATTTGATTGAACAGATTTGAGCGTGCTTCATGCTGACGCTGGATGTCACCAGTTGAGATACCCCCATACAACATCTGGTAAAGATGGTTTGGATTCGAGTGCATGAAAATCGGCTGACCGGCACCACTTGCGGACAACGTTGCCAGCGTTGGCTTCGCAGTCATGTTCTCAAGTGAATCCATACCAATGCAAAGATGCGGCAGTAATGTCTCCGGCAACACTTTGCTCAACTCATGGTCAATCGTCGATCCACTGGGTGCAACACCGTCACCACCGCGATAGCCACCCAGTGCACCGAAAAAAGCACTGTGCGATGGACTGGTGTGAATGCCGTGCAAACCATTGATGATGTGCAACCGTTCTTTGTATGGCTCAAGAGCACTGATCGGCTCAGGTAGCTTTACCTTTGCCAATGAGCCACTCTTCTTCATGCCTTCCGGAATGCAGGTCTTCGGGTCAAAACCTTGATTCTGCATAAAGAAGATGACCCTTTTCGCCGATGCCCCACCAGTCGACGAAGCCAGCAGATTCTGACCCGTTAGCGATGAAGTGAAAGCGGCACCGACGCCTGTAGCGACTCCTCGAAGCAGATTTCTTCGGTTCAGCATGATCGATCTTTCAACACGATGGACATTGCGATTTCACTTGGGAAAATACCCGAGCCAAATCTTGGAATTATCTAGATCACGGTTAGTTGCAAAAAATCTGAACCGAATCGACAGGTTCAGGACATGCAGTGGTAGGCGACCTTGGGTGCAAATCGAAGTGGATTTGTGGGACACACTTCTCATGATTAGATGCACGAACAGCCTCCATTATTGTAATCCTGCATCATTTTTGACGCAACTTCATTCCCGCAAAGACTTTACGACAAAGAAAAATCACTCGCGGGTGCCGCTGGCCTGAATCAGACTGCCCGAGGCCGCCATCTTTTCTACCTATCGGCATTTTCAAGCTGATTCATCGCCCACACCGTCAAGCAGGCTCACGCCGTCAAGCAAATTGCCGCCGCCCTGATGGACCGCCGTCAAGCCAAGCAGCCCAACCGTTCGTATCGAGCAGGGGTATCACTTGGCACAATCACCCTCTAGTTGATTTGGCGCCCTCTGATTGATTTGGCAACTTCTCGGTTGATGGGGGCAGTTCGTCCAGAGCACCCGGAAACGCAGGATGCAGACGATGTGTCCAGTCAGGGAAAAAGAGCCGCTTGGCCTCCGTCGCAGGAGTACGTGTGAGCGCTGACGGAAATCGCTTTCTAGCCTGACGTGCAACGAGACTTCGGTCTGTGAATGCAGCCATCAAAGCAACTAAATCTTTGACTTGCTGATCGGTCAGCTTCAGATTACCCATATCTTCGCGGTTGACTGTCTCAGGGAAGTCAGTGGTACCCCAACGTTGAGGCTCCAAATCCCTCTTGTTATAGAATTCCATCACCTCCTGCAGGGTCTGGATGGAACCATTGTGCATGTACGGTCCCGTCAACTCGATATTTCGCAAAGAAGGTGCACGAAACTGCCCCATACCCTCGTCACCAATCTTCGCACCCAGTCCCGGATCTTTCTCACCTCGCGAAGGTACACCCAGATTGTCATAACCAAAATCACTCAACAGGGGCGGTGTCCAACCGGTTGGTTCAAGCAAATGACAATCAGCGCATTTACCAGCACCACGGAAGACCTCCAAACCACGACGCTCTGCCTCTGATAATGCCTCACTGTTGCCTGCCAGATAATCATCGATTCTGGCATCGAATGGTCGAAACATGGGATCCTTGAGAAACTCGACCAACGCCCGAAATGCGTGGTAGGTCAACTGACTGTCATCCTTCCAACGTAGAGGGCCAATCCAGTCTTTCAGATCTCCTGCATAAGCTGATCGTCTCAGTCGGGCCGCCAACTCTGCCAGATCAGGCAGATTCATTTCATTTCGATCAAAGAAAGGTTGTTGAACTTGTTCAAACAAATCGCGTGCTCGCCCGTCATGGAACAATCCACCCTCGTAAGCATAAATCTCGCGTCCATCCTTCGTGAACAGATCTTCATACGCGAAGCTGGGGATCAACGCAGCGTACATCAACGAGGGTGCGTTCCGTCTACCCTTTCGACCCTTCACCGCGCCAAGTGAAACAGGACGAGGGTCGGCAAACGCAACTGAGGGGCTGTGGCAGGAAACACATGCTTGCCCAACTGGGCGAGACAAACTGCTATCCAAAAATATTTCCTGACCAATCTTAGCCGCGATTCCTTTGACGGCACTTTGGCTATCTTCAATCGCCGCGACCGGTTCTACCGCCACTATGTCAACTGAAAAACACCAAGGCAGTAATACTGCCAAGGTTAACACCAACATACGGAAAGAAGACAACCATTCCATCTCTAGTCAAATACTTTCAGGTACTGGTACAAACATACTCAATAAAATAACGGAATCAGTTTTAGACTTCTGGGATCCGTTCCATCGCATCACCGAAGTGATCCAAACTGACGCCCATTTTATCCATCATACTCAGGTAAAGCCGGCAGATCTGACGATTGGTTTCACCTGCATAATTCAGGTTCTGACCACCTTTGATTTGCCCACCTGCAGACCCAAGCATGACAACGGGTAAACGGGTCGCATCATGACTTCCCGTCAACATACTTGAACAAAGCATGATCATGGAATTATCCAAAGCAGTGCATTGACCCTCCTGAATTGCATCAAGCCTTTTAGCAATGTAACCCACTTGTTCCAGAAAAAACTGATTCACTTTCAGCCAGTCCTCGGTATCTGTGTGGGACAACAGGTGATGGATCATGTAGTCGACACCAAGGTGGGGAAACCGCAGCGTTCCATGATCGTTATTCAGCTTCAAAGTGCAAACTCGAGTAGTGTCGGTCTGGAACGCCAGCACCAAAATGTCACACATCAACCGCATGTGTTCAACGATATCCTGCGGGTATCCGTCGGCCGGCCTTGGTAAATCCGGCTCAGCCAAGGTGGGACGCCAACCCTGCAATTCACCATGCTGCCCAGCTCGCTCAATGCGTTTTTCGACCTCGCGGACCGAATTCAAGTACTCGTCAAGTTTCTGTCGATCCGACTGACTGATGCGGCGACGAACATCACCCGCATCCTGCAAAATTGCATCGAGCACACTTTGGTCATTGCGGCCAACCGCATCTTTGAAAAGCTGATCAAAAGCTAGTGCCGGGAAAACTTCCAGAGGAGTTGGTGAAGTAGGACTGCTCCACGAAATGTGCGAACTGTAAAGCATTGAATAATTCTTGTGCACCGACGGGTTTGCCTTCTCACAGCCCAATACCAGACTTGGCAACTTGGTGCGATTTCCAATCCGTTGAGCAACGATTTGATCCATGCTGGTTCCAGAGCGGATTGTTCCACCTGCAGACAAGGGTGCCCCAGACAGCAAGTTCCCAGTTTGTGAACTATGAATGTTTCCCTTCAATGCCTCAGCATTGTAAAGACCATTGATGAACACCATCCGATCACGGAATGCTTCAAGTGGCTCCAGAACTCTACCGAGTTGCATCTCACTACCGCTGCCACGCGCCCACCATTCTTTGGAATGGTAACCACAGCCAGAGAACAGCACAGCCATTCTTACTGGTGCTGCATTTTCTTGATTTTGTTTCTCCTTACCATCTGGCACCTCGCTACTGAAACAATTGATGGACTCCATCCATGGCAACGCCATAGAAACACCCAAGCCACGCAGCATCCGGCGTCGGGAAAATCGATTACTGCTCATCATGTACTCCTTTATGGCTGCACGGTGGTTTGAGGCACAGTGGTTTGAGGCACAGTGGTTGTTTTGAAGTTGGCTTGCTGGTCACGAATCTGACAAAACTGTCGGCTATTGATAATCTTTTCAATCGCGATCTCAACCTTAAAACCGCCAA
>Ga0315320_10002284_pt1 | contig 15780 bp, 14 predicted proteins | sample M140m21515metaG_FD_203458 | JGI IMG/M metagenome (GOLD analysis project Ga0315320, IMG submission 203458) | Ammonia-oxidizing marine archaeal communities from Monterey Bay, California, United States - M1 40m 21515 | ecosystem: Environmental > Aquatic > Marine > Coastal | place: USA: California... | reverse complement strand
GCCGCTTTGGCGGGCGAAAGCAGTATTACGAGGCAATCATTGTAGAAGCCGGTGATGGCATCCTAACAACATCCAAGGTGACCTGCCGCTGGTTCAATATGCCGTGGATGAAAAACACCCTCGCTGCAGGGCACGAGGTGGTGCTCTACGGTAAGCCCAAGGAATACCAAGGCGGTATCTTCATCGATCATCCGGACTTTGAAATCGTCGAGGATGACTCGGACGAATCGATCCACCTTGAACGTATTGTACCCATCTACAAAGGCATCAGTGGCGTCACCCAGCACAGGCAGAGGATCTATGCGCATGAGTTACTACGCGCCGTTGACCCCGACTCCCTCGCCCCGGTCTATAATGTCGATTCCACCTATCCCCGCAACGAGGCACTCAGAGAGGCACATTTCCCAGAAAGCCAACAACAAGCTGGCGCCGCACGCCGCTACTTTGCACTAGAAGAGTTTTTCGCACTTCAGTTATCAGTCGTCTGGAAACGCGCTCAGGTGCGTGCTCACCAAGGTAGGGTGCTTGGTAAAAAAACCAAGTTACTCACGCGCTTTTACAAGTCATTACCATTCGATCTAACAGGCGCACAAAAACGCAGCGTCAAAGAGGTCATCGCTGACATGCGCTCCCCTCACCCGATGAGCCGGCTTTTACAAGGTGACGTGGGCTCGGGCAAAACCTTTGTCGCCATGTGCGCCATGCTCATGGCAGTGGATTCCGGTGCCCAAGCCGCCCTGATGGCACCCACCCAAATTCTCGCAGAGCAGCACTACCTGACGTTCCAGAAATGGCTGCAGCCCCTTGGCATCCGCGTAGCACTCAGGACGGGGTCCCGCAAAGAAGACACCCACATGGAACTCGACGGTGACCCACAGATCATCATAGGCACTCACGCCCTGCTCTATGATTCCATCAATTTCAAAGATCTCGGCCTCGTAATCATCGACGAGCAACACAAGTTCGGCGTCGGCCAGCGCTCTCGCCTGATTCAACAAGGTATCATGCCCGACGTACTAGTGATGACCGCCACGCCGATTCCCCGCACGCTCACACTCACCATTTACGGAGACCTTGATGTTTCCATCCTCGACGAACGGCCCGCCGGGCGCGGTGAAGTCGTCACGGCTGTTCGTAAAAAACCAAAAGTCAGCGACATCACCAAATTCATTCAAGACCAACTACAGCAAGGTCGGCAAGCATACCTTGTCTATCCATTGGTCGAGGAAAGCGAGGCTCTGGATGCCGCAGCCGCGACCGTCGAGTTTGGTAAATGGAAAAAACGCCTCAGTAAACACGAGGTGAAACTACTGCACGGCAAGATGCCTCCCGAGGAAAAAGACGCCGTTATGACCTCGTTCCGCGATGGCGATACCGATGCCCTCATTGCCACCACCGTCGTCGAGGTGGGTGTGGATGTGCCAAACGCCAACATCATGGTCATCCAGAATGCCGAGAGGTTCGGCCTTGCCCAACTCCACCAGCTCCGTGGCCGTATTGGCCGTGGTGAGCATAAGAGCTACTGTATCCTGATCACCGACGGAAAATCACTTGAAGCAATGGAAAAACTGCAGGTTCTCGCGGAAACCTCTGACGGTTTCAAGATCGCCGAAGCTGACTTACGCCTGCGTGGCCCAGGCGATGTGTTAGGAACCGCACAAAGTGGGCTGGCCGACCTGAAATTTGTCGACTATCTCGCCGACGTGGAGCTGATCCGCGAGGCGCGTGCTTTAGCGGAGGACTTACTGAAGCAAGATCCCCAACTAGAAAATAATCCGCGCCTTCTTGAGCTCATCCACGACGGTGACGTGGAGGTGGGTTAGGGGCGGGCGACACTCTTGTCGCACGGCAACTCAACTACCCAACGCAAACACTTCCGTGTATTCCGTGGTCAGAAATTGAATTTTCAACCTTAGCCTTCATGGCTGTTGGATATTCCCCTTGCTTCTTGAATCCGTGCTATGGTTTTACTCGCTTTTGAGAGGAGTTTCGCTCTTCTCATTGGAAACCGCAAGGGCTCTCTCAGTGGGTTGCAACCCACTGAGAGAGCGGGGAAACGTCAGACCGTTTTACGGACCTGTGACTTTAGATCACGTGGGTCAGCCTGGTCGGCGTTTCCCCTTCTCAGTATTTCTCGAACAGTTGAGTGAGCGTCATCGCCTTACAGCGTTTCAGCTCGGAATAGCAAGTCAGAGAGTGGCCAGAGACTAGCGGATTTAACCTGAAAATACAAACTATATGCACAGTAAAAATTCCAACACTCACATCGGCATCGATGTCTCAAAAAAGGAACTCGAAATTCATTGTTACGATTCCAAACTCAAGCTTCCCAGCGCCATCGCCAATACAAAAACAGGCATCAGTAAGATCATCTCAAAGCTCAAAAAATGCGATGATCCTCACGTTGTTTTTGAAGCCACTGGCGGATATGAAAAACTCCTTCTCGTTCTGCTCCAGAGCGAGGGTATCAAAGCCTCTCGCATCACGCCATCACTCGCTCGCAACTTCGCTAAAGCCAAGGGATTGCTTGCCAAGACGGAATCTATCGATGCGCAGGTTCTCACTGACTACGGCATCCAGTTCAACCCTCGCGTGACCGCTCAGCTTGATCCAGTCATTGAGGAAATCCAGTCGCTCATCAAGTATCGTCGCCATCTCAACGACGAGCTACACCGCGAGCGTATGCACCTTGAACACCTCCTGCCCAAGAGTGTTGAGCGCATGGTCAAAGCTCGCATGAAGTCTCTTAAAAAACAGGCTGAAAAAGTCACTGACATGATGATCGCCCTTAAGGTAAAATCCACCGTTCTTGACGAAGCCGTAAAACTGCTCACCAACACCAAGGGCGTTGGCGACAACAGCGCACTTTCCCTTTTAGTCGCTATGCCCGAACTCGGAAAGATCTCAAACAAACAAGCCGCGTCACTCGCAGGAGTCGCTCCATTCAATCGCGACAGCGGCAAGATGCGGGGGCAACGAACTATCTTTGGAGGCCGCAAAGAAATCCGCAAAGCTCTCTACATGGCTGCTCTCGTAGGATCCAGATACAATCCGGTTTTGATAGAATTTTATCAGAGATTGTTGGCCAAAGGCAAACCCAAGAAACTAGCACTCATTGCCGTCATGCGAAAGCTACTCTACCACCTTAACTCACTCATGAAAAGACACTTACATAAAACTCAACCCGCTTCATAAAAAAAATCACTCAAGACAGTTGCTGTCCCCTCTCCTTTTCCCCGCAACCCCTTTTCTCCCCCTCTCCGATCTCCACGACAACGTCCGCAGGGACACAACTAAAAAAGCAAATACCTAGCAGCCAGGGCGTGACCATCATCCTGACGGCTTCACCTGCCTGATGGCGGGAGCTGGAGTCAAGGCTGGCCAAATTTACGGCAGCACAACCAAGGACGGCAAAAAGGCGGAGAAAGATATCCTGGATGTCACCGACTTCAATGCGACCATTGCGTGGCGCTTGGGTATCGACCCCAATCTCGAGGAAAAGTCTCCCGTTGGCCGACCCTTCAAACTCGCCAACCGCGGCAAAGCTCGGAAGGTATTGTTTTCGTAGTTTGGATAGGGGGCGTGCATAGCATCATTGCGTTAACAGCGCTCATGGTATATTAACCCACCAAACGAATTTAATCTGTAATGCACGATTCATGGGTCAATGGTCTGGTAGGTGGAGTGCTGATTGGGCTCGGCAGCTTGCTTGCCATGGTGGCTACAGGAAAAGTCCCTGGGGTTTCGGGTGTGTTTGGCCGACTGCTGCGAAGCACGACCACTGACAGATCTTGGAGGATCGTTTTTCTGATCGGCATCATCGCGGGTGGGGCGATTTCTTTTGCTCTTTACGAGCCAGCGACGGAGTATCGATTGCCTGAAGGTCGCTCGCTGTTAGTTATTGCGGTCGCGGGATTACTTGTCGGATTTGGCACGCGGTTGGGTGGGGGGTGTACCAGTGGTCATGGTGTTTGTGGAATGGGGATGGGAGCAAAGGACTCGATCGTTGCGACGATGGTGTTCATGGCCGCGGGCTTTGTGACCGTTGTACTGTGGAATATGCTAACAACAGGATAGGATGAAGAATCAGATCATTGTATTACTGGCAGGAATCCTATTTGGGGCAGGGCTCGCGATTTCTGGAATGACGAACCCGGAGAAAGTTATCGGGTTTCTCGATTTGTTTGGCGACTGGGATCCAACGTTGGCATTTGTGATGGGGGGTGCATTGTCCGTATTCAGTCTTGGGTATTATCTGATGCGAAAATCAGGCTCGGAACCCTGCGGGAAAAGTCTTCCAAAATGGGAGTCCGATCCGGTTTCCGCCAAGTTGATTGTGGGGGCTGCCCTATTTGGCATCGGCTGGGCAATTGGGGGATTTTGCCCGGGACCAGCCCTTGCCAATCTTGCTGCCGCACGAACCGAGGCATTGATTTTTGTGCCCATGATGGCAGTAGGTATGTTCTTCGCCCAGCGATTCTGCGGCGTTGACCGATAAGAAAAGAGATCAGCTGTATAAATGCTGCGTTATCTGTTAGTTAGGAGTGCTGTGTGATGAACAAGAAACACTAGAATAAATACTTTATCTTGCCAGTCAGGGTCATGTTGGCCACAAACAAGTCATACCATGCACGGTTACTTAAAAAACGTTCGATGCCTCTTTGCAGATATCGATGACACGATATCGACCGACGGAAGGATTACCCAGGTGGCCTACGACGCCCTTTGGCGAGCACACGATGCGGGTCTTGCCGTCGTGCCAGTGACAGGAAGGCCGGCCGGGTGGTGTGATCATATCGCGCGCATGTGGCCGGTTGACGGAGTGATTGGAGAGAATGGAGGATTCTACATGCGGATGACCGAGCAAGGTATGCAGCGCGTGTTTCGTGATGACGATGCCACCCGCGCTGGTTTCCGCCTGCGTCTGGACAAGATCCGTGAGGAAATCCTGATCAAAGTCCCAGGATGTGGTATTGCCTCCGACCAGGCTTATCGTGAATGCGACCTGTCCATTGATTTTTGTGAGGATGTGGAGCCACTGGCTGAGGACGATGTCGCTGAAATCGTGCGCATCTTTGAATCTCATGGGGCCACGGCCAAGATCAGCTCCATCCACGTGAACGGCTGGTTTGGTGATTTCGACAAACTGACGATGACAAAACAATACATCCGGGACGTCTTTGGCGTATCGCTGGGTGAAGAGAATGATAGCTTTGCGTTCTGCGGCGACTCTCCTAACGATGAGCCGATGTTCGCTTACTTTACGCACTCATTCGGGGTGGCCAATGTGCGCCAGTTCCTGCCGCAGATGAAATCACCACCGGCAACGATCACGCAGTCAGAGGCCGGTGCCGGCTTCACCGAGGTTGTCGACGCCATCCTCCGGGATCGTCAATCAATGAGCTAGATAGGAAGTAGGAACATCATGATCTCAAAAATCAGAAACTTTTTCTCCGCCGCTAAACACATCGAGCGACTCCCTGAGGATGAGGTGAAACGCCTTTACCCACGATTTCGCTGGCGTGTGATGGAGTCGACTTTTCTGGGGTACGCCGTCTTCTACCTCGCCCGCAACAACCTTTCGGTGGTGTCCAAGGAGCTTGAGGCGGGGCTCGGCTACACCCACTCCATGATCGGAAGCATCCTGGCGATCACCGCCATTTCCTACGGGTTGGGGAAATTTCTGATGGGTGCGCTGTCGGACCGAAGTGATGCGCGCAAATTCATGGCCTTTGGTTTGCTCTTGACTGCGGTGTGCAACATTGCGTTTGGCACGGTGAATCATTTCCAGCTGCATCTCCTGCTCTGGTCGCTCAACGGATTTTTCCAGGGAATGGGGTGGCCTCCCTGCGGCCGTAGTGTGGGGCATTGGTTTAGTGAGCGAGAGCGAGGGCTGATGTTTAGTATATGGAACACCTCACACAACGTGGGGGGTGGAGTGGCCGGTATGCTGGCGGCTTGGGCGGTCATTCACTTCGGAGGCTGGCAGTATGCATTCTTCGTGCCCGGTGTCGTGGCTGGGCTTGGCTCGATCTACCTTTTCTGGCGACTCCGGGATACCCCTCAATCCGTTGGACTCCCACCGATCGAGGAATACAACGATGACTTCACCGAGGACGAGATCGAGCACGGCACGCACGAAAAGGAACTGAGCTATAGAGAACTCTTCATCGGCCAGGTCTTCATGAACAAGTGGATCTGGCTGCTGGCGTTTGCTAACTTTTTTGCCTATATCGCACGCTACAGCATGCTCGACTGGGGGCCGATGTATCTGCGTGAGGTCAAGGGCGCCACTCTGGCGGGCGGCGGCATTGCCATTCTGGCTATCGAGTTTGGCGGGATCCCATCGACCATCCTTCTGGGTTGGCTCTCCGATAAGATCGGCGGGCGGCGCGGCATGGTGGCCGTCCTCTGTATGTTGCCAATTCTGTTAGCCTTCACCGCCATCCTGATGACGCCTGCGGGTTACCTCTGGCTGGATATGCTCATGCTTGCTCTGATCGGCTGTTTTATCTACCCGGTGATCAATTTTATCGTCATCATCGCTCTTGATCTGAGTTCTAAAAAAGCGATCGGAGTTGCGGCAGGTTTTATTGGCCTTTTTGGTTATATCGGACGAACGGTCCAGGCCAAGGGCTTTGGAGCCATGCTCACGCACTACCAGGAGGTCTACGGTATCGACACGGCATGGAAAATTGTGCTTTGCACGATCCTCGTCTGCACGTTCGCGGCGATGATTCTTTTGGCGTTTACCTGGAAGATGAAGCCGCGCGCCTGACACCGCCCAAAGATCCAGAAGCTGACGAAACAACCCGTATCTCAACGGGCAAGTTGAATGGATGTCCGTGATTTTTCTTCCCCATAAATAAAGTCAGACTACACTGAGTTATCCGATCAATTGGAGAAACTCATCATGGATTTACTAAGAATAGCACAGTTTGTCAGGCAAACGCGAAAACAACAGAACATGACGGTTGAAGCGCTCGCTGAAAAATCAGGCTTCAGCAAGACCTATATTTCCAGATTGGAGAACTTCCGCATCACGCCATCGATAAAATCCTTGAGTAAAGTAGCGGACGCCCTGGGCATACAAATGTCCGCATTTTTTGAAACGACCACAGAGCCCATTCAGTATCTAACCGGGCACCTGGACGAGGGTGAGGAAATCCAGCGCAACGGTAGCAAATACGGGATGAAGTATCATTCCCTGGCATTCAGTAAGCCTGAGCGTAAACTCGACCCGTTCGTCATTGAGTATTTTCGAAACGACGAGCAACGCGGTTTCCTCGCTCATGACAGCGAAGAGTTTTTTATCCTGCTAGAGGGAGAGCTTGAGTTCTTTGTTTACGATGATGACCACTCTACGTCCATGGGGCCGCAACAAACGTTTTACCTGTCTGAAGGCATTCCGCATCGCGTTCAACTCGCCAAAGGCTGCGACTACGCCAAGGCCTTGATCGTCTATGATAAGGCGGAAAGCCCGGTGGAGTCTTAGCCGCTTGGTGGCGATGTTCGATGCCTGATGCCTGACGCCTGATGCGGCCTCAACCAGCCACCGGCCTTGTCGGGGTGCCTACGGCAGAACCAAGAACGAGGAACACCTCGCCCGCTTTTAATCCGGACTTCTCCGCCATGGTTTCAGCGAGGCCGTAGCTCCCAAACTCCTAATACCGCTTGCGGTTTTAAGCATGAGAGCAGACACACAAAAAAAGTTTACTTTTATGTTTACACATACGAATTCGTAGATTACCCATTACCTCATCAAGTTAACAAATAAGTAACTTTCAATAGCTGACAGGCAAATCATGCCACCCCCCTTTTTTTCTCCCCCTCTCCGATCTCCTCAACAACGTCCTCAGGGACACAACTACAAATACATATACGAATATGAAAACGAACAAACTATTAATGGCGAGCTCTCTGGCTTGTGTAATGGCCGGTAGCTCGCACGCGGGTTTGGTCGCGCACTATGAGTTTAATGGAGATCTCACTGATTCTTCGGGCAACGGCAACACTGCTACGCTAGTTGATGGATCTGGAGGCTCCTCGACGAACACAGGTGGGAAGTTAACGCTCATTCACGCGACTAACGCTGGCAACAATACTGAATATGTTAACACCGGCGTCACCCCGTCGACTACTGCTGGAACCATTGCGTTCTTTTATACGAATACGGGTATTGGCGGTAATCACTACAACTATAATAGTACATACAGCAATGCTGCACAAAAAGACGACTGGGAAATGTGGACATACGGTAACAGCAATGTAAGGTCACGCATCGAGGGTGGCACCCAATCCGATCCAAATAATGGGTCGGTAATCGGTCAAGAGTATCACTACGCCTTTACTTGGGTAGATACGGCCGGAACTGTCACCTATAAGGGATACGTAGATGGCGTGCTAATTACGACCGACACAGGTGGCCAAGCTCCTTCTGTGGGTGCCTTGTATATTGGTGGTGGCACCGGGAATAGCGGTGCCAACGGAATCTATGGGGACTTCCGTATCTACGATAACACGCTCGACGATGCGGCGGTTGCGGCGTTGGCGGTCCCAGAACCATCTTCCGCCGCCCTTATCGGCCTCGGTGGACTCGCACTCATCCTCCGTCGCCGCAAGTAATCCGGCCTCGGAAAACCAATCATCATTCCAACCCCACTTCTCCATCACACGGGGGGGTGGGGTTTTTTCTTCCGGCATGCCTTTGGCGGTGCCTTCGTCCTCCTGAAAGCCATGATAACAAGAACCCAAATCCTGCCCCTCGCCGCCGCCCTCGCCCTCACCGCCGCACCTGCCGGCGCCACACTGATCGCTCAGTTCGACTTCGATGGAGACCTGACCAATTCGGTCGGCGGCAGCAGCATCACCGCGGCGCATGTGGATGGCTCGGCTGGTGCCATCTCCTTTGCTACCAATGCCGGGAAGTTGACGCTTACCAACCCCAATGCGACCGCCAGCAATATTGATTATATCAGTACCAACTACACGCCGGGGGACAACGGCACCATCGCATTCCGCCATGAGGCAGAGGCACTCTACAACTACAATTCGTTATTCACCAATTCCATCAACCCAGACGACTGGGAGATGTGGATTTATAGTGACGGGAGGGTGAGAGCCCGTGTCGAGAGCGACGGCCCAGTCACCACGACCGCAGCGGTCGGTGTAGAGGCTCACTATGCCTTTACTTGGGAAAGAAGCGGCACTTCTGTCACCGTGAATCTGTATAAGGATGGCACGCTGGTAGAAACTAAAACAGGCACTTGGCGGAATCCCGGCACCATGAGTTTTGGCGGCGGCAATGACAATCATGGTGGCAGAGGGGTCTTTGATGATTTGCACATCTATGACACCGCGCTCAGCGCTGCGGAGGTGGCGGTAATCGCGACGCCGGGCCCGGACCTCACCGATCCGGAGCTGGCTTCCGTAAATCCGCTGAGTCCGGCAGACGACAGCACCGAGGTCCCGATCTCGGCAAACCTGGCGGTGACCTTCAATGAATCCGTCGTCTTCGGGACGGGCAGCATCACGATCCGGGAAAGTGTTGGTAACGGCCTCGTGGAATCCTTCGATGTGGAGACTTCGACCAAGCTTCTGCTGAGTGCCCGAACCGTCACAATCGACCCCACCAACGACCTGTCGTCGGGCATCGGCTACTACGTTGAGATTGACGCCAGTGCCGTGGATGACCTCGCCGGACACAGTTTCGCAGGCATCAGCGGTCCGACCACCTGGAACTTCACCGCCGATGCCACGAACCCCGTGGTAGGAACACTGGACACCCCAAGCAACGGTGCCACCGAAGTTCCGGTCGACTCCAGCCTCGATCTCACCTTCAGCGAGGATGTCCAGATAGGCTCGGGCAATATCGTGATCCGCAGGTCAAGCGATAACTCCATCGTCGATACCATCAACGTGACCACAGGGGACGTGACGGTCAACGGAGCCCTGGTGAGTATTACACCTAACATTGTCCTGCCGGCCCAGACCGAACTTTACGTCGAGGTCGCTGCCGGAGTCTTTATCGACCTGTCTGGCAACAGCTTTGCGGGAATCAGCGGGTCGGGGACGTGGAGTTTCACCACCGGCGCGGTGCCCGTTCCCTTCCGCCTGACCATCGTTTCGAACGGTCCCGACTTCGACTTCAGCTGGACAAGCATGCCGGGGAAGGTGTATGACCTGCTCAGTAGCACCGACCTCAGCACCCCGTCCGATAGCTGGCCGGTCTACGACCCGGATGGAGCTGGTGGCAACGACCCGTATCTGAGAATCCCATCGGCTGGCGCCACCACCACTCTGACCTCCGTTCCGACCGACGGCCCGCGCCGCTTTTTCGTGATGCGCGAGAAAAAACAGGTGTTGGTCGAGGCTCACCGTGGATACTCGCAGATCGCGCCAGAGAACACTGTCGCCGCCATCAATGCCGCCTTCCCCAGCGCTGATCTCGTGGAGTTTGATGTTCGCATTACCTCTGATGGAGAACTGGTTCTGATGCACGACGGCACAGTGAACCGCACGACGGATGGTTCAGGATCGACGTCTTCTCTAACACTCGCCCAGATCCAGCTTCTGGATGCAGGATCGTGGTTCTCGCCAGCATTCGTTGGTGAGCCCGTGCCCACCATGACCGAGGCCATCAACGCCTGTCTGGCGAAGGGCATGGTGCCACTGATCGAGCGTAAGGCGGGAGCTGCAGCGGACTATCACGCCGAGTTCGTCGCCCAAGGATTCACGCCCGGTCAGTTCCGGGTCATTTCCTTTGATATCAATTTCCTCGCTGCTCTCGATGCTCTGAATCCCGACTATCGGCTAGGGCTTCTCAGTGGCGGAACGATCACCCAAGCCGTGATCGATAATCTCAAGTCCAAGGGGGTCGACTTCCTTGACTGGGGTCATGGATCCGTCGATCAGGCCGCCGTCGATCTGGTTCATGCGAATGGCATGGAGTTGCACGTCTACACGGTGAACGATTCCACCCGGATGCAACAGCTGATCGACATCGGAGTCGATGGGATCACGACCGACAACCCCGTCTTGTTGCGCTCGCTACTTCCGTAGATGCTTTGCACGATCCTCGTCTGCACCTTTGCAGCGATGGCTTTGTTGGCGTTTACCTAGAGGATGAAGCCACGTGCCTGAGAGAAGTGCCGAAACGCATGAGTTGATTTGAGGTGTGTGGTCAGGAAACAAAATTGCCGAAGCCTCTATGGTTATTCAATCTGAGGTAAATTTACTTGGCGCTATGGGTCGAGGGACTATATTTCACCTGACCTCCTATCAGACGAACCCCCAGCATAAATAGTAGCAATTTTACCCATTACTCATCCAGTGATTAGTCATTCACGATTCTGACTTCAACAACCTCTCTTCTGCATGCAGCCCCATTACACACATCTTCTCAAAAGAAAATTTCCAGCAGTGAGTAAAACGCATTATTACTGGTTTTTTTGTTTCCTGTTGTGTGCTATTGATCTGCCACGGGTTGACGCACAGTCCGACAATCAACCCCTTTTCTCCCCCTCTCCGATCTCCACGACAACGTCCGCAGGGACACAACTAAAAAAGCAAATACCTAGCAGCTGATGCAAGAGACTTGGACGGTACAAAAAGGCGGACAACCCCTACTCAACGGTAAACCCATCGAAGCCAGCCCACGCACCAAGCTTGAGGAATCCGTACTCTTCATCGGCTGCGGAAAGGATGAGTCCGCGCTACAAACCGGACTCGAGCGCTTCCGCAAGGCCTCACTGCGCGCCCGCAAGATGCGGATGATGGGATCGGCCGCACTCGGCATGGCCTACATTGCCTGCGGCCGCCTTGACTCCTACGTCGAATCACGGATTTCCCTCTGGGACATTGCTGCCGGTCAGTTGCTTGTGGAAAGTGCCGGTGGCAAGGTGGAACTCACCCCGGTTGAAGGAAAGCCAGATGTCTGGGCAATCGTTGCAACCAATGGTAAAATCCCGATCGAGGAAATACTCTAACAAAAAAATCGCATGACAGGCATTGGCTACGACGTCCATCGATTCATTGAAAACCGCCCCCTTATTCTTGGAGGCGTTACCATCCCGCACAGCCATGGACTGGACGGGCACTCGGATGCAGATATTCTCTCGCATGCCATTGCCGACGCACTATTGGGCGCCATGGGCCTTCCTGATATCGGCTATTATTTTCCTCCCACAGACCCCGCCTGCGAGGGCATCAGCTCTCTCAGGATACTTGAAAAGTGCCGCGACCTTACTCGCGAAAACGGCTTTCAGATCATCAACGTGGACTCCACTCTTATCGCCGAGGCACCCAAGATTCTTCCCTACCGCGAGGCAATGCAGGAGCTCATCGCCAACAGCCTTGGCATGAATCCCAAGCGAGTCGGCATTAAGGCCACCACCAACGAGACCATGGGTTTCGTCGGCCGCCATGAGGGCATTGCAGCGATGGCCGTAGCTCAAATTGAGGAATTATAAGTCGTTGAATTTCAGTGCTTAGAAAATTATCGTCTGTTTTTTGTTGCCAAGTGTCCTATATGAACTAATACAGTTAATACATCGCTGACACGCACTCTCCATGAGCTCACTACCCTTCAATATCGAAATCAAACCCGGCAGCCCTGCCTACGAGCAGGTCATTCAGTCCGTGCACCGGGCTGTGGCCAAAGGCTTGATTCGTGAAGGGGATGCTTTCCCGTCCGTTCGTGCCCTCAGTAAGGCCGTAGGCATTAACCCAAACACGGCACACAAAGTCGTTCAGGCTCTGGTTGCCGCGGGAACCCTAGAGGTCATGCCGGGCCGCGGTACCCGAGTGGCTCCCCCCCAGGAGCGAACCGCCGGCCAGCGTCTGGAACTCATCCGCAAACAACTGGATGAACTGGTAATCGAGGCACGCCGTCTGGGATTTGGCAAACAAGACCTCAGCGAGGCCATTCAGCAGGCCTGGAACACTTACAACAAATCCACTTCCTAATACACAACACTATGAATGACTACGCAGTCGATGTCTCAGGCATCCATATGAACTTCGGTCGCTTCTCTGCCCTGCAGGACCTGAACTTACAGGTGAAGTCAGGCACTGCCATGGCCCTGCTCGGCGAGAACGGAGCCGGCAAGACGACCACACTTCGCATCCTGACCAATCTCTACCGCGCATCCACCGGCACTGGCACTGTGCTTGGTCAAGCTCTCGGTTGCGATGACAGTAGCTTCTTTCAACGCATCGGCTACGTGTCCGAAAACCAAAAGCTACCGCTGCGATGGACCCTTCAGAGATTGCTCGACTACCTCAAGCCGCAGTATCCGAATTGGGATGATGACTTCTGCCGGGAGCTTATCGAGAATTTTGAACTCCCCCTCGATCGACGTCTGGGGCAGATGTCGCGTGGCATGCAGATGAAGTCATCGCTGGTCAGTTCTCTGGCCTATCGTCCTGAACTGCTGCTGCTCGACGAGCCCTTCTCCGGCCTCGACCCGCTCGTTCGCGAAGAATTCATCGATGGAGTCCTGGAACTCATGGACGGAGGCAACTGGACCTTAGTGCTGTCCTCCCACGACATCCACGAAGTTGAACGCCTTTGCGACGAAGTCACCCTCATTGAACAGGGCAGGGTCACCATCAGCGAACCTCTCGACCAACTGCAGCATCGCTTCCGCCGCTGGTCCATCCACACAAGTGAAGCTCGCGACCCGGGCGAACTGCCCGAAGACTGGTTGCTGGTCGAGCACCACGACTCCAACCACTGGTCGCTGGTGGAAACCCGTCACGACCCCGCCAACTCGCAGGCAATCATTGAAAAGTATTTTGGACCCTTGAATGGCCAAGAATGCCAATACCTCTCACTACGTGAAATCTACCTAATAATCGCCAAGGACAGGAAGCATCGCAGCCAATCGATTGCAACTGCCTGACCAAACCACCCATCACCTACTCCGACCATGTTTATTCACCGTATCAAACACGAATTCTCCGAAAACTTCCGTCTGCTTGCCATCTACGCTCTATGCTATGCTCTCAACATTTACTCCCATTTCATGTGGTGGTTCAGTGCACCTATGACCAGCGCGGGCAAGGGTACTGCATGGGGGATTAGCCTACTCAGCTTGCTTGGCATCTGTAGTGTAGCTTTATGGATTGTTGCCACTCTCTTCAAGCGTGATGATCTCAAGCATCCATCTGACTTTGCATCAACTCGCCCGATCCGCCCACTGACGCTGTTTGGCACCAAACTTGCGTTTACCTGGCTATTTGTGATCATGCCAACTGGCATTGCAATAGCTACGAGTAGCCTAGCTTCGGGACTGGGAATAAAGTCGATCTGGATAGGCTTGATCGTAATGGCCGGAGCGGGATTCGCATGCGCTCTACTTGCCGCAAGCTGCATGGCTCATGCAGGACGCAGACGCTCGCTTGTGATGATTGGTGCATTTGTTGCGGGACTGATTGGAGCCGTGCTCGTTATCGAGTTGCGAAGCATTCGCGATACGCTGGACCCGTGGTTTGTGAGTCCGGAAACTTTTCAATTCAATTTGATAATCGCCCTGAGTATTCTTTGCCTTTCTGCCAATGCCCTTTGCTATTCTATAGCACGAAAAAAACATACCGCCTACAGAGCACGGTGGTTTATTCTAGCGGGTGCTGCCAGCGTATTGTTTGTCTCTTTCGCTCCCCTCCCCAAGCCCATAAGTAACCACATCGATGCCAGTCCCATCGAGGAAGCGACCACGGTTTATCCGTGGAAAGACAAGATGATGTTTGGCAGTAGCGGTCCCGTACAATTCTTTCAGGGAGGCATCATCATCTCATCTGCGCTAGACCCCATCGGTGAAGATCTCTTGCTCGATCACAAACTCGAAATCGTCGGTGATGATGATCCTCTATTTCAAATCGATCGTTTTGCCGTGGCAGTTGAACTCCCACACCAAGAATCCACAGATACTGGAATTGGTATTACATATAAGCTCTATGAGCGAGATCCCAGTCGCTACCGGGGATATTCTACAGATCGCGAATACCAACGACCGGTCGAACCTATCAAACAACTTCCAAAGAAACGCATCCGCATCAAAGGTTCAGTCCGTGCCAGTATGATAAGCTACCGCGAGATTCATCGCGCACCACTCGGCAAGTCCTTCTCCATTCACGATGGACCGCTCAAGGTGTCATACAGTCCCGCTGACAAAAGTGACAACGGTGATGAGGTGATCTCCTGTAAACTGTATTCCCCGATTCCATTCACTACGAAAAATAGGCCTGTTAGTGGCTCATATCGTCTGCGAATTGAACATCCACTATTAAAGGAACCCGAGAGTTTAATTGGTCTGTTTGAAGCATACAGTGAATCAAGTAAAGTGGTGTTCGGGGAATGTGAAATCACAAGATTTAACCCTAGCCTTAATGCTGCGTATTGGCATCACCTGAGAGAGGGAAATGGTCAAATCACTCGTAGCGAATGGATGAAACAGGCTAAACTGGTCGTGGAAACCACTGACGAAAAAGATGTGATCATACCCGTGGATGTGGAAGTGGAAATCCCCGATCCTATCGAGTTTCGCAAGTTCATGAAACCAGAAGAATCAAAGCCTTAACACTGAATAGGAGAGGGGTCAGAGAGGGGTCAGAGAGGGGTCAGAGAGGGGTCAGTCCGTGAATTGTGAGTTGATAGAGTAAAAGGAACTGGCTAGAAGCCTTGTATGGCGAGGCCGCTACGAATTGAATACCCTGGAGCGATGTATCATGTGATGTGTCGCGGCAACAATGGGCGGAACATCTTCTTTGGTGATGACG
>Ga0315320_10002283_pt1 | contig 15780 bp, 10 predicted proteins | sample M140m21515metaG_FD_203458 | JGI IMG/M metagenome (GOLD analysis project Ga0315320, IMG submission 203458) | Ammonia-oxidizing marine archaeal communities from Monterey Bay, California, United States - M1 40m 21515 | ecosystem: Environmental > Aquatic > Marine > Coastal | place: USA: California... | reverse complement strand
AATGCCAGTAAAAATTTGAAACAATGCACACTTTAGCGTGCCGTTTTAATTCTTCACTGGTATAAGGGCTTTTACAAAATCCTTAAAATTGTCTTTGTGTATTTTGTATTGATTGACCACTTCAGCCGGGCTATGTTTATATTCTTCAATACATTCCAAATTCTTTTTCGGTATTTTCTTTTCAAAATAAAAAGAACTCATTTCCTGTAAGATGGCGTGACTCGCCCTTCTCATATGCAAAGAACAATCAATACGCCCAGGACGTTTTAGTGCGGGATCTAATTTATCATAATGATTGCTCGTCATCACAATAATGCGACCAGGGGTTTCTCGAACACCATCTAACAAGTTCAAAAAATCGTCCAATGTAATCGGATCTTCGTTTAATGGGGTTTTGGCGATTTCAGTCAATGTCTTGGATTCTTTTTCAACCTGCGACATTTTCTTTTTGCTGTTTTTTCGATCCAATACAAAGTCTCCAATACAATCAATGTCTTCAAAGACAATAATCTTGTTAGAGAAATCAACACATCCTTTTCTATTTAGTGGGCTATATCGATTTTCAAAAAACACTTCTTCTAACTGTTGTTTTGATTTTATCAATTTTAACGAAATTTCAATAATGTGCCGACCCGTTTTTTTTGCTAAACACTTGATAAAAGAGGTTTTTCCTGTACCGGGTTCTCCATGCAATCCATATCCAATGGAATATGGTATCCCTTTATCGTAATACCATTGTTTTTCATTCAAGAAAAAATTCAATTGTTTCAAACAATTTTCTTTGCCTTCGAAAAATATATTGTCAAAGCTTCGCGTACTATTGAATTCCTCTTCGTTCCATCGCTCATATAGACCGTCGTCTGGTTTTAACTTTATTAATGTATAACAATAATTCTTGAATTTGCGTTCATTTTCAATCGATTTCATATAGTCTTCAGTAAGCCTATCAATATATTGCACAATATCTTCTACATTGCATTCATAAGAATACAAAAAAACACTATATTTTTCGATATCAACACATCTTTTATCGCTATTGTTTTGATCAAAATCAATGCTTGTTTTTGCATATAATTGCAATTTTTCATTTATCAAAAACGGGGTTTTTTGACATACCACAAAAATATCTTTTTCATCATTAAAAACAGAGTTATTATTATAATTGGATGTTTCCGTTATTTCATGAATGTCATTCTTATTTTGAATAAGTAAAACAACTTCATTCCAAAAAGCTTTAAATCGGTTACTGAAATTGCAACGTATAGAACTATACGAATTATATGAACTAAACGTTTGTTCTTTTTGTCCGTGCAAAATAAGCTCCGATTTCCTTTTTCCGTAAAATAAATACATGGTCCATTCATAAATATAAAAATAATCGACATTACGAACCATTAAGTTCATGTTTTGAGAAAAATATCCAAACAATCCAATACAAAGGGCAGACATAAGACTTCCCATTATCGGTCCAAATTGCTTTGATACATCATATACATTTAAAGAAAATAGTTGTTGAAAGTTGTCATATATCATGTGTGGTATGTATTTCACATCATATATGTTTAAGTATTTTCACAATAAATATACCGATTAGTCCATAATGTGCCAAGGCTCTAATTCATAAGGTATAATCACAGGAAATTTAAACCGTTGAAGAATTAAAATAGGACATTTAAATCTTCACTGGTATAAAATAGATTTATTTTTTGTATTTATTATATAATTTAATATCCGATCCGTAAATTGATTCCACTAATTTTTTTGTTTCTTCATTATAAAAGCAGTCATATTCTGGAAGTATTTTCTCGTTTATTAATTGTGCTATTTTTGACCATTCTAAATTTCCGCAAAACTCTTTATTGCTTTGATTTTGATCTTTGGAAGCCCAATGATCACTATTAAAGTTACAGTCTAAATGTATATTGTATTTATTATTTATTCGGCCAATTTCTTCTTCTAAATTTTCAACACATATGATTTCATTAAAAAATTTTTCTCCTCTATGATAACGATCGGTTTGAGGACGAACATGATCGGCTTCTGGTCTGCAATACAATATATGTTCAATCGTTTTGTATTTTTTTAAAAAAGTCAAAAAACTCATATTGTTTGGTAAATTCCATTTATTATAATAATGATTTTGCATTACGTGAATATAAGAAGATACTGCACGATTATAAGGATTTCGTATAAATTTTAACCTTAAATATTGAGTATGTGGTTGGTTTGGTTGTTGATGAACTTGCTTTCGATATACTTCGTTTTCGTATTTATGAATCCATTTGTGATAGTCTAACGCAGTTTCCAAGAGATCTAAATATTTAAAAAACATTTTGCATATTACGGTACAATTCGATTTGGGTGTATATTCGATTATCAGTTTTTTTTTATGGCTCAATAAAATAGTCATTATATATATTGAATATAAGAATATAATCATTCTAAATCTATATAAACACTATCTTGTTATAGAGTTTATAAACATGCTCTTTGTAATTGTTTCTCTTTTGTGCGCTAGTGTGGTAACTTCAAATAACGTTGAACAACGTTTTTTGCAGTGGGTGGATGAGTTCCGTATGGATTTTGAAAGCGGAATGCATCGCGAACATGTATTTGCAAATTGGGTCGCAAATGATGAATATATTCAACAAGTAAATAATAGAAATTTGTCATATGTTTTGGGACATAATCATTTGTCTGGTATGAATCAAGAAGAATATAGTACTTATTTGGGTTTTCGTCAAGAAGATGTTGGAAAATTTGATCCTTCCAAAACACGTGGAAAGGTGGAAGAGGTGAAATGTCTTTATGATTGTGTGAAAGACTATGATGCATCCAATAAATTGGGAACGGTTCAATGTGTAAAGGGATGTTTGGATAGTAATGATTGGGAAACAGTATCTGTTCCGGACTCTGTTAATTGGGTGGAAAAGGGTGCAGTAACTCCTGTAAAGGACCAAGGACAATGTGGTTCCTGTTGGAGTTTTTCCACCACAGGAGCATTGGAAGGTGCATATTTTGTGAAAAACGGAAAGTTGGTTTCTTTTTCTGAACAAGAGTTGGTGGATTGTGATAACTTTTCCAATGGAGGACGTGACCATGGATGCAATGGAGGTTTGATGGACAATGCTTTTACATGGATTGAGAAAAATGGTGGTCTTTGCACAGAGTCTTCTTATCCTTATAATTCTGGTACAACCAAATCTCCAGGTACTTGCTCCAAAGACTGTACAAATGTGGATGGATCAAAAATTTCCAAATTTGTAGATGTATCCAAAAATTCAGATAATGCAATGATGGATGCTCTTTCGAAGCAACCTGTATCCATTGCTATTCAAGCTGATCAAAAGGATTTCCAGTTATATAAATCCGGTGTATTCGGCGGAAGCTGTGGAACCAAATTGGACCACGGTGTTCTTGCAGTGGGTTATGGAAGTGAAAATGGAGAAGATTATTATTTGGTGAAAAACTCGTGGTCATCATCCTGGGGTGACAAAGGATATATTAAATTGGGACGCGGATCTGAATTCAATGGCGGTTCGGGACAATGTGGTATGTTGATGCAAGCCAGTTATCCGGAGCTATAAGTGCTTCATACTATATGAATAATATGTAATTCATAGTTACACATTATTTAACCAAATAATTTTTTGTTACGGATTGGAATATTTTCTTGACCAAACGAATCTTGCGCGTTTGCACCACCCCAACATTCCATGGTTACACCATTGACCACCAAATCATGGTTAGGATAATCTTCCAACATAATGTTGTAATAAGTCACCGAATCGGATGACCATTGTACTTGATTGGCTTCCATATTTTTTCCAGGCACTTTCCATTGATCATTTTCCATATACCCATGATTCAATGAAATATATGTATCTTTAAAGGGGACATTTGGCTTGATGCTGTGTTTGGGAATTAAATGAGGACGTGTTTTACCATTTACCGCCAATGTTTTGGGTTTCATGATTTTCGTGATTTTCACTTCCTTTTTCTCGGGAGTCATGACCAAGTCACCTTCCTTCAAACGATTTACTTCGACGTATCCGTGAGGTGTCAAAATAGAACATGTGTCTGTGAAACATGGAACGGGAGATAAACTGGAGTCAATCGCTAATTTTGCAACCATAATAGCATGAGAACTACAATATATTTCTATTTCAGTTTGTCCCTCGGGTATGGTAATTTGAAAATACTCACTCCCAATAATACCTCTTGACTCAGCTGCTCTGTCAGATATAACATTTTCAATCTCTCTAATCCATACTGGATGAGAAACTGCATTGTCTAAACGCATAAACTTGTACGTTTCTCCAACTTGTAATGAAAATGTACTAAAGTCAATTTGTTTTTTCTCCCCAGCATCATCATAATAAAAATTATAATAAGGACTTTCAAATCTTCCGCCATCCACATAAATAGAAATAGCATCTAATTTACTATTATCGACTAACTCAATAATATCTTTAAAAACAGTTAGGTTTATTTTTCCTAAGGAGTCTGGAAATGCATACATTTGTACAAGTTGTGACATAAAAAGAGAAAAGTTAATATCTTTCATAACAATCGCAAATATTTCGGGAATTTCTTCTTGGTATTTTTTCATTTTTGTTAAAATACTTTGGTTTAATGCTATAAATTTTGGCATAACCACTTCCGCCTTTTCTTTCAAAAGCATATCAATCAATATTTCATCCATTTCTCTTCCCGTTTCATCTTTGATTTCATCTTTACGATCATCATAGTATTGATATTCTGTATTTGAATTATCAAATAACTTGTAAAATTCATCTGTTACAGGCAAATAGTAAGCCATTTTAATTAAATATTCAATATTCAATGGTTCATTTGTGTATTTAAATAATAATCGAAACGCCTCTTTTGCTTTATTTGTTGCAGTCACTGTGGTGTCTTTTATATTTTCATAAAATAATGCTTTTTCTTCTTCTGTTCCTTTTTCTTCAAGAATAACATATGCATCTAAAATAGCTAATATTAACTTACTTAAATATAATAAGGTTCCTGAACCATATGCTGTATTAAAATCTTTAATGTTAATATCTTTCAAAAGCATGTCTGGCTCTGTTTCATATTGAGATTCATCTGTAATACCATTTAATAAAAAACTAGCTAATTTAAAATAAGATTCGAAAGGATCTTTTGGGTAAGCCACTAATGGGTCGGAAAAATATTGTTTCACAAAACCTACAGTAAAATTATTACCACTTACTTCCATTTCATAACTATCATATTCTGTGGTTGTATGAAAATATTCTAACAAGGCTCTTTCTAGATTTTTTTTATCTGTTAAATTATCTTCAATGTATTTGAAAGTTTCAAATACACCTTCTAGTGTTATTTTGTCTTTATTAAAATAGGTGGTCATGTATTTTCCATTTAATTTCATGGTATAAATCCAATTTTTCGATATTTCATAAAATTTAGATATTGGATATTTTTTATCAAAAAGTTCAGGAGATAAGTCATAATCAGTCACAGCTAGGTGTTTCAATACCTCAATAATAAGTTTTTCCTTGACTTCTAAAGGAGCAAAGAAACGTTTTAAACTTGATTGTAAATCTAATACTTCACCGACTTTACTCAAAAAGTCGTTGATTGAAATCACATCTTTCTCAATTTTATCCAAAAGTCCATCCAAAGAACGAATAAATGGACCTAAAAATTCATAAACATCTTCGGGTGTCATTATAATATATTATAATATAATAAATTTTACGCAATCCAAAAATATAGTAAAAAAGGAATATAAAATTGAAGTTCGTTGATAGAATATAGTTAGGCAAGTTTAGAGCAACATGAGTAATCAAAATCTTGCAAAACAATACCAGCGCAAAACCGACAAACAGCATATTTTAGATAATCCAGATACCTATATTGGTTCAGTGGAAAATGTCGATGCAAATATGTGGGTTTATGATGATGCCAAAGAAGCAATTGTTTGCAAATCGATTGAATATATTCCCGGTTTGTATAAACTCTTTGACGAAGGCATTGTAAATTGCCGCGATCATGTTTTGCGTATGATTCATTCCCCCCTTCTTCAAAAGCAATTCGTTTCGTATATTAATACGGAGGTTTCTGAAGACGGTCTCATTACCTTGAGCAACGATGGCAATGGTATTGATATTGCAAAGCATCCTGAATATGATTTATGGATTCCGGAAATGATTTTCGGTCATTTGCGTACTTCCACCAATTACGACAAAACCGAAAAGCGTATTGTGGGTGGCAAAAACGGATTTGGATTCAAACTCGTCTTGATTTGGTCCACCTATGGACGCGTTGAAACAATCGATCATGTTCGCGGACTCAAATACGTGCAAGAATTTCGCAATAATTTGGACAATTTAGAACCACCTCAAATTACTAAAGTTCCAAAATCCTCTAAACCTTATACGAAAGTCTCGTTCCGTCCCGATTATCAGCGTTTTGGTATTCGAGGTCTCACGTCCGATATGCTGGCGTTGATCAAAAAACGTGTTTATGATATTGCCGCAGTCACCGATCATTCCGTGAAAAAGGTCAAAATAGGATATGATGAAATCCAAGTGCCTGTGAAAAACTTCCAGCAATATGTGGATCTTTACATTGGCAAGAAAGACCAAACCAAGCGTGTTTATGAAGCTCATGAGGATAGATGGGAATATGCAGTGGCCATGAGTCCTTCGCAAGAATTCACGCAAGTGTCGTTCGTCAATGGCATATGTACCTTTAAAGGAGGAAAACACGTGGATTACATTATGAACCAACTAACGCGAAAATTAGGCGATTACATTGAAAAGAAGAAGAAGGTCAAGGTATCACCCACTGCCATCAAAGAACAACTCATTCTCTTCTTGCGATGTGATATTGAAAACCCCGCATTTGACAGTCAAACCAAGGATTACATGAATACACCCATGGCTAAATTCGGTTCGTCTTGCACTGTAAGTGATAGTTTTGTCGAAAAGGTGGCTAAAATGGGCGTCATGGAACTGGCATGCAGTTTGACCGAGGCCAAGGAAAATAAGATGGCCAAGAAAACCGATGGCAGCAAAACACGCAATGTGCGCGGTATTCATAATTTGGTGGATGCCAATTATAGTGGCACGGTAAAGTCGAAAGATTGTATCCTCGTTTTGTGCGAGGGACTTTCAGCTATGTCAGGTATTGTTTCTGGCATGTCCAGTGAAGACCGTAACACTATTGGCATTTACCCCTTGAAAGGTAAGTTGCTCAATGTTCGCGGAGAGCAAACCAAGAAGATCACCGACAATAAGGAAATCACCGACATCAAAAAGATATTGGGTTTGGAGAAGGGACACGTATATAAAACGTTGGAAGATGTACATAAACATTTGCGCTATGGCAAAATCATGGTGATGACGGATCAAGATTTGGACGGGTCTCACATTAAAGGTCTGTGCATTAATTTGTTTCACAGTGAATGGCCATCGCTTATTCATATTCCAGGGTTCTTGTCCTTTATGAACACGCCCATATTGCGAGCTAAAAAGGGTTCGGAAACCAAACTCTTTTACAACGATGGTGAATATGCCAACTGGAAGGAGTCTTTGGGAGCACAAGGCATCAAAGGCTGGACCATAAAATATTTTAAGGGGTTGGGTACTTCTACTTCAAAGGAATTCAAGGAATACTTTGCCAACAAGAAGATTGTGAATTTCTTGTACAACCCATCCAGTGATGATCAAATTGACAAAGTGTTTAATAAAAAGCGACCCGATGATCGCAAAGTCTGGTTGGAGAATTACGACAAACATGCGTATTTGGATACCAACAAAGAAGACGTATTGTATGAAGACTTTATCAATCGCGAAATGATTCATTTTAGCACGTATGATTGTGCCCGTTCCATTCCCAATATGATGGACGGTTTGAAGACGTCTTTGCGAAAGATCTTGTATAGCGCCTTTAAACGTAAATTGACATCGGAAATCAAGGTGGCACAGTTTTCGGGTTATGTTTCCGAGCATAGTGCGTATCATCACGGTGAGGCTTCGCTCAATGGTGCGATTGTCAATATGGCGCAAAACTATTTAGGTTCAAATAACATCAATTTGCTCGAGCCAAATGGTCAGTTTGGTACTCGCTTGCATGGCGGCGATGACAGTGCGTCGGAGAGATATATCTTCACCATGCTCAATCCTTTGACGCGATTTATATTTCCGGAAGCGGATGACCATGTACTTCAATATTTGGATGATGATGGTACATTGGTTGAACCCGAATTTTACGCGCCCATTATTCCATTTGCATTGGTCAATGGTATTTCCGGTATTGGTACTGGATTTTCCTGTTCTATTCCTCCTTTCCATCCAAAGGAATTGATTACCAATTTGAAGGAGAAATTGAAAAATCAACCTTTGAGTCAATCGGAATTTGTGCCTTATTATGAAGGGTTCAAAGGAACCGTGCGCAAGTTGGAAGATCACAAATATTTGATCAAGGGCACGTATGAGAAGACGGGTACAAATACATTGACGATTACGGAATTGCCAGTGGGTACATGGACCATGCCTTATACGACATTTATTGAAGGGTTGGTGGAAGGAGGACTCGATAAAAACGGCAAAAAGATTCAGCCGTCTTTGCGTGATTATAGCTCACTATCCACGGAAGTCAATGTGCATATCAATCTCACCTTTCCTCAAGGAAAGATTGAGGAGTTGGAAAAGGTGGTGGATGCAACCACGGGCATCAACGGTGTGGAGAAATTGCTGAAATTGGCCACCACAGTTTCCACGACAAACATGCATATGTTTGACCATGAAGTCAAACTGCACAAATACAGAGAAGTACAAGAAATCATCGACGGATTTTACGACGTGCGTTTGGATATGTACGGAAAGCGCAAGGCCTATTTGCTCAAAGATTTGGAGAAGAAGTTGGTGAAATTGTCGAATCGCGCCAAATACATTATGGCCAATTTAGACGGTTCGGTGGATTTGCGCAGAAAGTCTTCTGAAGAAGTAACCCGCTTGTTGTTGGAAAAAGGATTTCAAGTATTGGACGGTGATTTCAAATATTTGATTAAAATGCCCATGGATTCGGTGACCCAAGAAAATGTCGAGAAAATATTGAAGGAAAAGGACGAGGCCGAAGAAGAATTGAGCGCATTGCGCGCATTGACTTTGGAGAAGATGTGGCTAGGTGAATTGCAAATATTGGAAAAAGAATATGATGCTTATCAAAAGAAGCGAGTGCAAATTCAAAATGGCGGCGCACCTGCTGCTGCAAAAAAAGTAACAAAAAAGAAGGTAGTTCGTAAAGTCGCCAAGTAAATTTTAACTATTGATTTGTTAGTTCGTTAAAAGAAATAAAGATTTTTTTTGGACATATATAACATGCTTTCCACGCGCTATTTAACAACCACACTTGTGCAACATATACTCAAAACATCGTATATTTATAAACATGGTTCAACTGTCGAGCCCATTCCGTTTATTTTGGTAAATGCTTTTTTTGAACCGAGTACGCGAACATCCCTTTCTTTTGAAAGCGCTGCTTATCGGTTGGGTGGAAATGTGATTTCTTTTCAGAAAGACATGTCTTCTATGAAGAAGGGCGAAAGTTTTGAAGACACTGTTTCCACCTTGTCAAGTTACGGAGATGTTATGGTCATGCGACATCCCGAAAAAGGAGCCGTTGGAAAAGCCGCGGAAGTTTCACATATTCCAGTTATTAATGGAGGAGATGGAGATGGAGAGCATCCGACACAAGCTCTTTTGGATCTTTTCACTATTTACGACCACTTTCGCGAAACCTTTAGACACCATCCTTTGGCTTATTTAGACGCAAAACCAAAAGTATTTGATTACGAACCATACAATGTTTTGCTGGTTGGTGATCTCTTGCATTATCGGACCATTCATTCTTTATTGCATTTATTGTATCGATTTACACCGATTAATGTCCATGTACTTCCTTATAAAGGATGCGAACCTGTCCAGGGATTGCATTCCATGATTCATAATAAAAATTATAAACAAGCAACTATCTTGTACAATAAAGAAACCGTAAATTGGTCATTGTATGACGTTGTATATGTAACCCGAATGCAAAAGGAACGCAGTGATGAACAGCGCGAAGTAGATGTCATTATCGATAAATCCATTTGCGAAAAAATGAAAGACGATGCCATCATTATGCATCCATTACCGCGAAATGAAGAAATCCACACAAATGTGGATGTAAATAAACGATGCAGATATTTTGAGCAAATGGATAATGGAGTTTATGTCCGCATGGCAATTTTGGAAATTATATTGGCCAAACATTCAGAAAATTGATAGTCCTTTTCCTCTTTTATAGAAAACAACAACCCACCAACATGAGCACTATGACACTTTCTTCCCAACTGCACTCCCTTGTACAAACTTACTTTGGTATTTCCTCGAAAACGAAATATCAAAGAAACTGCGAATGGTTGCACAAGCATTTGCGCAATCTAAAATCCAGCTTGTTGCAAGTGATTAAACAAAATGAGTTAGACATGACCATCTATTTCTTGCAAGAATTCCGGGAACTGGTTCCGCCATCCTTCCGCCTTTCACTGGACAAGGCATTGTACGAAATATTCGGACGCTTTGTTTTCGGATCAGATTATCGCCCTTATATCAACATGAGATTGAGTTTTGAGGAGTCCCTTTACTTACAACGTATGATCTATTATATTGTCTATGATTTGGAACACAATATGCGCGGAATTCATCAAACCAGTGAGGAATTGTTGGAATCGAATCCTTGCTTTGTGGCTTATGACAAGGAAGCGCAACAAAGTCTTCAATCCATTTACTATTTGCTAGAAACATGTATTTTATAAACCAAATAAAAACAACTTGCGGTGTTCTTTTATCATGTCACCATCCTATACTTGCTTAACAAAACCTCATCCCCCCGAAAAATGGAATGTCCATGGAGTGAATTTAGGCGGTCTCTTTGTATTAGAGCCATGGATCACCCCTTCCATTTTTTATCAATTTATTAATGTCAAAGATTCTGACAAAATAGGTATGGACATGTATTCCTTTTGCAAAGCATTAGGACCCGTGGAAGGAAAACGACAATTAAATGCCCATTTTTCTTTGTGGGTCAATGAAACCGATTTAGCCAAATTAAGCCAATCCGGAATTACCCATGTCCGACTTCCTTTAGGCGATTGGATGTTTCGTCCTTATGGTCCTTATGTTGGCTGTACCGATGGTTCATTGGCGTATTTCGAGAAAGTGCTTAACTGGTGTCATAAATATGATTTGCGAGTGTTGTTGGATATGCACGGTGTCATCGACAGTCAAAATGGATTGGACAATAGCGGACATTCGCAAAACGTGGAATATATTGTAAATCCGCCTCAATATGTGTATGACAGTATATTGACATTTCGCCATTGGCCTATACGTGCAGGAAATTGGATGGGGCATTACGATATTGCTTCGAAAAATTATACGTCGTGGAAACCGGAAAATGTGGCTTTCACAAAACAGATTTTGTTCCAGTTGGTGGATACATACAAACGCCATCCTGCAGTATGGGGTCTCGAACCTTTGAACGAACCATGGGAATACACACCGCAAGACAAACTCAAGGACTTCTATTATGAAGTCTATGAATACATGCATCAACATGCTCCTCATTGGAAATTCATTTATCACAATTCGTTTCGAGAAAACATTTGGAGCGATTTTTTATTGAATTGCAGCAACGTTGCATTGGATTGGCATATTTACCAAGCATGGAATATAGAGCGTTACGGCGATCAATTCTTGTTGGAAGCCGACAATTATGGAAATTACATTGACATGTTTAAACGCAATGGTGTGCAAATTGTGGTGGGCGAATTTAGCATGGCCACTGATAATTGTGCCATGTGGTTAAACGGTTTTCAGGATAATTTAGAAGGATTTCCTATTACGGATTGCAAATATGCACCGTGTCCGTTTCCGTATATAGATGTGAAAGATTTGCAGCGCGTGAATCCGATATTGTCGCCTTTTGGTACAGGGTTTAGTACGCCTCGTATGGGAACATGTCCTTATGAGGGGCAATTAGTCATTGCAGATACCGAGCTGGACTTTTTGCACGATTTGACATATCGAAAATTGCGGTCGTTTGAACACGCACAAGGATGGTTTTTCTGGAATTTTAAAACGGAAATGAAAAAGGAAATCGGATGGAATTTCCAAGAAGGGTACAAACATAATTTGTTTCAAGGAACGGTGTTGCAACCTTATGGACAATTTCGTTTTATGGATTATTTGGGTTTGTTGGGGTTTGTGTTGTTGGCGCAATTTATTATTGTATATGGTGGGTTGCAATGTTATCGCCGTTTTTTCAAATCTCCTGTGCGAAAATATCAATATGTGCGCGTGGAAATGCCTGCGACTGAGAGCGCCCCTTTGAATATGCATAAAAAATACGCTTCGGCAGGAAACGTATTAGACAGAACCGGATATATGTCAGTATAGAATATGGAGTGGTCTTTTGGACAAGGTCGAATGTTATCGACGATGGAAACTTTATTAAAACCAGAACGGACGAAGAAATATTATTGTTGTTGCTTTTGGCGTAAATACAAATATGCTTGATTTTTATACAAATGAGTTGTATAAAAATGATTTATATTAATGAATTGGCACATTTTGTGTAAATTAGTTCAACAGTGTACTTGATTTTCATTTGTTATAGGCATGTGACCCTTGTTTAATTAACGACGGTTCTTGGATTTCCCTTTTTTAGATTTCTTCATGTTTCGCTTTTTGCGAGATCTTCGTTTTCCTCCTGGTTGGATGGCTGCTGCTGCATTTTTTTCATTTTCTAATTTTTGTCTTTCGTGCAAACGACGTATATAATCTGATTCTTCATCAGCTTTTTTCGATAGATATGCCTGAAATTTTTTGTTTTCTTCTTTTATTTTTTCTTTTTCTTTTTCTTGTTTTGTTATTTTCTCTTTTATTTTTTCTTTTTCTTTTTCTTTTTCAGGTATCCCTTGATACGCAGCACTATCCACTTTATATCTCGATAAGTCTTCTATTCGAGATAACAAATACTGATATTCTTTGTTATATTTAAGTCTTATCGCTATTTTTTTATCAACTGTATCTGCATTATTGTATTCTTGTTCTTCCTGCTTCCGCAATTCTTCCTCCTGCTGCTGCCTTTCTTCCTCCTGCATTTGCATTTTTTCCTCCTTTAATTTCTTCTTTTCATGTTCTTCTTTTTCTATTGATTTGGCTGCATCTTGTAATTCATCATTGTATATACCCTTTTCATAATAAAGGGGTATTATTAGTCCCTGTCTCGAGGATTCTACTCCCAATTCCGAGCGTGGTGCTGGAGGTCCTCCTATGCTTATTTTGGTATCTTTGGTATCTTCGGTACCTGAATTTATTTCTTTTGAAAATGTTACATAATAATTATTAACATATAACCCACCAGATCCTAAATAGCTTAGGTTTTGACTCGAACTCTTTATTGTTCCTAATTTAACCATTTCATTATTTTTTTCATGAAAAAATACAACCTCTGCTCTCTTATATCGTTCTCTAATTGGCCATAAATCATTACCAATTATTTGTTCATAATTTTTTTCTTCTTTATTAAATTTTTCTTGTGCTTGTTGTTGTGCTTGTTGTTCTGCTTGTTGTTCTTCTTGTTCTTTTTGAAGATCTGCTTTGTATTCATTATACTTTTCACTTTGATTATTTAATTTCATTTCATGTCTTGCTTGCAATTTCTTTGCATTATTTTCTAAAGCTATAAAAATAGATGCATATGATTTGATAGTAACTGAAGTGGGATTACCACATACTCTATATATACTTGAATAAACATCACATAATTCTCCAATTTCTTTATATTGGTCTATTTTATTTTCTTCACATTGAAAATATTCATTCATATTTTTAAAAGAACTACATTCCTGAACACCTACCATTCTAATGCCAGTAACATGACCACCAACAATTTTTCCAATTTCTTTTATAAGATTATTAATAGTTTTAATGTTTTTTGGTTCATTCATATATTTACAAACTTCGTCTTTGTGTTTGTTACCTCTCTGACCTAAATTGTCTAAACGGGTAAGCCCCTTATAACTATTTAAATTGATAAATATATCACTTTTATCTGGATAAATACTATCTATATCATTCAAAATACTTTGCAAGAAATTGTTCATGTCACTTATTACTTGTTTAACTTGGTCTATTGATGTTTTTCCCCCCTTTTTAGATTTTCGAATATTTCGCTTAGGATTCGATTTTTTCTTATCGTGTATTTTCTTTGAAACTCTTTTTCCACGAGGCATTATATAATACCAATATATATTTCCTTTTATCTCGAGTTATAATAGATGAGTTTATATGAAATCCAAGAAAAAGATATTTATGAATTATTTGACAAACATTTAATGAATGAAAAAAACAAGGACAAATACGGCGAAGTTTTCACACCGCGTCCTTTGATCGAAGAAATTTTGAATAAAATACCTAAGTCATGTTATAGTCATCCACACTGGAAATGGCTCGACCCAGCTGCCGGAACAGGACATTTTTTCCTTCTTTTGTTTTTAAGATTAATGAAAGGATTGGCTAAAGCTATTCCCCAGGTCCAAAAACGCAAGGCTCATATCTTGGAAAACATGTTCGTCATGGTCGAATATAACAAAACCAACGTCCAAACATTGAAAAAACTCTTTGGCCCAAAATGCCAAATCATAAGCGGAAATTTCTTGACCCAAAAATTCGCACCCCATTCTTTTGACGGAATTTTAGGAAATCCACCTTTCCAGGTTTCCAAGAAAGAAAGTTATAAAGGAAGCGCCGGAAATCGCACATTATGGGATTTGTTCTTAAAGAAAATCTTGGAAACGCCATTATTGAAACCCCATGGGTATTTAGGATTCTTAACTCCTTCTTCTTGGCGACGTCCTGAAAGTAAAATCTATTCCATGATTCTCCAAGATTATTCTTTGCATTATTTGCGTATTTATGGGAAAGAAGACGGTGTGAAAAAACTGGGTGCGCAAACACGCTTTGATGTATATGTATTACACGGATCACCTTCCAAGAAAAACAGTGTCCTTATTGACGAAAAAGGGAAAAAGCATACTTTAGATATACATAAATGGCCGTTTTTACCCAATTATAACTATCATAAGTTTCGCAAAGTCTTGGTTTCCAAGAAAAGCGAAGGAATCCCTATTTTGTTCGATTCGTCATGTTATTACGCACAAAAGCTTTCCAAGAACAAATCGAAGAAACACAAAATAAGTGTGGTTCATAATATTACGCGCAAAGGATTGGGACTGCGCTATGCGTCGAAAAAATGTCCTCACTTACACAAACCCAAAGTATTGCTGAATTTCAATGAAAAACAATATCCGGTCAATGATTATCTTGGAAAATACGGAATGAGTCAAATCACCTTTGGTATTCCCATTACATCGAAACATGAAGGAGAACAATGGATAAAAGTAATTGAATCACCCTTTTTCCAAGAATTATTAGAAGCATCTAAATGGAACAGTTTTCAAACAGATTATCGGATGTTTTCCTATTTTAGTAAAAACAAAGATCGTTATAAAACAGGGGGACTCGCCGTCCCCCTTGAACCCCCTGCATTTCCTAAGTAACTTAATATTATGTTTTGAGGAATACCACTCAAAACATAACTCATACAATTTTCCACAGAAAAGGAAGCAGGGGGACTCGCCATCCCCCTTGAACCCCCTGCATTTCCTGAGTGAGGTTAAAT
>Ga0315320_10002282_pt1 | contig 15789 bp, 30 predicted proteins | sample M140m21515metaG_FD_203458 | JGI IMG/M metagenome (GOLD analysis project Ga0315320, IMG submission 203458) | Ammonia-oxidizing marine archaeal communities from Monterey Bay, California, United States - M1 40m 21515 | ecosystem: Environmental > Aquatic > Marine > Coastal | place: USA: California... | reverse complement strand
GATGTCTGCAAGAGCCACCCCTTCCATTATATTTTCTACAAGGTCTTCATGTTTAACTACATTATATTTACCACTATGAACACCTAATACCTCATGTGTATCTGTTCTCACAACGGCTTTGTGCTTTTCCATATCAATATGATATCTAGTAGCTTCATTTTCCATTGCCATTAAAGGTAATACTTTTACTGGGAATCTATAGTCTTCTTGTATTATAGTTGAACCGTCCATTGTCTTATTTCCTTTCTAATACAAAGTCTTCAGCCATGTTTTCAGCTAAGTCCTGTGTATAATATGTTACTCTATTTACTATTGAATTGTCAGTATAACACTCTACGGAGTATACTATTTGTCTTTTTATAGTGGCATAGCTATTTTTATCGTCTGAATAGTATATACTATCAGGGTTATCATTCAACGACATCGCCATCCTCCATTTCTTCTATTGCTTCAGCAGTATTACGTTCCTCTTCTAAAGAATCGAATAAAATATCTAGCGATTTTATATAAGGTACATTGTCTAATACTTCTGTTTCTCCATCACTCCAATTAACTCTTATCTCATAGCTGTTTATTGTTAATGGCTCTTTCATGTTCGTGTTCCTTTCTGTTTACACTTATATTTTAGAGGCATAAAGTTAGGCATGTAATCTTTTAAGTCATATGCCATCTCGTTTACTCGCTTGATACACTCTTCGTGTGTAGCATACGGACCTTCTATATCCGCTATGGTATGACATATATTTGAGTTACCGATCATACACGCTAACATAAATGCTTCAAACATCTCCTTCTCCTAGTAATAGTTGACAATAGCCTCAAGGCAATCATCTAAACTATGATGTATTTCTGTAGCATAGAACTCTAAGAATGGGTGTTTAATATCTTCTTTGTCTGTCCACACTATTATTATCTTGTTCTTTGTGTGTGCATGTGCTATCTCTGCCATGCTACCCCAGCGTTTTCCAGGCTGGTCATACCTCATATCACATAGTAGTACAGTGCTATTAGCTATGTCCTGTAGATCCATCTTGACTACTCTATTCACAGCATTTCTATCTTGAAATCCACTGTGAAATGAGAAACGTCTTGTTGGGTCTAATGTCTCTATATCATTAAGATCTAACTCAGCTTTAGCTATCTTTCTCCATCGAGTCATATCTTCTTTATCGTAGCCTTCCATGCCACCACATAAGTATACATAATCTTTCTTCATTCTTGTTCCTTTCTTTCTTTCATTTGCTTAATAATTTTTATTAGCAAATCATCAAAGTCATCAGTTGAATATTGATCTAGTAATTCTTCAATCATATCATTATCACTCCCATCTCTTGACACCGTCAAGTTCAACTGTATAACCTTTAAGTGTCTTATTATAGTCTTTCTTTATCTCATCTTCAATTATACTTTCAGCTGCAGTTGCAAGTGCATATACGTCTATGTATAGTCTTTTACCATATTCTTCTGGCTCTTCCTCGAAGTTTACGAACTGCCATACGTCTATTTCAGTTGACATTGTATTTCCTTTCTACCACTCGTAGTGGTCGTTGCCTTCATCGTCACTTATTCTAATATAAGATGCGTTCCTACCATCTATCTCTTGATCACATTGTACTTCCATGTCAGGGTATTTCTCTGGGTTTGTGAATCTTATTATGTAACAACCCCACCGACCATTCACTTCTTCTATCTCAGCACCTCTTGGCATCTCAAACTCACCATAGTCATAGGCAGTTAGGTCACCAGTTAATCTCATTGTTATTGTAGAGTCTTTCCCATTCTCTTTTGTTTCAGTCATAGTTAAACCTTTCTTGATCTAGTATAAATCTTTTTATCTTTGTCTCTAGTTTTATTAAGAACCAACCATACACATGTTCATGTAGCTTGAGTCCATCTGTCATAGTCTCTATCTGCATCTTCTCTATTGCCAGTCCTAACTCATTCATCATTGGCTGGAGGAGTTGTCTTAATTCCATCTATAGTTCCTTTCATTCTCTTGTGTAGCTCTGGTTTAACAGTCATCATATCATCTTCATGCACAGTCATGTTACCGTTCTCTAACTCTGTGAAACAAGTATCACTGAATGCCATGAAGATCATGAGATAGTCAAACTCATCTAACTCTATATCAAAGCCACCTAATGATTTCCAATAGCTGACTATACACTTTTCTATTTGAACTTGAGGGTCAAGTGTTACCTCAACCCTCTTTTCCTTTGGTCTAAAGTCTATGACATCTCCCATTAGAAGTCTGCCTGAGCTTCAGCTCCTTCTGCACCCTCGATAACATCGAAGTCCACTTCAGAGCTCGGTGTGTATTCTTTTAGGTCTGTGACTCTTACTGCTGAAAGCATAGACGACACTCCTTTTCTTCCAGCGACATCATATGGGTACTGAAATAGTTTCAGATCACCGATACTACCATTACCAATATTACTAGATGGCATAGGTTGATTGTCACGACCAAGAACAACAGGTGGTTGGTTAGACTCTCCCTTACGATTAAGTTCTTTACGCTTGATGTTGGCTTTCCAATGACCTTCATCATCTTTCTTAGCATTAATGAAGTAATCTTTTGCCCAGCTCTTAGCAACATTCTCATCATCAGTTCTTATTTGAACCTCCCATACTTTCTCACCAGTTTTAAATGGATCTACAGGTGCATCTAACTTTGCCCAATGTAGTTCAACGTCTTTTACTATTACAGTTCTCTTTTCTTGTATCATTTACTTCTCCTCATTGTGTTTAATTAAGTAGTTCAAGTACCATTGAGCCTTCTTTAGCTCTTGTGTCTTGTCGTCTTTCTTTCCGTATCGCATCAGGTATTTGTAGACCTGACCCATCAGGTGTGCCTCGACACCCTCGAAGTCCTTTAACATGTGTACCATCATATCCATGTACTCATAGTTAGGGAGGATCTCTTTGTAGTGTGGAGGGCTTATCTTATCTACCTTAGTGACGGTAGCATACTCACTTTGTGGTTTCTTTTTCATGTAGTTCCTTTCATTAACTCTTGGGCTACTTCCCAACTGCTATGGTCACAAGCAAAGCTACCTAGTTCCTCAAAGGTTTCTTTGCTTATCTGTTTATGGAATCCATATCTAACCCAGACTTCTCCGCCATTAAATGAATACCAGTTCTCATCTTCCTCTTCAGCAAGACCTTCTTCCTCGCTATCATACCAGAACTGTGCTAACTCATCACAATATTTCTCCGCTTTCTGATAAGCGACTTCTTCAGGTGTGTTAAAGAAATCTTTCTCAGGTTCTCTCAAGGCGAACCTAATAAGAGTATCAAAGCTATACTCACCAGACTTCTCGCACATGTTTGCTATGTAATATCTAATCATGCTTAAACATTCCTTTCTCTAGTATAGCTTCTAGTTCTTTTTGTAGCCAATGAGGATCTGTCCTGTTAATCGCTTCCTCTGATGTAGTTGGTTGGGTTATTTCCTTCGATGTACTTTGATGTTGTTCTTCCATCTTGTAGTCCTTTCATTTCTTTCATGAGTACTATCTGTAAGTCTGTCAGGTCACCTACAAGAGAGACATAGACTTCTACATCTCTCCTGTGAGTGAGGTGATCTAACACGACTTGAATAGCTTCCTCGACACCTTGGTGTTCATAGAACCTCTTCTCGTTGTTCATCCAGCGATCCTCTTAATTCTATCTCTGTGCTCTTTGTAGTGCTTATTATGTGGTCTGTACTCGATGAGATCGTTAGTCATTCCATCGCTATTAATGACGAGTAATGAGACCTTCTTCTTCCTCTGGTTGTAAGTCCACACTGCACTCTCGGTGCTATAGATGTTTGTATTTAATATTTTCCTCATTGTGTTAGTCCTTTCTATTGTGTTAATGTCTTAGTCATTATGGCTTGGTCTTCTTCGCTTAGGTAGACTCTATCCCCAACTTCCTCGACAGGATAGATGTCTATACAAGCCTTGACGTCTTCTATCAAGACTCCATTCTCAAACTCTGTAGGAAAGCTAGGTGTATCTACTAGGCTCTCTACATGGTCTTGATCTGCCTTATCGTCTCCTTGTGAGGCTATGGTGTACTCAAGGACTCTTGTATAAGTGACAGTCCAGTCTTGTTCTACCTTGTAGGTACGCCTTCGACTATTCTCTACTGATTCTGTCCCATCAGAGTCTGGTCGTGGAGGTAATATACCTTCATTTCGTAGCTCTACTAGTATCTCGTAGGGCATATCACTCATAAGATATCCTACTCGTTCGTTATCGTCTCCATCTAGAGCCTTGATTACTTCGTTCTTATAGAATGCATACATGCCTGGAGTTCTCTTTCTCATGTTTGTTCCTTTCTATTTACTAAAGGGACACCTTTAGTATCCCTTTAGTATATGGTTAGCTATCCCCCTTTAAGGGTGTGTTTTAAGTAAACGTTAGAGTTATATACAGTGACGTTCCCCACATTCCGAAGATTATCACCCAATATCCTATCCATTCCTTCCATGCTTTCACATAGTCTAGTCGTTCTTTCCTTATCTTATCAGTCATATCGGTAGCACCACCAAAGCTAGTAGTGTTAATCCTAATGACCATCCCATTCCTTTCTCTAACGTCTTCATCTTATCTCCTATACTGTTGTTATGACAGAGAACCCCCTACGGATTCTCCTATAAGGGTGTTATATTGACTGTATCTCATAGTTCTCTGCATCGTAGATACGGTAGTCATCGTCAGTCAACTCTTCATACCACTCAGCCTCAACGTAGAGTACTATTTTAGGTGTTAGTTCAGCATCAAAACCTACACCATCAACGCCTAATACAGAGTGTACTTTGAGGTGTAACGGTACAGTCATACGGTGTCCATCGAGGCTTACCTCAGTTTCATACGAGCGTACTATGTTAGAAGCATCTGTACGGACTTCTTTTATGTAGGCTAATAGGTCACTGATAGGTGCACCCCAGAGCTCTTGTATGACTGCATTATCAAATGTCACTAGACGTATATTTTCTGTGTCACATAATTCTTCAGTGTTATTCCACATGCTTCCGTCTAATTGACCATAAAGTTGATCGTCTTTTATGTGCCATTCAGCTTGATTGAAAGGGTCTAGACAAAATTCTACTTCTCTTTCAGCTTCTTGATGTGCAGTTCTCGTGTATAATATTCTCATAGCATATCCTTTTCAGCTAGTTGTTTAATGTTCTCTTGCTCAGACCATGAAGTCTTTCCAAAGTGAGCTTTGAGTATACGTTTGAGTTCATCGAGCATTTCTCTTTGGTGTGTGAAAGAGTAGAGATTGACGTCAACTTCTAGCTCATTTTTCCATGCCCACAGTAGTTGCTCAAGGTGGTAGTTAACTCCTTCGTGCTCTATATGAATGGTATTTTTAAGTGTCATAAGTTATCCTTTCGCCCAGATGTATATGAGAGTTACAATAAAGGTTAGCCAAAGCAAACCCATACCTGCTAATAAACCGTCCATTCGTTCTCCTTTCTTTATCCATTCGTAGGTTAAGTAGATAGCTCCAAATATCCAAAATAGTCCTGATATGACTGCAAAGGCTTCTATCATTGGCTTCCTCGTATGCTAGTTATTATCCAAGCAATCACGACTATAAAGAATATTACTGGTACTATAAATTCCATTGTTGCTCCTTTACAATGATATTCACAGGTTAATTCCTATGAATATAGAAGTAAAGGTAGGAAGGATACTACGAATAGTATCCCTCCTGTTAGATTAGAAGTCAGCTGAAACTGGCTCTTGGTTAGCTACAGGCTCAAGCACATCAAAGTCAACGGTGGACTCTGGTACATATTTAATTAAGTCAGTTACCTGTACTGCTATAAGCACAGACTTTCTTCCTGTACGACCTGATACTTCCCAATCGTAGGAGTACACGATCACATTACCACTCGAACCATTACCAATAAGATCTTTGATTGGGTTCTTATCCGTATCAACGACTCTTACAGGTGTTTTCTGCTTCTTCGAGTTCATAGCCTTTCTTGTTAAGTTGATGGCGAAGTTACCATCTTCTACTTCTCTCACTTTGCCATACACAGACATCTCTTCAATCCTTTCTTTAGGAAATCTTATCTGCATATCATAGATCTCTGTACCAAACGGTGATACAGGCTTATCTAATTTAGCATAGTAAAAGTTAACGTTTCTGATTACTGTTGATGTATTAGCCATGTGTTAGTTCCTTTCATAGAACGTAATTGAGATTGCCTCATCGGATCGTGGTCTCTCACACCACAATGACACTCCGTAGAGTGTTTCGGCTTCATCACTAGCCCCCTTGGAGGACACCCACAAGAGAAACGGCTCTCGTAAGTGTCCTGTCAGGGCTATATTGTAGTACCTTCAACGTTTGTGTCACCATTCTCATAGAAAGCGGCTACACGAATACGAGAAAGCAGGTAAGCTCGCTCATCAAACTCCATATCCCAGTCAGGACACGACCCAATGTTCCCACCCATAACGTCGAGTAGACCACAATGTATTATCATAGTGTTCATGTACCCACTTGTCATAGTGTGCTCCTGAGTTCCACAAAGAAACATGTGAGCTAACATGTTAGTCATTAGCTCGTCCATCCATTTGTCTTTGTCTTCCTTTTCATCAGGAAGGTCTAAGAACAGAGATAGTCGCTTATCATAGTCAGGACCAGTATTATTCTTGTCGTACCAGTCGTGGATAAGCTTTAGTCTTCTTTCGGTTTCAGCATAGCTGAGGTTCTTGTAATATGGATTTTCCATACTCTTCTCCTGTGGTTGGTTGGTTGTTAGTCTAAGAACTGTACAGTTCCATCTTTAAGTACTATATATTTTCTCATAGCCAGATCTTCCTTTCTTCTGCGGTTTGTTCACCCAGTAGATTATCTTCTAGGTGTTCTTTAAATGCCTTCTTGTCTTCTACAAGCTCTCTTTCTTGTAACTCGACACTACAATGATGCATAACTATCTCTAAGTCTTTAGAGTTAATCTTAGCAAACACATCAAGTCTTTGTTGAGGTGTTAAGTTCTTTATATCGCCTATAGCGATCCAGCTATTATCTTGCATTAGCTATTCCTTTCCAATGTTAATGTCAATTAGGTCTTCTCTCTTAATCATCGAGAGATAACCAGCGTAGTAGCCTCTGTACTTCTCTTCAACTTCAGAGACGTACAAGCCATGAGTAACTGCATCATCGCACCACTCATTCATTTGATCTACTTCAATCATAGCGATTCCTTTCAAACGGTTTGTCATCATCAGTGCACAAGTAACCAGCTTGCACAGACACCTCAACAAAGAGGTGTTTCGACAGACTGCTAAACACAGCAGCCTTCGATCCCACACCCATCTCCCTCAACGTAAGTATCAGGAGAGGAGTGACCGTAGTACTCCCATTCAGGCTGACCCAGCTCTGTCACATGAGCAGGATCAAGGCTGGTCGCAGCACAGAACCAACGAGACTCAGACCAACCCTGACGGACACCAAGGTGAACAGGAACGCCAAAGTCACGAGACTCACGCAACAACTCAGTCAAGGAAGAGATGTCGGCAGGCTTAGCACCACGAGTACGACAGACCAGAGGAACAGCCGAGCCCTTGACCCACAACAGGATAGAGCGAGACGAAGCTTCCCAACCGAGGCGAGACACCACCACGGAAGCAGAAGACCAAGACACGACAGACAAAGGCGAAAGAGAAAAAGAAGGCATAAGCAACTCCACAAAAAAGACGGCGAAACCGCACCGACACGGACAGGGCAAAACGCCCAAAGAGGGGGTCAGGAAACCACAAAGGGATACCCAACACCCTCACATCTTTTTTATTTATAAACAAAGACTAAACACCACCTTATAGGACATTACTAGCCAATCGAGGGGGACATCGAATGGATAACAAAAGAAAGCTAGAATTAGCAAAAGAATTATTTAAACGGAAAAAGAAAGAAGAGTACAAAAACGACTTTGAACTATTCGCCAAAGAGCAAATACGGATTATAACTAAAAACGCAAGTCAAGGCTTTGTACCATTCACCTTCAACGCAGCTCAAGTATCTATTAATAAAAAACTAGAAGCTCAGCGAAAAAAGACAGGGAAAGTAAGAGCTATTGTTTTAAAGGCGAGACAACAAGGAATCAGCACATACTGTGCAGCAAGAGTGTTCTGGAAAACATTCTTCACACCCCACACTAGATCTGTCGTGATGGCACATGACTCAGCGACTTCAGATGCCCTATTCAATATGAGTAGGAACATCATCGATAACATGGAAGATAGACCAACCCTACAGAAGAGTAATGCTAAGGAGATATTATTTGAACATAACAAGAGTGGTTACAGACTATATACGGCAGGAGCTAAGGAGGCAGGCAGAGGAACTACTCCGACCATCGCACACCTATCCGAGGTCGCCTTCTGGCAGTTTGATGAACAAATTCTTGCTGGATTATTCCAAGGGATTAGCCAAGAGAACGAAACAGAAGTCATACTAGAGAGCACTGCCAACGGTGCTAGTGGTGAATTCTTCAGGCTCTATCAAGGGGCTATGAACGGTGACAACGAATACGTACCCATTTTCTTACCTTGGTATATCACTCCAGAGTATAGAAGGAAAGCTCCCCCAGAAATGGAATTAACTGAGGAAGAAGAGGAACTCGTCGAAAACTATTCACTCGATAATGATCAGTTATACTGGAGAAGGTTAAAAATAGGTGAGAGTGGAGAGAAAAAGTTTATACAAGAGTACCCAGCAAGTGCTGAAGAAGCTTTTCTAGTGACAGGTAACAGTGTTTTTGATCAAGAACTAGTACAGATGTATGAAGTTAAAGCACCAAACTACATAAGAGAGTTTGACTATGAGACTAGTTACTTCGAAGACAATAAAAGCGGTCACCTAGACATGTGGACTGCCCCTTCTTTTGAAGATAGATTCATAATAGGTGCAGATGTCGCACTTGGGGTGGGTCAAGACTATTCTACCGCAGTAGTACTTAATAAAGAGAGGGAAGTTTGTGCATTATTCAGAGATAATTACGTTGACCCTAGTGTTTTCGGTGATATATTGTTCTACTTGGGCAGATATTTTAACAACGCCCTACTAGCAGTAGAGAGTAATAGTCTAGGAATCGCTACTTTAAATAGATTAAAGCAGATGAACTATGTAAATCTCTATTATCAGACTAAAGCTGCTTCACTCCTTAACGATGAGGGTGCTAAACCTGGCTTTAGGACTACGATAAGTACAAAACCAATGATTATAGGTAACTTAAAACGAGCGATTGAAGAGCACGACATAGGATTACATTCAGATGTAATACTCTCGGAGCTGCGTACGTACGTTTCTGCCGAGAATGGGAGCACGAACGCCCTTGCAGGGAACTACGATGACACTGTGATGGCTCTTGCCATAGCATTCGAGGCATATAGAACACATCAACACAGATTAACTACCGATACTGTATCATGGAAGGATAGAGTCGGAGAGATACAGGAGGATAGCACAACATGGCTATAAAACCTAGTGAAAAATCCCTATCTAACCTAGAAAAGATAGAATCGTCAGAGATGGCTAATGAATATCGGTTAAGAGGACTAGAGACTCGTAGAAAAAACAAAGAACAAAGAGAACTTGCTAAGCACACTATCATGGCTATGAAGAGTATGGGTGATGATGCACCAGATGCTATACAGGCACTAAACTATGTGCTAGTCAAGGCTATGGAAGACGATGATTCAGAGCAGATAGTGAAGGTAGCTAGCATACTTGCTGAATATCAAGTACCAAAGCTCTCTCGTCAAGACGTTACACAAACAAACATAGATGCAGGCGATCTAAGTGATGAAGAATTACAGAATGAGCTAGATAAGCTCGGATCTGTACACTAGTTACATCCAGAAAGCGTCATTCGTGCAAAGGAAACGCTAGCAGGTGTAAGGATTCTACCATTGTCCTCACTTTGTCTGGGCTGCAAAGGGTAGGCAAAGCCCATTATTATGGAGTATACTATGGAATTAGATATAAAAGGAAGTAAAAAAATAGCTAAGAAATTAGAAGGTAAAAAGAAAAAACCTTTTAATGAAAATAAAATATATGGTCCAGGTAAAAAACCTGAATCAAGAGCAAGTAAACAAGAAACTTATACTCTTCAAGAAAAAAGAGGTAGTGGTAAAACTGGAAAAGATGCTAAAAAGAGAGCTTCTAAAGGCAATAGAAAATCAGCTAAAGGCATTATAAAAAGTATAATAAAGTCAACTTTAAAATCTTCTAAGTATTACTCTAGTGGCGGTAAAATTTTTACAGGTAGATAACGGAGAACGCTATGGCAATGTCATTAGAGGAAGCTAAACTACTAACAAATAAAAAGTTAGCTGAGAAAAGAAAAGGTTATCTTTCTGAGAATGCCTATAGACAATCTCCTGAGTTTAAAGAAATGGCTAAAAATAGACTTAAGAATATTGGGTCAGCTGCTTTAGATTTCACTCCCTATGCAACTTATACAGATGGTAAATCTGCTATTGAAAATTTTAAAAAGGGAGAATATTTAGATGCAGCTATAGATACTGGATTTGCAGGTCTAGGACTATTAGGCTTAGCTCCGCTTGCTAAAGGAACAAAAACACTTAATCAGGCTAATAAGTATAGAAAATTTAAAAATGAAGCTGCAAGAAGAGGTGGACCACTCTCTCCACATTATATGGAAATGATGACTGGAAATCCTAATGCAGATAGATTAATGAATCAGAATATAGCTAATATGAGAAGTTCTGTAACAGATTTAGACTACCCCCATACTAAAGGAATTAGTGACTTAGATCAAGCTCTAATGGACAGTGATCCAAGGTTTAAAGATGCTAGATTTGCGTTTACAGGTCAGAATGAAGGTGTAGCCTATGATATAGCAGATCTTGTTCCTCCTAAAAATTATAAGGGTTCACATTTATTCTTAGGTAAAGAACCACCAGTAGGTTCTGATTATGCTTTAAAAGCTAATCTATTTAAAAAGAGAACTAATTTAAATGAACCACCTAAAATAGAATCTAGAGGTAAACTTATTGCTATACCGTTTAGTAAAGATGCTCCTTTAGATGACTTATTTGAAACTACTAGAATTACTGGTAATAGAAAAACTATAAAAGATTCATCAGGTAATGAAATAGGAAGTGAGGCTAATCCAAGAATAAATAACAGAGAACAAATGACTATACCGATGGATAGACTAGCAGAGCTTAAACAGTATGTAATAGGAGGAAAAGGTTTAGTATTACCTCCAGGGGCTGGAAAAGACAATCAAACTATGGCTACTATAAAAAGATTAATGAAAGAAGGAAAATATAACGCAATAGAGTAAGGAGAGTAAAATGAACACACCATGCGTAGGTCTTTGTCGATTAGACGAAAAAGGAGTCTGCCTTGGTTGTTTTAGAACTATGAAAGAGATAAGAGAAGCCTATGAAAAAATTACAGAAAGGAAGTCGGTATGAAGAATACGATGAGGATGGCGATGGTATTGTGAGTGATAAAGAATTATCTCATGTTAAAGAAATAAAAGCAACTGAAGATGAGTTAAGAAAACATCTGGCTCAACTACGAATGGCTAGATACACTCTTATAGGTATGGGAATATTCACAGTGGTGATGTTCTTTGTTCCTATAGATAGGGTAAATGCCCTCTCAGACATCAGTAACTTATTCTATATAAGTGGTGCTGGTATTGTCGGTGCATACATGGGCACAACTGCGTGGATGAATAAAAAGAGGTGATCATGGCAGAGAAAAAGAAAGTTAAAGGAACTATGAAAGGACAGACGATAAAGAGCGGTAATAAAAGACCGACTAAGTCTGGTGCTGGAATGTCTAAGGCTGGAGTCGCTAAGTACAGGAGAGATAATCCTGGAAGTAAGCTAAAGACTGCCGTGACAGGAACAGTGAAGAAAGGGAGTGCTGCCGCAAAGAGACGTAAGTCTTATTGTGCAAGAAGTGCTGGGCAAATGAAAGACTTTCCTAAAGCAGCTAAAGACCCTAATAGCCGATTAAGACAGGCAAGGAAAAGGTGGAAATGCACATAGAATGGTGGGAAGCTTGGTTAGTAATAGCCATAACCATAAACACGACTATCAACGTATTAGTATTCTTTGGTGGTCGTAAAATAAAAAGGAGCAGGAGTCTCAAATGAAAACATCAGCAACAAGATACATTCAAAATGTGACTAAGAGTAGTCCAACTAATAATAAGAATAAAAGAAAAGCAGAGTTATCTAAGCCTGGAAAGTATGATCAAAAGGTCATGGAGAACAGTAAGGCTATATACACTGGAAGAGGTACGTTATGAACTACGGTGGATATAAAGAAGCGGTTGATGACGAACAACTCATTAATCAAATAGACTCTGGTATTCAGGCGAGTAGTGGTGACTGGCTTAATAGTTCAGACCTATCTCGTGAGAGATTAAAAAGCACATACGAATACGCTGGTGTTCCTCTAGATCACCTAGCACCTCAAGGTGTGAGTACAATAGTAGATACAAGTACTACAGAGGTGATTGAAGCATACACAGCAGTCCTATCAGACTTATTTCTCAGTAATGGGAAGATAGCTCGGTTTGTCCCCTATGATGACACTCCTGGAGCTTTTAAGGCTGCAAAGGATGCGAGTAACATAGTAAACTACTGCATATTTAAAAAGAATAAAGGATGGGAGATCCTTCAGACTTGGATGAAAGCCTCTCTTCTTTGGAAGAACGCAATTATACGTTGGGATTATGTTGAAGATTACGATTATGTCATCGAAGAGTTTGATGAAATCGATGAAGCTAAGTTAGATGAAATCCTCGCAGATGAAAATATCGAAATCGTCAATGAGCTAACGCTCAATCCAACTTCTGAAACGATATCGTATATAGACGTTCGATTAAGAAAGAAGATCGATAAGAGCAGAATCAAGTTAGAATGTATCCCACCTGAATCATTCAGAATATCAAACGAAGCTAAAGAAATAGAGGAAGCTAATTACGTAGGTATTCAGTCAGAAATGACAAGATCAGAAGTGAGACAGTATTACCCTGAATGGGGTGAGAGTATCACTGAAGAAGAATGGGCAGAATTAGATACAGGTGACGATTGGCTAGGTAGTGGAAACTATAGCGAAGACGTTGCTGCAAGAAAAGAAATAACAGGACAAAGATATTGGCAAGGTTATGAAGGTAAATCAGGTTACCCACTAGAAGCTAATCAGCTAGTCACATTGACAGAGTCATGGATGCGTGTTGATAGAGACGGTGATGGTATAGCAGAACTAAAACACTTTATAACAGTAGGAAATCACATCTTATTTGAAGAAGACTGTGAGAGAATACCCTTGGCGAGTATTGTTCCAATAGATATACCACATGAATTCTTTGGTCTATCTATGGCAGACTTCACTAGAAGTAGTACTCTTGCTAGTACTGCTATACTAAGAGGTTTTGTTGAGAATACATACTTGACCAATTACAGTCCAAAGCTAGCAGATCCAAATGTCGTGGATTTCAGTGCATTACAAAATATGAAGCCAAAGCAGATTATACCAACTAACGGTAATCCTTCAGCGGCAGTAGCAGCACTACCTCCAGAGACTATTTCAACAGGTACAGTTCCGTTGCTAGAGCACCTTCAAATGATAAAGGAGCAGGCAACAGGAATGTCAAAAGCTGCACAGGGTTTAAACGATACTCTCTACGTTTCTGGAAACTCTGAACAGAAGCTTTCAGCTGTTCAATCAGCTGCTCAAAAGAGAATCCAGCATATCGGGCGTAGATTTGCTGAAACTGGATTTAAGCATTTAATTAGTGGTATATATGAGACCATGGTTAAAAGCATGAAGGGGAAGCAGAAGTATTATTACAATGGTGTCTATAGCACTGTTGATATGGCTACCCTACCTAAACAGATGGATGTTGAAGTATTCTTAGATATTGGTGAGAATAGCAATAGTACAAAAATACAAAAGCTTGGTAAGATCGGATCAGAGATATTACCTGCATTAAATCAGCAAGGCATGGGTCTTGTGATTAAACCAGAAGCTGCAGCAGTACTTGCTACACAACTTATAGAGTCAATGCAGATGGATAGTAACGACTATCTTGAAGACTATATGACAGATGAGTTTAAGCAGAAAGCCGCAGAAGAAATGCAAAAGAATTCTGAAGTACAGAATCAAGCTGAACAATTAAAGAACCGTAAGCTAGAAGCAGATGCATCACTTGCAGAAGCAAATGTAGCTTACACTGATGCTCAAAGTAAGAATACTATGGATGATAACTCTAAACAGTTAGCAGTGTCTATAGATAAACATTTCCAAGAGTGGGCAGACCTAGCCATCAAGGCTACTAAAGAAGGAGCAGAGTTACCGCCTCATCCTGATTACTCAAATATAATCATGATGGCAAGAGAACTATTAAACCCTAGTCCACCTCCTATGGAGCAAGGACAAGAGCCAATGATGGAACAACCACAGGAGGTTATTTAAATGGCAACAGTAACAATTAACGCAACAGGTACAGGTGCTGCACAATCAGGCACAGTAACAACAGCTGCAGGTGCAGGTGATGGTATCATATTAATCGCTAATGATAGTGATTCTGCTATCACATTTGATGTAGCAACTGCAGGTACAGTCGTACAATCAGGCGTACAACTACAAGCTAAAGAGTTTAAAAAGATAACAGGTTTAAATAATGGTGCACAAACACTTGTAAACCTAACAACTGCACACGGAACAGTCGCTCAAAGCGGTGATGTTGTGTACAACTATCTCATAGCTTAAAAATGGATAAGTATAGGCAGACAGCTGAGAAGAGGCTGGGCAATACTAAATCATACGGACATCACAAAGTTCACCCTGATGAGTTAGCAAGACAGGCACATGTAAAAGGTCATTTTGCTTCTCAAGAAAGGGAGAACTTCTTTGATGAAGTATACGGTGAAGTTCTTGTAGACTACTTTTTAGAGTGGCTTAAGACTGAATCGCATGAAACTAAAACTCGTGAGTTCCTCTACTCTTCGGCAATGGCACTAGGTAGTGTCAAAGCGAAAATGATAGGCTTCGAGATGTACGGTAAAAACGTACCACATATACAGGAGGACAAAGATGTATGAAATAAATTATGAACAATTACTGACTAACTACAATCAAATGATAAATACACTTGAGTATGACTCAATGCGTAGTGGCGGTAAAGCTAAACTCAATGCAGATACTTTAAATAGTCTATATACTATGAAAGCTATGTATGAGAAAAAGATTAAACCTGCCGAAAAGGAGGTAAATAAGAATGGAAAATAATACCGAAGCAACAGTAGACTCTACCCAACCAGATGACTCTATAGCAACGGATAGTCGAACAGAAGAACAACTGCTGGCTGACATTGTAGCGAACTCCGAGTTCACTGAATCTCTACCCAATGAGCAAGACGTTCCTGAGTTAGACACGGAAGAAACTGCGGAAGACCCAGATGCAGAAGAATCCGAAAACGAAGAAGTTGAAGAAGAAGTCGAGACCGAAGAAGAAGAAGCAACGGATGAGGATGATACGTCTACCCAAGAATCCGAAGTGTACGCTACAGAAGACTTAGACTTAGATGCAAAGGTGTCCATCAAAATAGATGGTAAAGACACTGAAGTATCGTTTAGTGACCTTATAAAAGGTTACTCTACTGAACAACATCTTTCTAATGAGGGTCGAAAACTTGGCGATGCAAGAAAACAACTTGATGAAGAGTACGAAAAGAAGTTTAAAGAAATAAACGATCTTGGACAGGCTTCTTCAGCGGTGTTGTAT
>Ga0315320_10002280_pt1 | contig 15794 bp, 15 predicted proteins | sample M140m21515metaG_FD_203458 | JGI IMG/M metagenome (GOLD analysis project Ga0315320, IMG submission 203458) | Ammonia-oxidizing marine archaeal communities from Monterey Bay, California, United States - M1 40m 21515 | ecosystem: Environmental > Aquatic > Marine > Coastal | place: USA: California... | reverse complement strand
TCGTCCCAGTAGCCCTCTGCCATCAAGTTTCCCATGTACTCAAAATAGATGGTCCAGTTGGCGGGATCCTTTTTCAATACAAATTCAGCGCCGGCCGTGTACGCACGCACCTTGGGGCGTGGGTATGGGTTGGCGCCGTCGGCATCATTATTGAAAAACCATATGTCGAGGATCGAGTTTGGAACCGAAAGGTACCGTGCTCTGAAGTTGGTCTCATACCGATAGGTTCGCCGCAATGGTAGGTCCATCTCTTCGGTACCTGCACGACGGGCTGTCTGTCGAGAGTCCGTTTTTTCCTCTGTGTCCCACGCTTGAGCATGAGCAATAGTGAGACCAAAAATGGCAATCGATGCAAGCACTGGTGAGGCCTCCGTTTAGATCCGTTAACCAGTTGGTAAGGAATGGGAGGATTGTCCTGGTGCGCGTGAAGACTGTCAACCGAATCCTATTGGTGTTCTTGTCCTTGTCGTTGGGCTGTCACCTTGGGCGCCCTGCCGCATCTGCATCAAACTATGCCGTGGGTCAAGTCATTGCTCCAGTGGCCGAACCAGCGTTGGCGGATGCGTTGAAGGGTGGATTGTCTCAGGCTTTGGCGAGCCGAACGATGTTGAGCCAATCGGATGGAGAAGGGGTCAATATTGCCGTTCTTGCCGCGACCTCGATGCCCACAGGTGTTGGACCGACCAGTCAGATCCATACGGCGCGCCTGCAGTTTTCTGTCCAGGTGGGGGAACGGCGGTCACAGTTTTCTGCCGAGCGAAGTTTTTCTGTGATCGATCCAGTTCAGGGGGCGACGGCCCGGGCTGAAGCATTTGCTTTTTTGGCCCGTAATTTGACTGCCGACGCTGCATTGTGGCTCTCCGCGGCTCCGGCCAAGCCAAATGACTTGGAGTCTTCCCCGTGACCGACACACTGCCGGCCGTGGCGCTGTTGCTTGGTGATGAGACTGTTGCTCGCCGCAAAGCCGAGCAAGAGTTGGTGGACGGTGCCTTTGGGGGCGCTCCACCGAGTTTCAATTTGGCCACATTCAGTGCTGCCGATGGTGCCGAGCGTGCGGTTGAGGTTGCGCGCACCGTGCCAATGATGGCCAAACGCAGGGTCGTCGTTGTTCGAGAAATGGAATCGGCGGGAGTCGACTTATTGGACGATTTACTGGCCTATGCAGCGAAGCCAAATCCCTCTACTGTACTGATTTTAAATGGTGTCAAAACCCCACCTGCAACCGGTGGTGTAGATCGGGGCCGAAGGCTTGAAGCGGCCATAAAGAAATGTGGCCATGTTCAGCGGTTTAAAACAGGGGAGCGAGATCCGGTTCGATTTGCGGTGGCTTGTGCTGACGAAGCCGGTTGCCAAATAGACCATGGCGCGGCCCGTTTATTGGTCGAGCTTGTGGGTGCAGACTTGGCCCGAATTCAGACTGAAATGGGCAAAGTTGTCGCATATGCGAACGGAGCTGAACGCATTGGGGTGGAAGCTGTCGAGGCGGTGTGCTCTCTGGTTGCAGAGGCTGCCATTTGGGATCTTACGGATGCGGTCGTGAGGCGCGATCCTGACAAAGCACTCTCGGTCGCACATCGAATGTTGGACACGGGGGAGTCTGTACATCGCCTCATCGCCATGATTGCGTGGCAGATGAGACAGCTGATTACGCTGCAAGATTGCATGAGTCGCAGGGTGAGCCCTCGCGATGCAGGTATTCGGATGCCTCGCTACAAACTAGAGGCGGCGGAGAGCGCACTACGGAGACGCCCCATTCACGCGGCCCGAATGATGAACCAAATCGCAGCAGCCAATGGCGATCTGAATCGGTCCCGTGCCGGGGATAGGCGAGTGTTCGAGGGCCTGCTGCTCACGTTAACGACATAAGCCCGATAACCAAACGCACCAAGCCCAGGCAGGAGGGCCCGCCTGGGCTCGGAATACAATGACTCTAAATGAATCTAGAGGGCGTTGACGGCCTTGGACAAGCGACTCACGCGACGTGCAGCATTCTTTTTGTGGATAATACCCTTTTGGGCAACCCGTTGAATGCTGGCGACGGCCAGTGGCAAGAGGTTCTTGGCTGCGGCGGCGTCACCTGTTTCAATGGCAGAACGAAGATTCTTGATCTGGGTCCGCATTGAAGTGCGAAAGTGACGATTGTGCGCGCGGCGCTTGGTGTTTTGCCGATCCCGCTTAATGGCGCTTGCAATGTTGGCCATCGTTGGCTCCTGAGTGAAGTAGTGGTGACGGGTTTTTAGCCCGAATTCGCCGCGCGGAGTATCGTTTCATTGTCAATGTGTCAAGAATACAAAGGGGACACACCATCAACTTGCAACAAGATGACTCAGGGTTGGCGGCTGGGTGGTGGGTACGGTTAACAAGCATGGTGGCAGTCGGCGGAGGCAGGAATGCAGATTTGTGTGGTAGGCACCGGGTACGTTGGCCTTGTGGTCGGAACGTGCTTGTCTGACCAAGGGTTTCGCGTCACATGTGTGGATCGTGATGCAGAAAAGATCGCCATGCTGAGCGCTGGACGTGTGCCCATTTATGAGCCTGGACTAGAGGATATTTTACGCCGTTCTCACCGCGAAGGGCGACTGGTGTTCTCGACCGAGAGTGCCGATGCGATAGCGGCTTCAGACATTGTTTTCATCGCGGTAGGAACACCACAGTCTGACGATGGATCGGCTGATTTGAGTGCTGTCATGACCGTCGCGGAAGAAATCGGTCGCAATATCTCAAAACCAACGACAGTGGTGATCAAGTCGACTGTGCCTGTCGGTACGGCACGCCGGGTGCGGGCGTGTGTAGAAGCTGTGGCACAACACCCAGTACAGATTGTTTCCAATCCAGAGTTCCTGAAAGAGGGTGCTGCTGTGACGGACTTTACGCGTCCGGATCGTATTGTGATTGGCTGTGATTCACCGCAGGCGGTGAAAGTGATGCAGCGTCTATACAGTGGCCTGGTTCGAACGGGGCGACCCATCGTATTCATGGACAATCAGTCGGCCGAATTGACGAAGTACGCATCGAATGTCCTCTTGGCGACAAAAATTTCGTTTATGAATGAAATGTCGCGTCTTTGCGAAGCGGTAGGCGCTGATATCGAAGCGGTTCGGCTTGGAACGGGGAGTGACAGCCGGATTGGTTCCAAGTTTCTGTTCGCTGGCGCTGGCTTTGGTGGTTCCTGTTTCCCCAAAGATATTCGTGCCCTGGCTCGGATGGGCGATGCTGCAGGAGTGAAACTGGCGATCCCCGCGGCCGTAGATGAGATCAATGAGCGGCAGAAGCGTGTTCTGGGAGCACAGGTTCGGAAGCGATTTGGAGCTGATCTCAGCGGATGTGTTTTTGGCCTGTGGGGCCTCGCTTTTAAACCCAGAACCGATGACGTTCGTGAGGCGCCGGCGTTGGTCTTGTTGCGTGAATTGATCGATGCGGGCGCGGTGGTCAAGGTGACGGATCCCGAGGCAATGGATGCGGCCAGAGATGTAATCGACGAGTGGCCGGGTTCAGACCGGGTTCAATACGTTGACACGGCGGAGGCTGCGGCCGTGGGTTCAGATGCAATAATTTTGGTGACGGAATGGAGCGAGTTCCGAAACCCGGATTTTCCGAGTTTAAAGGCGGTGATGCGTTCACCGGTAATTTTCGATGGTCGAAATGTTTTGGTACCGGAGGTGGTCCATGAGGCCGGATTCGAGTACCACGGCATTGGCCGGGCTCCACTGGCTTAGGGCAAAACTATGCAGCCACCCATTGACCGAATCCGTAATTTCGCGATTATCGCGCATATTGACCACGGGAAGTCCACGCTTGCCGATCGCTTGATGGAAGTCTCCGGCCTGTTGGGCGAGCGGGATAAAAAAGCCCAGTACTTGGATCGCATGGAGCTTGAGCAGGAGCGAGGCATCACCATCAAGGCCCAGACCGTAGTGATGGAGTACCAAGCCAAGGATGGGCAGACGTACTGGCTCAATCTTATCGATACACCGGGTCACGTTGATTTTACCTATGAAGTCAGCCGATCACTTTCCGCATGTGAAGGTGTGTTGCTCGTGGTGGATGCCACACAAGGAGTCGAGGCCCAAACACTTAGCAACGTCTATTTGGCGCTGGAGCAAGACGCTGAAATCTTGCCTGTGATCAACAAAGTCGACTTGCCGAGCGCAGATGTCGATGGCGTGCTGGAGCAGATTACAGACGGTGTGGGTTTGGATATCGAGTTCGCCTTGTCGGTCTCGGCCAAGACAGGTGTGGGTGTCGCTGCTGTTTTAGAGGCCGTTATTCATCACTTTCCTCCGCCACAGGGGAATCGAGAGGCTCCACTCAAAGCGTTGATTGTTGACTCCTGGTTTGACCCCTATGTGGGTGTCATCGTGTTGCTGCGACTGGTTGACGGCATCATGAAGAAAGGGGATCGCGTCATCCTAATGGGCTCAGATGCTCAGTATGAAGTGACCCGCTTGGGCGTCTTTGCTCCGGACTTAGTGGAGAAGAAACAGCTCGCTGCAGGCGAAGTGGGCTTTATGGTCGCAAACATCAAAGAGCTTTCAGATGCACGCGTTGGGGACACCGTTACCCACAAGGATCGGCGGGCTTCAGAGGCATTAGAAGGGTTTGAAGAAGCGAAGCCGATGGTGTTTTCCGGTATTTACCCGGTGGATTCTAAAGACCATGAAGACTTGCGAGATGCGCTGGACAAGCTGCAACTCAACGATGCAGCATTTTCCTTCCAGCCCGAGACCTCCGATGCGCTGGGGTTTGGTTTCCGATGTGGCTTTTTGGGGCTTCTTCACATGGAGATTGTCCAGGAGCGCCTTGAGCGTGAATATGGACTCAACCTGATCACCACAAGCCCTTCGGTTGTGTACAAGATTCAGACCAAGTCTGGCACTGAGATAGAGATCCATTCCCCCAGTAAGCTTCCTCCTCTCCAAGAAGTGGCTGCAATTTTGGAGCCCTTTGCCAAAGTTGTTCTCCATTCGCCGGAAGAACACGTGGGCGCGCTCATGAAGCTGTGCCAGGGCCGGCGTGGGGTTCAGCAGGGCTTTGAGTACACGGGTACCGGTCGCGTGATGCTCACCTACCTTCTTCCATACGCAGAGGTGGTGTTCGACTTCTTCGATCGACTCAAGAGTGTGTCACGGGGCTACGCCTCGATGGACTATGAAGTGCAATGCTGGGAGGCGGGTGACTTGGTGAAACTGGACATCAAGGTCAATGGCGAAAATGTGGATGCGCTATCCACAATTTGTCATCGTGATCAGGCTTTCTTTAAAGGTCAGGGTCTCACCAAGAAGCTGAAAGAGTTCATTCCACGGCAGATGTGGGATGTGGCAATTCAGGCGGCCTTGGGCAACAAGGTCATTTCACGAACCACCGTGAAGGCACTCCGAAAAGATGTGACTGCGAAGTGCTATGGCGGTGACATCTCGCGTAAGCGGAAACTTCTTCAAAAGCAGAAAGACGGGAAGAAGCGCATGAAGTCGGTTGGCAGTGTCGAAATTCCGCAGGAGGCATTTCTCGCCGTGCTGAAGATTGGAGACGACGGTTGAGCCGTGCTCATCGGTGAGTAAGCCCACCGGGAGCCATTACGGATGCCGATTTCACGGACGGTTCGAATTGAAGTGAGTGCCAATTGTGCGATCGAGGTGCGGTTGATTTTGGTCAAAGTTGGCGTACATTCTGGAATTCAATAGAGTATCGGTTGGAGGCGTTTCAATCATGCGCAAGCGCTCTGGTCGTGTCAGTCTGTTTACAGTGATTTTGTTGGCCCTTATTGGTAGCACCGTGTCGATGGTGTACCGATTTGGCCCCTACTACTGGGACTTCTGGCAAATGAAAGAAGTCACCAAGACTGCGGTACGAACATGGAAGGTTGTGGGCCGGCAGGCGAGTGAAGACAAGTTGGTTGCCATGATCGACGACAAGAATTTAGCCGAATATATTGACCCTGCTTTTTGTGACTTCTCCGACTTTAATGGAAACATCAAAGTGCACTGCAGTTGGGAAGTGGATGTCTACTACCCGTTCTCCGAAAAGATTCGTACGCTCGCATTTCAGACGGAGCACGAAGAAGACATGGACGGCTAATAGCGCTCGCGCTAAAAGGCCGGCGACCCGAGGGTGGGTTTTTTTGGGGAGGCGTCCATGGTGCGCACGACCGGAATGAATGGTGTCGAAGTCGATCGGACTCTCGATCGGTTGGCTCATGAGATGATTGAGCAGCTTGGAGTTCCAACGGACTACTCGCTGGTGGGGATCGTGACCGGTGGATGGCCGATAGCCGAACGGTTGGCTGACCGCATCGAGAAGTCGACCGGTATTCGGCCCAAAACCGGCACTGTGGACATTACGTTGTATCGAGATGACCTGTACACAGGGCTGGAAAAGCCCGTTTTGGGTGAAACCCGTCTCCCATTCGAACTGACGGGGCAGGACATTGTGCTTGTGGATGACGTCCTGTTTACGGGGCGCACAGTACGGGCCGCCCTCGACGTCATTATGGACTACGGCCGTCCACGCTCTGTCAAGCTGGCTGTTCTGGTCGACCGAGGCCACCGAGAGTTGCCCATCGCGGCAGACTTCACCGGGCGTTTCCTGCAAACGATGAAGGCCGACAAGGTTGAAGTTCAGCTGGGTAGGGCGAGTTCTGGTGAGGACCGGGTGACCCTGATTCCAATCGATGGGGGGCAGAAGTGAACCGGAAGGATTTACTTGGATTGCGCGATGTCTCTCGTGAAGAGATTATCGAGATTTTGGATACAGCGGAGCGATTCCGCAGTGTGTCGGAGCGACGGATCAAGAAAGTTCCGACTCTACGTGGACGAACTGTGGTCACCGTTTTCATGGAAAACTCGACCCGAACACGCTTAAGTTTTGATCTGGCCGCCAAGCGATTGAGCGCGGATACACTGGGCTTCTCGGCGTCATCGAGCGCCACCAAGAAGGGGGAAACCCTCATGGACACGGCCCGGAATATTGACGCAATGAAGCCCGATGCCATCATTATCCGTCATTCAGCTGCTGGGTCACCCCATATGCTTGCCAAGGCTTTTCCGTGGTCGGTATTGAATGCAGGGGATGGTATCAATGAGCATCCAAGTCAAGCATTGTTGGACATGCTCACAATGCGGGATCATCTTGGTGACCTCGCAGGCAAAACGGTGGCCATCGTTGGCGACGTCTACCACAGCCGGGTTGCCCGTTCGAATATCTATGGATTGACGACCATGGGTGCGAATGTGGTGGTCGCGGGTCCAGGGACCATGTGCCCTCCATCTATGGCGGGCCTGGGAGTAGAGGTTCGACACACCATTGATGAAGTGGTGGCCGATGCCGATGTCATCATGATGCTGAGAATTCAACGGGAACGATTGCAGCCCGGAATGATGTCGACTGTGAACGAATACAGTCGATTCTATGGACTTGACTTGGAGCGTTTACGAAGAGCGCGGCCGGACGTTTTAGTCATGCATCCGGGTCCCATCAATCGCGGTGTGGAGATGACGCCTGAAGTTGCGGACAGTGAGCAGTCCGTCATTCTTGAGCAGGTCACCAACGGTGTCGCAGTGCGGATGGCATTGCTTTATTTGTTGCTTGGTGGCGATCAGACCGGAGGGGAAGAGGATGCAGCCTGAGACCTTGATTCTGCGAGGAGGTCGCGTCGTCTGTCCTGCAACGGACACAGATTCCATCATGGATATCGTTATACACGATGGTCGGATTGTTGCCTTAGGAGACACACAAGTAGAGGGTAGAGTCGTGGAGTGCACAGGGTTTGTTGTGTCTCCCGGGTTTATCGATCTTGGCGCAGAATTGGGGGACCCCGGCTACCTGTGGAGAGAAGACCTGACCACTGGAAGTGAGGCCGGAGCGGCCGGTGGATTTACCACCATCGTGGCCTCGCCCAAGACCGACCCGGTTGTGGACACCCCTGTGGCTGTCACGGAGTTGAGTGTCCGTGCCGCGTCCGTCAGCGGTGCACGCATCCTGATTTCAGGTGCGGTCACCAAAGGGTTGAAGGGAGAGCAGCTGTCCGAGCTGGGGTTGATGATTGAAGCCGGCGCTGTAGCGCTCTCCGATGGCCGGAAAACCATGATGCACACCGGACTGCTGCGTCGTGCGCTGGACTACGCTCGTCCATTTGGTGCGCCGGTCATGATGCGTCCAGGCGATACGGACTTGGAAGGTTCCGGTGTGATGCACGAGGGGGAGGTCTCACTCCAGATTGGTCTGCGGGGAATTCCTTCTGCTGCGGAAGAAATCGGTGTGGCACGGCTGATTTCGTTGGCCAGTCTCACAGGATGTTCGGTTCATCTCTCGCAGGTCACCACAGCGGGGGCCGTACGGCAGATTCGTGCAGCCAAAGCTGCCGGTGTGCCTGTGACTGGCGCCGTGCCCGCTCGCCATCTGGTGCTGACCGATCGCGCAGTAGATGACTCTGTGTACGATACAGCGACCCGCTTGCTGCCCCCTCTTCGTTCAGAGTCGGACCGGTTGGCATGCGTTGAGGGGGTCAAAGATGGAACACTGGACTGTATTACTGCAGATCATGTGCCCTTGACCCGGATCGAGAAAGAACTTGAGTACATGCACGCGAAGCCTGGGGCCATGGGGCTTGAGACTGCGCTCGGTGCAACGCTCAAAGGATTAGGTGGCGATCTGTCCGCCACAATTCAGGCCATGGCCGTCGGCCCTGCGACTGTGCTTGGACGCGAGGCCGTAATCGAGGTGGGTGCAGTCGCAGACTTGGCGGTGTTCGCGCCGATTGCTGAGAGCGAAGTCGGAGCTCCATTTCGCTCAAAGGGACTCAATGAACCGTTGTCTGGACGTAGACTGCCCGGCTGTATTCAGCTTACTGTGCGTGACGGCTGCATCATCTACGGGCCCAAACACGATTGATCAGATACACTGCTAAAGTCGTATTTACTGCCCGCAGAAACCAGGTCAATCTGTCGATTCTGGCGGGCCTTTAATCAAGAGGAAATTCATGCAGCGCCATCCCATGACGCCCGAGGGCCATCAGACACTTAAGGTGACCGTTAAGTATCTCAAGGAAGTGGTGCGTCCGCAGATTGTCAAAGACATCGAAGAAGCACGGGCGCACGGAGACCTATCTGAAAACTCAGAATACGAGGACGCCAAGGAGCGTCAGAGCCTTACCGAGGGCCGTGTTCGAGATCTCGAGTCTAAGCTCGCAGCTGCTGAGGTTATCGATGTCACCAGGTTGGAGGCATCGAACCGGGTGGTCTTTGGAACCACGGTACATCTTGAGGATTCGGAAACGGAAGAAGCCAGTTCATATCGAATCGTTGGTGAAGACGAGTCGGATGTGAAGCAAGGTCTGATTAGTGTACTCAGCCCCATCGCTCGCGCCCTTATCGGGCGAGAGGTGGATGATGAGGTCACTGTCCGTGCTCCCGGTGGTGACCGCAAGTTCATCATCACCGACGTTCTCTACGTTTAGGGGTCGTCATGGATGCGAATGATACGCCAGAAGTAGGCTTGGCGGCATGGGCTGACTTGGCCTCAGTTCGCCGAACCATTGAATGGGTTGGGCTGGACCAAAAACGACTTGAAGCCGCGCAGTATACCGGTGCGAATGTCATCCGTTTGCTGACGAAGATTGGTCAGGGCGAAGATGTTTCACTGGGCTTAGGAACCTCGATTCAGCGCCTGCTGGATATCATGGCTGGCTTCGATGACGCAGATCTCGATGGCCGCAATGAACGGTTGGGAAAAGTACGCTTAATCCTGGATGAGCTGGTGCCCCTGGGAGAGTTGGGCGCGCGTCGCCATGACCTGGAAAAGAAAGCGAGGCTGTCCAAGCCGGACGGGAGAGATCGCAGAAAGAGAAGGTCGGATGCAGGGCCGCAGACAGATCCCAAGAAGAGCACTTCGGACCAACCTGCGACCGATGCCTCTGTAGAGGTCACGAGCCCTGAATCTGTGGAAGTGGCTGGAGAGAGTCCGAAGCCGGATGTCGCTACAGGGGATGAACCTGCAGGGGATGAATCGCTGGAAGCTGAAACCGTAGCCGCCGATCCTGTGCCACAAACGCTGGTGGAAGAACTCGGTTTACCGGCCACATCACCATCACCGCAGCCTGGCCGTCCACCTCGGCGGTTGGACTGGGCGCATCCCGATGGGACGGGCTGCTCTGTCGAGGCATTGCGGTGCACATCGGATGTGACAGAAGCGCTTACATCGCAGGGTATTCATACGATAGCGGATCTTCTTAGCGTCCCACCGGTCGACCATATTCTTTTTCGCCAGCCTCGTTTGCAGGCCGTCGGTGGCGAAGATGAAGTTGATGTCGCGGACATGGCAGAGGGATCCGAACAAGAGCCGTTGATGGTTCGTGGCCGAATGATACGTCGGATGGTTCGACTGACTGCAAATGGCGCACGGCACGAAGTCGTTCTTCAGTTGCGTGATTCAGGGACTGTACGTTGTCTTTGGGTGGCAGATCGCCCCCGTGGATGGTCCCGCTGGACAGAAGGCATGGAACTCGCCTTCATCGGTGTACCGGAAGAGTCCGATGATGGGTGGTCGGTATACGAAGCTGAGCCTGTCGGTATTGATGGTCGTGGGAGTGGTTGGTTGCCCCAGTATGAGCTGAATGGCTTGGACGAGCGTACGATGCGTGACCTGATCGGAAGGGCATTGGCTGGAACCATGGGACAACTTCGGGATCCGCTACCGAGCCGAGTGGTAGAACATTGGCGGTTGCTGGGCCTTGATGAAGCATTTCGCGATGCTCATTTCCCATCGAATAAGGCGGGTAAAGGCCGTAGTCGTCTTGCCTTCGAGGAACTGTTGCTCCTGCAGGCGGGCATTGGCTGGCGGGCGAAGTCACGCAATCGGGAGCGCGGGATTTCACATCGGATTCTCCATGGCTTGATTGGTGATCTGAGCGCGCAGCGGCAACTCAGCTTGTCGGACTCTCAAGAGGCCGCATTTTCAGAAATTCGCCGTGACCTGAAGAGTTCGCATGCAATGGTTCGTTTGCTGCAGGGGGAAGTTGGCACGGACAAGCCCACGATAGCGCTCCTCGCAGCGGGCGTTGTGATGGAAAACAAGACCCAGGTTGTGTACATTCTTCCTGATGCGGCCTCGGCGGAGCGACGCTTCTTGTTTGCCGATTCGATGTACCGAAGTGTTGGCTACACGCCACTGTTGATTCCCGGGACCCCCAATCGTGGGCAGTTGGATGCGATTGCACGTGGCGAATGTCACATCGTATTCGGCACGAAGGTTCTTCTAGAGGATGGACTCAAGTGGAAGAAGCTGGGCTTGGTGATTGTGGAAGAACGCAATGAGTACGGCACTGTTGATCCATCCAATCTGGTTTCCGAGGGTCCGAGTCCGGATCTGTTGGTGATGACAGAGACGCCGATTCCAAGCAGCCTCACATTGACTGTTTTTGGCGAATACCAGATGTCCACCGTGGAGAACGATTCACCGGTTCGATGTACTGCACAGGTCTTTCAGCAAAAAGACAGGCTGGAAGCGTACAGCCTGATTCGAGATATCGTTGAAGACGGTCGTCAGGCGTATGTATGTTTTCCTGTTGGCGATGACGGAGACTTGCTGGGGCCGGATGATGCTCTTCGGTATGCTTCGGCGCTTCAATCTGAAGAACTGGAAGGCGCTCGAATCGGTGTGTACTGCTCTGCCATGAGCCGAGACGACCGCCTTCGTGTCTTTGAAGATTTTCAAGCCCGTCGATTGGATGTGTTGGTGGCGACCACCCACGTAGAGGAAGCGCCCCTGGTAGCCAATGCCTCAGCGGTAGTGGTTGAACACGCAGATCACCACGATTTGTCACGCCTACATCGTCTTCGTGGTCACGTCGGTCGTGGCTCGGAGCCGGGACAATGCTTTTTGGTGATGGCGGAGAACCCGTCTGCAGAGGCACAGGAACGGTTGGAGAAGCTATGCGGAGAACGCGATGGTTTCCGAATCGCAGAGATGGACCTGAAAGAGCGCGGGTGGGACGCTCTACTCGGTGCGGGCGCACAAGATGCACCGGTATTTCGCTGGGCTGACCCAGTGTTGGACCACAATCAATTGCTGAATGCGCGAGATGAGGCGTTCAAAATGGTCAAGAACGATCCGGGAATGCGAAGAAGTCGAGAAATGACCAAGGCTGTAAACGAGCGCTGGGGAGCATGGCTTGGAGAAGAGTTTACTGCATTGAAAGCGGGTGATTCCCAAAGTGGTGATTCTCGTGGTAATAAAGCTCGTAGGGGCCGAAGGCGGCGTCGTAGAAGAAATTAGGAGCGTTTGTGCCCAGTGGTCGCCATGAGGTCGAGATTAATGTCCCCGCCGAGCAGGTGTTGGCGTTGGTGTTGGACTTCGGTACCTATGCAGACTTTCTTCCTGAAATCGTTCAGTGCGAGGTGCTGCGAGAGGGGGAAGGCGAATGGGATGTTCGATTTACTGTGAAGGTGGTCAAACGGATCCGGTACACACTTCGAGTCCGTCAATATTCGCCCACTGAAATACGTTGGGAGATGCTCGATGGTCCATTCAAGGCCAACAATGGTGGATGGGAGCTACGAAGCACAGACGGTCAACGTACCCATGCATCGTACTTCATTGATCTTCAAGTTGGCATGTTTGTGCCGAGCAGCATCATGCGCTCCTTGGTGGAACGTACACTTCCTGAGACGGTACACCGGTTCAAGGAAGAGGCAGAGCTACGGGCTACCAATCAAGGTTCATCCGGTCGCGAATAAATCTTTCGAGCCGATGATTAATGGTCGCAGGTTGCTCGATAAGGGCGGCATGGCTTGCATCGGCCAACACCAGGAGCTCTGCTCCCGGAGTGTCTGAGACCATTTTTTCCGAACACCACATCGGAGTAAATTTATCATTCTCAGCAGCGATGACCAATGTTGGACGATCCAGCGTGGGCAGGAGATCCCATGCATCGTGATCATTGGTTCTCACCACATTTTCAATAAACAATCGAAAATCCAGCGTGGCAAGGTGCTCCAAATACGGGACAAAGTCCTCTTTGCTCGTGTAGTACGGGTCGACCATAGAGAAACGTGTCGCAAACTCAAAGGCGAGAGGAGACTCCAGTAGAGGCCGAATGAAATCGTTGACATGCGGTCCGCCTCGGAAGAGCAGTTTGTGTGCCGCATGGAAAAGAATTGGGGAATGCTGCCAATCGAAAAAGGTGGACAGGGTTTTCCCCGCTGTTCCCAGCATCAAGATTAGTCCAGCAACCAGGTCCGGGTGGCGCCGACGGGTCTCCAAAGCCACTTGTACCCCCATACTGTGGCCCACCAGAAGTCCGGGGCTTGGGTGCGGCTGTCCGTGCGCTTCGGCCACAGACTTTAATACTGCAGCCAAGTCATCTGCGTGTCGCTCAATTCGCATATCGGCAGTATCGGGGTCGATGGAGCGTTGGCTCCGCCCGTGACCACGGTAGTCCCAGACGATGACCGTGTGCGTAGGCGAGAAATGCGCCACAAGGTATTTCCAGAAGAAGGTGCTTACGCCCACTCCGTTGCAGCAGACGATCCAGGGTCCATCTCCAACGGCTCGCCAATACAAGTCGATTCCATCTGCGGAAACGGCATGACCCGTATGTATTTGCACGCCTTTCTTGGACCCATCTGGTCGCTCAGTGGTATGGTTCGGCTGTTCGTTCATGATGGTGATGCTATCGTGGACGGGGCAATATGCCGACTACTGAAAGGCGATGTTCCCAAAGGAGTGACCATGACGGACTGGACCGAACCCACGGAAGTAGAACGTGCTGAAATGGCAGAAGCTGACAAAGCTGCACGCCAACAAGCGGAACGACTGGCTGCGGAGAAGCGCCTAGCGATTCGTATGAAGCTACACGCTCAAGTGAACCTCAAAAGTGAATCGAATTTCTTCATGGGTTTCACGGAGAATATTTCGGAAGGTGGGATCTTCGTGTCCACCTTGTCACCCCCAGAAATGGGCGACTCCGTTGAGTTGGCTGTGGGTGTGGAAGGGGCCGACCCCATCGACATCAAGGGCATTGTGCGATGGCACCGAACCGATGATGATGGAAATCCCACGGGCTGTGGAGTTCAGTTTGTCAATATGACCGACGATGTACGACGTACTCTTGAGATGTTGGTTGTTACCTTGGAAAAAGAGCCGCTTTTTCACGACGTTGATTAGGTCTTCTGTGCCCCCTCGGGGTCGCTCTGTGAGACACTGCAGACGATGCTGAAACGCTGGACACATTCGCACCAGTTGCCGGTGATCCTTGCGGTCATCGTAGCGGGTATGTGGCGGCTGTGGCTCATGCCCCGCTACGCCGGGTGGGAGGAGTCTGACTACGGCAATCTGGCGATGATCCAGGGCGTGCTTGATAGCGGGTTTCAGCACTTCGATATGAATCACATGCCTGGCTACTATGGCATTGCGGCATTGGTGCATGCGTTGGTAGACGATGCCGTCATTGCGGGCAGGGGAGTGAGCTGGCTTGGTGGATTGACTGCATTGGGGTTGGCCACCGCATTGGCTACGCGGATGGGGGGTGCTCGGGCAGGATGGGTCACCGGTGCCCTTTTGGTGATTCAGCCTGAGTTGGCCCTGTATTCATCCTCTAGTCTCAGAGAGCCACTCGCTGCCGCCTTTATCCTCGGGGCACTTTCATCCATGTCGCGTGAGCGAATGGGCTGGGCTGGATTCTGTGCAGCAGGCGCTTTTCTGGTCCGTTTCGATTCAGCGCTGGTACTCCTTCCTGTGCTGGCCATCCATGCTCTGGGTCGTGAGGGGGCAAGGAATAGATTGTTTCGCTCATGGATACCCTTGGGTGTCGCGATCTTTCTCTGGGCTCTGTATTGTCGCGTTGATCACGGCACGTGGGCATTTTGGTCACACTCTGTATCCGTCAATGTAGAGACCGGAATGGGAGGCGAGGCGGAGGCGCCGAGCGAGTGGTGGTGGAACGGCGTGGAAGTTTCCGCAGCGTTGCTTTCATGGCTGCTGCCTTGGCGTATTGGTTGGGCCGTGTGGATGGGATTCATCTGGTGCATGATCCGTAGCGTCTCGGTAGGTCATGGAATTCGACGAACTATGGTGCTGCAGGGCATGCTCATGCTTGGCCTTTGGTCTGGTATTGGGTTCGTTGGTCAGCATGCACCGAGCCACAACCTGTACTGGAAGTGGTTGTGTCCAATCGTACCGGTTGTGGTCCCGTTGGCGGTGGTGGGGCTGTGGGAAGCGGTTGACCGTGCCGAGCGGTGGATGGGTGGGACCGGTGCACGGGCCCTGTTGGGGGTAGCCATTGTACAAGTGGCCGTGTCGAATGCCAGAGAAACGGAGAGGCAGCGAGCACTGTCTGAATCATGGTATCGCCCCCAGTTGGAATTGGCCCAGTGGATCGAAGCGGAGATAGGTGTCGATGAAGCATTGGTTCTCGACAATATTCCAGCCTGCTGGATTCGGCGCCGTGCAACAGAGCGCCAAATGGTGAGTTGGTTCGACATCCCAGTCCATGAGGATGAAGGGTCAGGCTTTGCACAATGGCTGCGAGAGAACGATGTGCGGTGGGTCCTTTGGTACAGAGAAGACTGGACCCAGGCACCTCGGGTTGCCCCATTCCTGTCCGAAGGGGGGCGGTGGTCTTCGAATGGAGTGACCTTGAATGAGCGCCGTCGTGAAGATGGCTACGGTTGGATTTGGTATGAGGTTGAGCCATAACGAAAGGAAAAACCCCTCGTGAATACGAGGGGTAGTGGTGGAGAAGAGGAGGCTCGAACTCAGCGATGCGAATACTGCGCTCTCCCAACTGAGCGACGTCCCCGACA
>Ga0315320_10002279_pt1 | contig 15796 bp, 11 predicted proteins | sample M140m21515metaG_FD_203458 | JGI IMG/M metagenome (GOLD analysis project Ga0315320, IMG submission 203458) | Ammonia-oxidizing marine archaeal communities from Monterey Bay, California, United States - M1 40m 21515 | ecosystem: Environmental > Aquatic > Marine > Coastal | place: USA: California... | reverse complement strand
GGGAGGATTTCAAGCAGTAAAAACCGGGCGAAGTGGCCCCGCCAAGAATTTAGCAGGCATCGGTTTGATTTTGATTACGTTTTTGATCCCCATTGGAAATGTAGTTTTGCGTGCCTGTTTTTATGTTCGGCCCGTGAATGGAGTGCCAACACAAGGATACTCGGTTGCCCAGTGTTTTTCAGCGATCCGACGAGCTTGTTTTGACTATCAAGATGAATTTATCTGGTCGTCAATCATTGCATTTGCATCGGCGAGTATGATCCTGTTTTTAGCGACATGGATCAGCGCGATGGGGCGAAGGTTCGGTTGGGTTCAGGTGTTGTTTGCGTTGTCGCTGGCTGTCACCTTTGCTCTGCCTGGACCGTTGTTGGGCACGGCGATTGCCACAGTGACCAGTTCCGTGGACGGCCGGTGGTTGGTTTGGTTATTAAACTATACCGTGTTCGCACCCGTGCTGGCTAATTTTATCTTTTGTTGGCCGCTAGGTGCGCTGGTAGTATGGTTTGTATTCCGGAAAATTCCTGAGGATGCTTTGGAAAGTGCGCGTGTCGAGGGTGCGGGGGGAATCACGCGGTATTTATCGCTAGGGCTCAAAGCCAATTGGTTACCGCTAGTAGGTTGTTGGATGATTACTTTCGCCTGTTGCTTTGGTGAGTTGTCTGCTTCCCAGATTGTTCGTCCTGCGGGAATGGATACCGTACCACGGAAGATGCTCGGAGATTTACATGCTGGCGTTAACGAATTGACGGCGGGGATTACGATTGTCACGGTGTTGGTGATCGTGGGGATATCCGCAACAGGTTGGTGGGTGGTTAATTTGAGTCACAAATTGAGCGAACGAAAATATTCGTAGTGTTCTAGGTGAGGTTGAATCGATGGATCTTTGGCGGCTAATAATTATTGCGTTGTTTTCGGTAGCGACTTTCTGTGGCAACGCTGCAGCCGACTCGCTGACGTTATTGGTTAATGGAAAAGAGGTACAGCTGGAGGGTGAGATCCTGATTGAAGCGAGGGATAATAGCCTTTATTTTCGAGAGGTTGATGGCAAGATTTGGTTTGTCGAACCTCAGCAAATAAAAGAACGCGTCGATAGTGAAAAGCCAAGCCCGCCACTCTCATTTAAAGCCGTCGGCGAGCGATTGTTGAAAGAACTTCCCGCTGGTTTTCGGATTTACGAAACAAAACACTATGTCATTGCGTATCAGAATGAAGTTGCGTTTGCCCGCTGGATTAGCGGACTCTACGAAAGTCGTTTGTATCGTGCGTTTGAGACATTTTGGGAAAAGAAGAAAAAGTTTAAGCTGACCGATCCGCAGTACCCATTGATCGCGATTGTGTTCGGCTCGAAAGCTCAATACCAGCAGTATGTTGATCGGGAACTGGGCCCCGGGCAAACCATGGAAGCTTATTATAATCTCCAGACAAACAGGATTGCACTTTATGACTTGACCGCAGATCAGCGGAATCCTAATCAGCCATTAACTAGTCGCAATATTGAGCGAGTATTGCAAAATCCAAATTCAACTTTTTTAGTGGCGACCATTATTCATGAGGCGACGCATCAACTGATGTTTAACCGTGGATTGCAAACACGATTTGCAGAATCACCACTATGGTTGAATGAAGGAATTGCGATGTTTTTTGAGGCCCCCGATTTTCGCAGCAAGATAGGTTGGCGAGTGCCGGGGAAAGTTTTTGAACTACGGTTGAATCGTTTTCGAAAGTACCTTGCCAATCGTCCGGGTGATTCGCTGAGAACGTTGTTAGCCACGGACGACCGTCTGCGGGCTCCGGATTCGGTCGATGATGCTTACGCTGAAGCCTGGGCGTTTAATCATTTCTTATTCAATAAGAAATCAGATCAATACGTGGCATACCTCGAGTTTATGTCAAAGAAGAAAGCTTTGGTAAGCGACGAGCCCGAGATGCGAATTGCTCATTTTGAGCGTATATTTGGGGAGAGTTTGGCTGAGTTAGATCGTCAATTCCTCGTTTATATTGGTGACCTGAGGTAGTGAACTTAACAGTTTGTGAGAGGTTCTTGTTTTTGCTGTCTATAGTTCGATGAATCACTTGCATCGGATAATCCGAGGTGGTTATGATCAATTGTCGTTGAATGTTATTATTAATTAAACCAAGTAGTTTTATCGCAATTTTATTGCTTTACGGAGTTAAAAGATGCCGTCGAATTCGAAACCAGATCGCCGCAAGTTTATATCAACTTCTGCTAAGGTAGCAGCTGTTGGTACTATCGGCTCTTCCATGATTCCTAAACCGGTTTTTGGGTATCACAATAGCGATAACGACAAATTGAAAATCGGTTTGATTGGCTGTGGAGGGCGTGGAACCGGAGCGGTTTTGAACGCAACGAATGCTGATTCCAATACTTCAGTGGTTGCTTTGGCCGATGCGTTTCCAGACCGCATTGAGTCTTGTGCGAAATCACTCTCAAAGCAGTTGCCAGACCGATTTAACGTTGATAAAGATCACATGTTTGATGGGCTGGATTGCTATAAGAATCTAGTTGCCAGTGATGTCGACGTCGTCATTCTAGCGACTCCGCCTTACTTCCGACCAATGCAGTTGAAAGCGGCAGTCGATGCTGGAAAGCATGTTTTCTGTGAAAAGCCCGTTGGAGTCGATGTGCCCGGCGTTCGCTCGGTGATGGAGTCTTGTAAGAAGGCTGCTGCCAACGGTCAGAGTGTTGTTTCCGGTCTCTGCTGGCGATATGACCTTGGTGTTAATGACATGGTCAGTCGGATCAAAAACGGCGAGATCGGCGAAGTTAGATCTATTCAAGAAAATTACTTAACCGGGACGCTTTGGCACCGCGGCGACAGTACAACCGACCCGGTAACTAAAGAAGTTCGGAAGTGGTCACCGATGGAATATCAGTTGCGAAACTGGCTCTACTTTAACTGGCTCTCAGGTGATCATATCGCCGAGCAGCATATTCACTCGATCGATAAGGCTCTTTGGCTGATGGACGATATTCCACCGGTTAGCTGTTATGCCACGGGCGGGCGATTAGTTCGAACGAACGAAAAGTGGGGTAATGTCTACGACCACTTCTCCACCGTTTTTGAGTGGGAAGACAGCGACATTAAGGCTCACACAAACTGCCGTCAGATGGCTGGATGTTTTAATGAAACTGAGGACCACATCGTTGGTACCAAGGGAACTGCGAAGATTCTCAAGGGGCAGATCATCAACGAGGACGGTAAGTTTTCACATAAGAAACGTAATCCAAGTATGTATGATGTGGAGCACCAGCACCTGTTTAGGAGTATTCGCGAAGGAAAGCCAATCAACAATGGAACTTACATGAGTTACAGTACGTTGATGGCTTTGATTGGGCGGGATGCGGCCTACACTGGAAAGAAAATTAAGTGGGAAGACTTTATGAAGTCTGAGAAGAGATTGGGTCCAGACGACATTTACAATGCGGAGAATTATGTTCCCGATAAAGTCGCCCGCCCAGGTAGTGAATGGTAGGTCTTAGAAACGGGACATTCCTTGAAAAATCGAATAAGACGACGGCTAAAGCCGTCGTCTTTTTTTTGTTTTCCGGCAAGTTGGAAATGATGGGGAGGAGAGCTGCGATGGCAAATGAATTGACTAAGTTTTGCCAAGTTCCAAAGATTGTGCTGAAGCCATCCCTATTACTTTTAGCTGGCCCGCGTATTAAACTGTGAGTGCCCAGGATTCGGCGAATCTTCGCATCGCTGGGATCAATTAAGAACCTTTTCCACGAAGATAAGTATGACATTTGGCATTTATTACGGCGACTATTTGCAGCTTGACAAAATTCTAAATGCACAGGAATTGGAGAGCGAAAAGAATGGGAAGGTCGCACATGATGAAATGTTATTTATCGTCACTCATCAGGCCTATGAGTTGTGGTTCAAGCAGGTTTTGTATGAGCTGGCGGCGGTCATCAGTGTTTTCAAAGATCCAGTGATTGAAGATAAAAAAATGGGTCAAGTGATACACCATCTGTCACGTATCAAGACGATTCAGCGTGTGTTGATTCAGCAGATTGATATTATCGAAACGATGACTCCTCTGGATTTCATGGAGTTTCGTGATTTATTGGTTCCAGCGTCCGGGTTTCAAAGTGTGCAATTCAAAAAGATTGAGATCCAGCTTGGAATCAAGCGTGAACATCGAATTAAGGCCGACAAAGAATTTTTCCACTCGAGGCTCTCTGCTGCCGATTATCAAGCTCTCGAAGAGTTGGAAAGCCAGAGGTCTCTTTTAGAGCTGACCGATAGCTGGTTGGGGCGAATGCCATTTTTGAAATTTAATGAATTTCGATTTTGGGAAGCCTACGATCATGCTGTGAATAAAATGCTCGACTCTGATGCGGATATCATTCGGGGAAACCCAACTTTGAATGAGCGGGAGAAGGAGTTTCAGCTAAATGGCTTGGAGATGTCGCGTACGCAATTTGAATCGTTGTTGGATCGCGATAAGTTCGAAGAGTTGCGTGAAGCCGGTGAATTTCGCTTGTCACATGAAGGGTTTCTGGCGGCACTGTTTATCAACCTCTATCGTGACGAGCCAATGCTGTACACACCGTTTCGGTATTTAACTCTGTTGCTTGATATTGATGAAATGTTCACCAATTGGCGGCAACGGCACGCAATGATGGTGCAGCGAATGTTGGGGGCTAAGATTGGAACAGGTGGGTCTTCCGGACATAACTATCTCAATGCAACGACTCGACAAAACCGGGCGTTTCTGGATCTGTTCAAGCTGTCAACCTTTTTGATTCCACGTGAGGATCTGCCAGTCCTACCTGACGAGCTTCGACGGGGGCTAGGATTTTTCTTTCATGGAGAAAATCACTAGCCCACTCGAGTCGAAGGGCAAGTTACGTTGAGCGACGATCGTAGCTTGACTATTTTGAAAGATCTTTGAACTTCAAGTCTTTGTAAAGAACTTTGCTTCCAGGATCGTGAGCTTGGATGGCAAACGTTCCGCTTGAAAGCTGCCGTTCCGGACGATCGAGATTGTCGGGCTCGGTGTAATCAGAAATGGTATCACCGTTGATCTTCACAACAATGTGCTTGCCTTTCACAATGATGTCGTAATCAAACCACTCGTTGTCTTTGACGGGTGCTTTAAAATTATCTTTGACATTGTACAGTCCGCCAGTCTTTTTCTTGTCGGATTGCGTGTTGTTGACCTGTGCTTCGTAGCCACGGTTGGGCCAGCCGCTTTTGAGGAACTTCGTGTGGAAATAAATTCCGGAGTTCGCACCCGGCATGGTTTGAACTTTCGCTTTGAAGTGAAAGTCAGTTATCTTTTCAGCATTTTTTTCATCCTTGCCGGTGTAGAACGCATGTCCGCGGGGTCCTTCAACGACTAAACAGCCATCTACAACTTTGAATGAATCAGGGTTCTCGTTAATTCGCCAGCCGTCGAGGTTTTTTCCATTGAACATCGTTTGCCATTCGGTTTGTGCTGAAACGAGATTGGCTGGAATCAATGCAAATAGTAAGGCGAAAATCAGGTGACGCATGTTGGAGTCTCTTTGTAAAAAGTGTTTAGTGATAGGATAGATTTTTTTGGATGATTAATTGTGTAACATTCGTCGGCAAATTAATTTTGCTACGGCAGATCATTAATCAGTGATAATTGACCAGTGTTAATAGAATCAGCTGGATTAGCAGCCGCCGCCACAGCAGCGTGGTTGTGCACAAGATGCAGGAGCGGTCTCATTTTGCGTTGACGTTGTAGATGAAATTACACTCAACTGTTTTTCGAGCTCTCCACTTTGGCACTCCGGGCAGTTGGGTTTGGCGTCACTTTTTACCAAGAGTTCAAGCTCCGAGTTGCAACTCAGGCAAATAAATTCATATATTGGCATTGGATTTACAGTCTATCTATTAATACGTTTGAGTTTTGATTTTAAGTTCGAGTTTCGATTACGGGCGACGACTTTCTGCCGAAAGAGTTACGTTAGGCTCGGTGAATCATTGTCGCAAACCGATTCTAGCAAAAACTCGAGTGGTTTATCCAATCGATTGCAGTAAATTTTCCAGTTGGATTTTGTGTTGTGGCGACGAAATATATCGTTAAGGCTGATGGGGGGCGAGGTTGGCATTCAATTTAGGAGATCAGCGTGTTGAACCGTGAGATGAGTCGGCGGGTGGATGAAATTGCAGTGAATGAAATTGGGGTTCCAAGTGTAATTTTGATGGAGAATGCGGGGCGTTCGTGCGCCGAGTGTTTATTGAATTGGCATGCGGTGGACAACCACCGGGAGATTTCAGTTCTAATTTTATGCGGCCCGGGCAATAACGGGGGAGATGGATTTGTAATTGCTCGCCATCTCGTTTTGGCCAATTGCAACGTGAGGGTTATGCTTTTTCAAGAGATTGAAAAGTACGCGGGGGATTCACGGGTGAATTTGGATGTGTTGCTGCAACTAGGCATTGAAATAGACAGGTTCGACCCTGATTGGAGTGCCGCCGAAACGCGTGAAGAATTTTCGAAGGTGGGTGCGCAATCGACAACCTGGATTGTGGATGCACTTTTAGGAACAGGAGCCAGCGGAGCTCTGCGGCCACCAATCGCAAAGGCGATCGTTGCCGCAAATATATTGTCGATCAATAAGCTGGCGGTTGACCTGCCAACGGGTTTAGACTGCGACTCCGGCGGGGCGTCTGAACCTACGTTTCGAGCGGATGTTACCTGTACGATGGTTGACGAGAAAATTGGTTTCCAAAACGGCGACGCCCGGTTGTTTACCGGCACAGTCGTGGTCGTTGGGATCGGAGTCCCAATGGATTTAGAGTCATTAAAAACAGATTATTTCAACGAGGGATGATTAATCTGTGTCTGGGTGATCGCTATCGAGATCTTTCCATTTCATGGCCCGCTGGAGCGGTTCAATTCGGAGCACCACTTCGCCGTTTTGGAAAATTCTGACGGTGCCGTTGGTCTGGCTGACAATCACAGCAATCGCTTTCGTATTTTTGCTGATTGCCGCTCCAGAGAAATGCCTCGAGCCGAGCCCTTTAGTCATCGTAATTTCGACAGGTGAAGTGTCGATGATTCGAGAACTGCCTTCTACCGTGCCGTCGGAAGAAATGATAAACATTCCGTCTAACTGGGCAATTTCTTTAATGCCTTCTCGAACCTTACCATCAAAGATGTTTCGTTCTTTTCGCGTATAGCCTTTAACAAGGTCGAATCCTGCGGGGCGGCTTTCGTCGAGAACTTTCCGGTGGTCACCCACGATAAACATAGTGCCCACGGCCTTGCCCTCTCGTCCTTCTCGGCCGATCGCCACGGCAAGGTCGACGACTGCTTTTAGGGTATCCAGGGGTACTTTGGTTTCGAGTTTCCGCAAATCACGAGCGGTTAAACGTCCGAGGCGCTCCGTTAATTTTAATACTGAAATTGTATCAATGTGTTCGGTGTCAAAGCCGCTATAGATTGCGACCACCGTGGAGCCCGGTTTTACTTTTTCCGAGGCGACACTCGCCAGGACGGCCTGTGTGAGCTGGTTTTGAACGGAAGCTTCTGGCATTTCCAAATGAATTGAATGGATTTCAGCCTCAGTGGCAGCAGCGTGAATCGCGTCATCGTGGGTCGCAATAATTAGGACCTGATTTACCGATTTCCGCTTCAGCCTGGCCCAGTCGGTTTGTTTTTCCATCAAAACAAGCAACGCGTCAGCATCCGAAGCCTTCACTAGCTTAACACCAGCATCGACAAACGAGAAAAACGATTTGTGCTTTTTAGTTAACGACATCAAACACTGGCTTTCGGGCAAACCGGACGCGATGGTGGGGCCATGCAGAACTTTTCAAAACATAATTGACTGGACAATATGTTTTATCGGCATTTTAGACGTCAAGCAAGCACACCGCTCCGTGAATTTCTTGTTCAATTCGCGCAGGCAGGCTGGAGAATTGATAAAGTCGACCGGAAAGAAGGTGCTTAGAAATGAGGTGTCGCTAGGGCAAGTTGCTTTGCAGCGGTCTCACGGAGTCTGCCAGTTGTTCTCAACTTTTGGTTGAAACGAATTGTCGGCTGACCTCTTAGGTGTGTCGCTCTCAAAATAGTCGTCGAGAGTGGAATTTGGTTTTCGAGCAGGTGCAATGCTGTCGCTGGTGGTCGCTTTGACGTACCGTTCCCAAGCCACTAGATCTATCCCCAGCGGTTCGCCGGAAATCTTCTCCAACGACTGCATGACTCTTCGCTGAAGAGCGGGGTCCTGGTCATCCAAAGCGACTGCAACGGCAGTGATTGCTTGTTCACCAGAAAATTCACCAATTGCTCTGGCAGCAGCCAGTCGCACGTCGGTGTTCGAGTCATCCATCAATATTTCTTGTAACCGTGGAAGTGACTCGTCGGCAGGCAATTGTTCAAGGGATCCGATCGCTGCGATTCTGATTTCAGAATTGGAATTTTCAGTCGCTTCTTGAAGTGCTTTCAGCGAAGCTGGACAATCAAGTTGCCCTAGCAGTTTCACCGCATAGATTCGATGTAAAAGAATGGAGTCTCGGCGAACGATTTCAGCCAGAAATTTTGCTGCATTTTGCTGGTCTTGCTGAGTTCCATTGATGGCAAATTCGACCCGCTCACGCATTTCCCGTTTTTTTACAAACAGAGTATCTGCGATCTTCTCTTCCTCAATCCATTTATTTTGAGCCCAAGGAACGTATTGGCCAGTTCGCCATAGTATCCCCTCGGCACATCCAGTTAAACTCACGCACATTCCCAGAGACGCGGCAAGAAGCGTGTAGGTCACGACGTAGTTTTTCGTTTGCGAAGCCATTTTGATTGGCATTTAAATATCCCCGAACTGGCGTTATTTCCCTGTTTTCGAGGAGATTAGCAAAGCGAGGCGTTGCGTTACAGGTCAGGTCAAGGTGCTAGCTCGACGGTTTTCCACCATAGCGGCAAACCGCGGATGGGGAACACGCCAGGTCCTGCCCATGCAGGAAAGTGATGAAACAATTGCTTCAAACAGAGTCGTGAAATTTAGACACTTGTTTGGTCTGCCGATTCGATCCGTTGAAGCTGACTTGTTTCAGGTTCAAATCGCCGGCCTTTCTTATCTTCATCGTAGTATTTTCCACCACCGGTTCCGTATCCATAACCATATCCATAACCGTTGTAGGAGTATCCTGCGCGATAGGCTCCGTAGGTGTACTGGCTTCCATAGCCGGACTGGGCTCCAACTCCATTAACGACTAATCCGATGCAATGTGCTCCAAGATTCGTTAGCATTTCGGTGGCTCGTTCAGCGCTGACCCGGACGTTCTTTTTAATTCGCAGGCAGAGGACAACGCCGTCAACGCGAGCAGCGATTGGGCTTGGGTCGGTAACCGCCAGTAACGGAGGCGTATCGATAATAACAAAGTCGAATTCTTCTCGCATTTGCTCGAAGAGAACATCGATTTGTGGTGAAGAACTGAGTTCAGCTGGATTATTGGGACGCGTACCGCATGGCATGATCGTCAATCCGTTAACCTCAACGCTCTCAATCATTGAATCTCGCCAATCCGATTGGCCACTGAGAACGGTTGCGAATCCAAGTGAGGATTCGATTCCAAAGGTCGCGTGCTGCCGAGGGCGTCTCATGTCTGCGTCGACTAACAAAACGCGTTTTCCAGACTGCGCGATTGAAACGGCGAGGTTGGCCGCGAGCGTGGACTTTCCGTCTCCCGGGGTTGGACTGGTAACCTGAATGATGGCGTGATTCTTACCCTGCGTGTTGAAATAGAGAGCGGTTCTTACAGCACGGAAAGCTTCCGCCACCTGAGATTTTGGACGATGGTAGGTGCAAACTACAGAATCAATGGATGAGTTTTCAACAAGATAGCGTTTGTTCTGTGCAATGACGGGAACATGACCAATCAGTGGTACGTTCAGTTTCTTCATGACTTCGTCTGGATTGTGGAACGTCTTGTCCGCCAGTTCTACCAGACAACCAAGTCCGAATCCTGTGAGGCTTCCAAGTAGTCCACCAATTCCGAGGATAACCAAAAGGATGGGCCAGACTTCTTCACCGTAAGTTGCGTTTTGCAGTTTTTGAAAACGAAAACCTTCTTGACTGGCGTTGCTGTCTCCAGCGTCAATTTCAATCAATTTCTTTTCGGCGATCTTTAGAAAGTCACGAACATCATTCATCTGGGTGTTGATGTTTTCGATTTTTCGTTGGACGGAAGCAATTCTTCCTGCTTCTGTGGTGTTTTCAATGAGCGCCCGCTGATTGATTTCAATTGAGGCTTGCAGGTCAAATATTTGTTGTTCAAGAGATCGAATATGCCGTTGAAGAATTTCTCTTGGTTCGATGTTCGTGCGATTTTCACCGTCTCCGGTGGCTACTAATTTATTGAGTGAGGTTTGCCAAGTTTGGATTTCCTGGGTTAGTCCTTTGAGTTCTTTGTTTCCAGCACCGTAAATCTGCTCAAGGCGGCGGTAATTGGCCTGCAATTCTCTGATCTTGTTTTCGAGTAGGAATATATCCCGGTTGCTTGCCTCTTCTCTGCGGCCGTCGTCTTTGATTTTATTTTGCTCTTTGAAGATCCAAACCATTTCTTCGATTTCTTTTTCGCCCGACAGAAGGGCCTCCTTGGCCCGCTCTAAATCTTTCCCAAGGAATGCAATTTTGTTTTGGTCTGTTTGAAGAATTTTGGTGAGTTCATTCACCTTGACCTGGTGCAGCGTGATATTCCCTTGAGAGACCACGATCGCCTGGTCTTCTTCATGAGCGGCGTCGAGTCGCTTTTGAAGGGCACTGTAATTGTCTTTGAATTCCCGATGGATTGACGTAAGAAGATCGCTAACTTTTGTACTCTCGTTGAGATACTGCTCACCTAGATCGGTTTCATAGGTCGCAATTAAGTTGTTCAGGATTGTCTGTGCGTCGTCGGGTTCCGAACTGTAATAGACTAATTCGTAAAGAACTTGTTCGTCTTTGTTTTGCGTCACGACGAGATTGTCCATGACGTTTGGAATGGTTTCATCGTTGGCTAAATCTGAAAACGACTCCAATGCTGAAAGGTTGTTTTCAAGTAGACAGCGTTGAACGATGTTGTACTGGCCGATCAATTGATCGTGCCGAATTGCCATGTCCGCCGCCATTGGGAACATCGTCCTGCTGTTTTGCGACATGGGTAGGTAAAGCGGGTCCTTGGGCTCTATCTTGATTTTCGCAACGCTTTTATAAATCGTCTCACACTGTGCGTCGTAGATGGCCCCAAGGGCCATTCCGGTAACTAAACCGAGAAATACCAGCCATTTTCGGCGATTGAGAATCCCCCAAAAATCGAACGGTGAGTCTTCTGGAACATCTGGCGATGTGAAAACAAAGGGTACAGGTTGGGCGTTAGATTGAGGGTTCGAGTCCACGAACAGATCTCCAGGTGTTGCGTCAGGGAGAACTCGCCGTTTCGCGGTCGAGTTCACGATTCGAGTGAACCGAAAATAAACTGGCAAAGGATGTGGAATAGGAGCAACAGGAACGCCACTTGCCCATTCAAATTTAGTATAGACAGCATCTATGCCTAGCTCAACCAATTACATCCTGAGGATGCCCTGTTTTGTCGAAAGTGAATGTTCTCGTGAGGTTGGACGCTGATGCTTTAATACCGTTTGGTGGGGTTATTTTAAACATTCGTGCACGAGAGCCTGAATTTGTCCTCGCGCCGGTGGCGAGAAATCTTCATTGACACTCTGGGACGGTGATCAGCTGGTATTTGGCTGGAATAGAAAAATTGTCAATTAGAGGAATTAGGGGGTCCGTTAATCGGGAAATATTCCCCTGATTTAGCGGGGATTGGTAGTTGCCACTCGAAAGCCTGCGGCAAGCTTGTTACATTTTGGCTATGTCTAAAACTCCGATGATGCAACAGTATGACGATGCGAAAAAAGCTTGCGGTGACGCACTGCTTTTTTTTCGCATGGGGGACTTTTATGAGCTTTTTCATGACGACGCAAAAGTCGCCGCCAAGATACTCGGGCTGACCCTGACCAGTCGCGACAAATCCAATGCGATTCCGATGGCGGGCTTCCCGTATCACCAGCTAGATTCGTATTTAGGAAAACTCATCAAGCAGGGATTTCGCGTCGCAGTTTGTGATCAAGTTGAAGATCCGAAGACGGCGAAGGGACTTGTTAAACGGGAAGTCGCACAGATTGTATCCCCGGGCACCGTCACCGATCAGGCTTTGCTCGATCCAGCGGTAAGCAATTACCTTGTGGCGGTTCTGCCGGAATTCTCCAAGGGAAAACAAAGCGGTGGTGATAATTGTGAAGGTCAATTTGGTGTCTCTTGGGCTGAGACGTCGACGGGGCGGTTTTATGTAACGGCGGTTGGGCAAAAGCAACTAGTCGATTTGTTGGCTCGGTTGGGCGCGAGTGAAATCTTGGTTCCCGATCGATTCAGTGAATTTGACAAAGAGCTTTTTCCAGACGCGATGATCACTCGTCGCCCCGACTGGAGTTTTGGAATTCAGTCTTCCGAAGAGTTATTGAAAAAACAACTGGGAGTTGCGTCGCTGGATGGATTTGGGATCGCCGAGTTCGGTTCGTTGGCTGTCGGAGCTGCCGGTGGAATTTTGGAATACTTACGTGAGACCCAAAAGGCGTCGCTTGAGCACTTTGATCACATACAGGCGTACCGCCAGTCAAATTTTGTAGAGATTGATTCTGCAACGTGGCGTAGCCTTGAGATTAGTCAGACGATTCGAACTGGGCAACGCGAAGGTTCGCTGTTTGGTGTGATTGATCGTTGTAAGACTCCGATGGGGAGTCGCCTACTTGGTGATTGGTTGACAAATCCGTTGACTGAAATGAATGAGATCATTCACCGGCAGGATGCGGTCGGTGAGCTGTGTGACGTCCAAACGCTTCGTAACGATTTGCGAGAGTATCTGAAGGGAGTTTTTGATCTCCAGCGATTGCTCGCAAGGGTTGCATCCGGCCGGCCTTCTCCGAGAGACCTCAGTTACATTGCGAAAACGTTAGCTGCAGTTCCTCAGCTAAAGTCAAAGTTAACTGGTTGTCAGACGCTGTGGTTGCAGCAGCTTGAGACGGAGCTTGACGAATGTGTCGATTTGCGAGAAGAGCTCGAGGCCGCGCTTGTGGATCCTTGCCCTGCCCAAATCAAAGACGGAGGATTTATTCAGGAAGGGTTCGATAGTGAACTCGATGAGCTGAGGAAGCTCGCTGCTGGAGGGAAGCAGTGGATTGCAAATTACCAACAACGGATTTGCGATGAGACGGGGATACCAAGTCTGAAGGTCGGATTCAATAAAGTCTTTGGCTACTACCTTGAATGCACGCATTCTCATCGAGATAAAGTTCCTTCCGATTTTATTCGCAAACAAACTCTCAAGAATGCCGAGCGATACATCACTCCGGAATTGAAAGAGTATGAAGAAAAGGTTTTGGCGGCCGATTCAAAAGCGGATGAACTTGAAATCAGGTTATTTGAGAATCTACGCCAATTGGTGCGTGCTCATACCTCGCGGCTTAAGTCGAATGCTCAGATCATTGCGACCCTCGACGCGATTGGTGGATTAGCTCAATTGGCGGTGGAGCAGAGTTATTGCCGCCCAGAGTTTGTCGAGGACAGTGTGACTAAGATTGTCGAAGGTCGACATCCAGTCCTCGACATCATCGAACCACTTGGAGCGTTTATCCCTAATGATACGGTGATCGATGAAGAACACGGCGTCCTGCATCTGATCACGGGGCCAAATATGGCGGGAAAGAGTACCTACATTCGTCAGGTGGCTCTCATCAGTCTGTTGGGTCAGATTGGAAGCTTCGTTCCCGCCAAAGAAGCGAAATTGGGATTGGTTGATAAGATTTTTGCCCGAGTAGGTGCCAGCGATGAACTGTCGCGAGGTCAATCTACATTTATGGTCGAGATGACTGAGACCGCTCGCATTTTAAATACAGCCTCCTCTCGAAGTTTAGTGATTCTGGATGAAATTGGCCGAGGAACTAGTACCTACGACGGTGTCTCCCTCGCGTGGGCGATCGTTGAATATTTACACGATCAAATCGGTTGTCGTTCATTGTTTGCGACGCACTATCACGAGTTGACTGAATTGGAAAAGGATTTCAACGGAGTCAGTAACTTCAACGTGGCAGTCCGTGAATGGGAAGAGAAAATAGTATTTTTGCACAAAATTGTTCCTGGTAGTGCAGATAAAAGTTATGGAATTCACGTTGCTCGATTGGCTGGAGTTCCGAATTGGGTCAATCGCCGAGCGGAGCAAATCCTCGAAAAGTTAGAGTCTAGCGGTGAGGTCGAGCAAAACCGTGAGATGATAACGTCGCAGGGTGGCGGTTCGACTGGCCCGATCCAGATGACTCTCTTTGGCACAACTCATCACCCCTTAGTCGACAAGATTAAATCACTCGATGCGAATGCGTTGACACCAATGAACGCGCTTCAGATCCTGCATGATTGGCAGACGGAACTCGGAGACGAAGCGGAAACTGCTCTGCCGAAACCGGGCGAGTAAGTCCAGGGTAGACGATTGTATCCGTTAATCTATGTTTGGAGATTCTTGGGGCGGTTGAGCCGGAGGTTTTAGCCGCTTGACGAGCAATCATGCTCAATGCATTGGGCTGTCAATTAGCCAGATCCCATCAACTTGGCGAAAATTAATGACGGCATCACGGTCGCCGATTTTGATTCGACCGATCATCTGATTGTTTTCTTGATTGGCGGAGATGAAGGTGAGTTCCTCGAGCGGGGGCCGGATCGCTAATTTAGAAATCTTATTGTGGAATTCGGGAAGGTCTTGAATTTTTTCACCCATCTTTTCGGTGAATCCCGGCATTCCGATTGATCCGGCACCATAAGTGGACATGGCACGGTTGACGGCCTTTTGGGTCAACCCGTGGTCGTCGAGGATTTTTAAAAACCGATCGCCGTCGCTTGGGCTTTTGACGGCTAATTGCATCAGATTCATGGCGGCGGCTCCGGCTTCGCGGTTCTGTTCTGAGCTGGTTAAGCAAGCCAGTCGCGCGGCGTGATTGTCGGAATTGATGGCCGCGACGAACGCTTCAAAACTTGCCTGAGGGTTACTCCGGTCAAGGCTTTCATAAGAGATCGTAGCTGAATCAGTTGCGACTTGGTTATTGCCCTCGGGGACGCAGCCTGTGTTGAGGGAGGCCAGTCCCGTTAGCGTGGCGAAGAGCAGGATTATCCGAAAAGGCCAGAGAGAATTCTTCATGGTTGGCTCTCTTGCGGGGATGGAGGATCTAATTTGACATCGGTGGCTAAGCGTCTTAAAAGTAAAAAACGAGTTGGTCGTAAGCCGGGTCCTGTGGCCAGTTTGCACCGGCGACGATCATTTATCTAGGCGCGACATTGCTGACGCACTCAAGCAGCCTACCCGAAAGTTAAAACGCGGCGGACAACCGCTTCTTTCTGTTTGGCCTTGCTCCGGATGGGGTTTACCAAGCTACTCGAGTCACCCCGAGTACTGGTGGGCTCTTACCCCACCTTTTCACCCTTACCTGATCTTTGGCGAACCAAGTTTCAGGCGGTCTATTTTCTGTTGCACTTTCCCTAATCTCACGATCGGTCGGCGTTACCGACCATCCTGTCCTGTGGAGCCCGGACTTTCCTCTCGCAAACCAGTCGGTTTGCCAGCGATCGTCTGACCAACTCAGTTGTTTAGTGTAACGGTTAGTCGAGCATTTCGTTGGGAATTTTCAAATTTCTGAGTGAATGTAAGCTCTCGAATTCGAGCTTAGGCAATCAGCAAAATAGGTCAGCCAGATTTTCGAATCGAAACTCGAC
>Ga0315320_10002274_pt1 | contig 15805 bp, 7 predicted proteins | sample M140m21515metaG_FD_203458 | JGI IMG/M metagenome (GOLD analysis project Ga0315320, IMG submission 203458) | Ammonia-oxidizing marine archaeal communities from Monterey Bay, California, United States - M1 40m 21515 | ecosystem: Environmental > Aquatic > Marine > Coastal | place: USA: California... | reverse complement strand
TTCCTGCTTGAGATGGTTCATGGAGCCCCGATTCCCAACCTGTTCGTCGTCTGCACCATCCGCGACGAAGCGCTTGCGGACCGACAACAAGAAGTTGCCCTGCTCGACCACCTGCTCAGCTTTCAAACGGTTCAGAGCCTTCACGTGCCTGCGCTCGACGAGCAGGCCATGACTCAGTTGACCGAGGACCATCTGCATTTGGCGTCAGAGTCAGCCAGTGCGCTGCGAGCGCGCAGCGAAGGCAACCCACTCTTTGCGATTCAATGGGTCAATCATGCGATCTCAGAGCGACTCGTCGAGTGGACGGATCACGGGCTCATGCTGCCACCCGCAGCCCTAAATGACCTGCCCGCCGATGCGCTGCGCTTGTGCGGACAACGCATCGAAGGAACCATCAACCTGCTTCAGCCTGATTGGGTCGAGTCAGGTTTCAAAGCGCTGACAGCCGCTGCGGTCCTGGGCTCAGCGTTTGATTCAGAGGAATGGTTCAGCGCCTGCCGCTTGCTCGAGTTTGAGGGAGCGGAGCGCGTCTTACACCTCTCCTTGTCTCGACAAATCCTCGTGCCTTCAGGCGATAAGTTCTCCTTCTCTCATGGTCTGCTGCGCGAGGCGATCGTCCACGAGGCGGAGCAAAAGGGGGTTTTGGGCGCTGTGCGTGAAGCCTGCGGCAACGCCCTGCTCGAAGCCTTTGATGCGGGACGGCGTACGGTCGCAAACCGTCTCTACGATCTGCTCAAAAACTCGGGGCATCTCGAGGATGCTCTGAGTCCGCTCTTGGTGGCTGCCGATTTGGCGCAGACGGCGTTGGACTTACAAAAGACTGAATCGTTGCTCGGTGAAGCCGGAGCGATCTGCGATGCGATGGGTTTAGCGCCCGAAGCGCCCGCTCGAATCCGGCTAAGAACCTTCCAGTCCGAGGTCCGATTTAATCGACACGATCTGGGTACAGCGTTCGATCTAGCGAAAGAGGCTCGACACCTAGCCGACGCCCAAGGGCTCCCTGAGCTCGCCGCTCGGGCGACGCTCGCTCTCGCCAACGCAACCTTCGCCCAGGGTAAACTCCCTGAAGCGCTCGAACTCTACCGCGGCTTGATCAACACCAACGCCGAACTCAAATCGCCGCGCCATGAGGCTCAGGCGCTCATCGGCACGGCGCGAGTGCTCGAAACTCTGGGTGAAGTCGCTGAGGCGAAACGTCAGCTCGAAGGCGCCCTAAAACTGGTCCCGGCATCTGGCGCTCAAAATGCTCAAACTCGTGCGGTTGCGCTTCGGCACCTCGCTGGCATTTCACAGATTCAAGGCAGCCTCGGCAGAGCCCAAAAGCTTCTGGGCGAGGCGCTGAAACTGGAGAACGCCACCGGAAATCAACCCGCACTGTTGATCACCATGAGCTTTATGGGTGAGCTCTGTGTTCATCTGGGGCGCCCGAAAAAAGCGCGCCAACTCTGCACCGATGCAGCGGCTGGCTTGATGGCGCTTGGCTCGGATCGTACCCACCATCCGCTGATGCAGCTCGCCTACCTTGCGATCGCCGAAGAGGATGCACAGGGGCTTCACAAGCGACTAGAGCAGCTAAACGAGCTCCATCAATCGAGTCACTCACCTCGTCGCACTTTGCGTCTTCAAGCCCTAACCTTGTGGCTGAGCGCATACCATGGCGATTGGGCTCAATGGGACGAGAACGCCTCAACGATGGGCGAACGCTTCGGCGCGCATTCGATCTACAACGACCAGTTTGCTCGTGCGATCGCCAGCGCGGCGTTGCTCGTGGGTAAGCGAGGACAAGCCAGGCGCGCCCTACCGATGCTGGAGCTGGCGATGTCGATCCTGCAGCGGCTTGAGCTGCATGACGAACGCAAGCAACTGCGCGAGCGCTTCCGCCTGCTTGAGAAGCTCGAGCAGCAGGCTTCGCGTTAGCCGTTGCGAGCTGCGAAGTCCGTCATGAACTGACCCAAGCCGTCGGCCCACTCATAAGGCGCAGCGTTGTAGATCGAGGCGCGTAAACCTCCGACACTTCGATGTCCTTTCAAGCCGCTCATCCCCTGCGCCGCAGATTCTTCGAGGAACTGAGCTTCGAGCGCCTCCGTGGGGAGTCGAAAGACCACATTCATGGTGCTTCGACAGCCGCGCTCGACGGGGCAGTTGAAGAAGTCGCTGCTGTCGATCACGTCGTACAAACGATTCGCTTTGCGAAGGTTCCTCGTCTTCATCGCCGACAGCCCCCCCTCATCGCGTACCCACTCAAGGACATTGCGAATCATATAGATCGCAAAGGTCGGCGGGGTGTTGAACATCGAGTCTTTCTCGGCATGGGTTCGATACTGAAAGATCGTCGGCAGATCGCTTCGTCCGCGCTCGAGCAAGCTCTTACGCACAATGCAAACGACCACACCGCTCGGTCCGATGTTCTTTTGAGCGCCGGCGTAGATAAAGTCGAAGCGGCTGACATCGAGCGGCTGCCACAAGAAGTCCGAGCTCATGTCACAAAATACGGGCGCATCGACCTCAGGCCAGGGTGAGCCTTCGTGACCGAACTGAACGCCATGGATGGTCTCGTTGCTTGCGAATGAATAATACGCGGCGTTCGACGAGACCTGCCCACCGAGCTGGGTGTCTACGAACGCTGACGGCAACTCGCCGTTAGGATTAGCCAACTCGATCGAGGCGCCGCAAGCCGCAGCCACGTTTTTACCCTCGGCATAAGCCTTCTTGCTCCAGGTACCGGTCACCAGTTGTGAACCGACCCCACCCTCGGGAAGAAAATTCATCGGAAGCATCGCAAACTGTTGCGAGGCGCCGCCCTGAAGAAAGAGCACCTGGTGGGTATCAGGGACACCAGCTAATTCAGTGATCAAGTCGATCGCCTCTTGGTGAACCTGACTGTACACCGGACCTCGGTGACTTTGCTCGATCAAAGAGGTCCCGCAGCCTTGGTAGTCGATGAACTCGGCCTGAGTTCGCTCAAGTACAGCCAAGGGAAGCGCAGCAGGTCCTGCCGAGAAATTCAGAATACGAGCCATGATGTTCTCCGTCATCGGTGGCTCCTATTGGCCGGAATTTGGTTCGGACACCAGGCCGTGTTTTAACCAAATGCGCGAACATTTCGCGTTGCTGTTGAAGATGACCCAAAGCCGCCCCTAGCCGGCCTCGTTTGGCCTCTCTATAGTACCGCCGGCTGGAGTCCTTACTATGCGTCGATCACTTGCCTTTCTTCTCCCCATCGTTCTTGTTGGCTGCCCTAAATCAGAGCCTGACTCAGACGCATCAGCGGTGCAGAAAATTAGCGCTGACGGCGAGCTGCTCGTCGCTCCGGACGCTGGAGTCGTAGCTGCTGCTCAAACCGTCGATGCCAAGCGACCAGGCGAGGCCCCTGCGCCGACGATGGCGCAGCTCAAGCCCTCGTTTCGATGGCTTGGTGAATCCAAAGCGCGCCCTAAAGGGATCGAGATCTCATTCGCTGAGCCGGTCTTCAAGAAGGGCTCGCGCGACGTCGCAAAAACCTTGGTCACGGTCGAACCGCAAACCAAAATGCAAAACAGTGTGGGCATCGCGAATCCATACTCCTTGGTGTATCTTTTCAAAGATCTGCCAGCGATGAGCAGCAGTTACCGATTTCAGCTTCGGGCGCTTCAGACCCGTTGGGGCTTGATCGAAGGTGGCGACAACCCACCGACAGCGACGCTCAAAACCCCTGGATTTTATCTCTATGATTCCGAGCTAACCGAATCACGTGGCCGCTTGTTTCTCAATGTCCATGCGAGCGCTCGAGCGGAGCTCGGATCGTTCAACAAACGGCTCAAGATCACCGCTGACGGCATCCCAGTGAGTGGCTGGACCACCAGAGCCGTGATTCGCAGCATGAGCATTGAGCTACCGAGAGTCTACTCCCTGGCGAAGAGTTTTGCGATCGACATCGAGGCTGGCGTCGACATGGTGGGCTCGGACGAGAAAGCTTCAGCCTACAGTCAGGTCCACACCCGATCGATTGGAAAACCCAAGGTCTCGATCGAAGGCATGGCTGTGGTCGCTAGCGCAGATGGTTTTGGGATCGATGTGGTGTGCCACGATGAGAGCGTCGCTAAACGCAGGCGCTGGTTCTGGCACAGCGGCATGCGACGCAGCTTTCGAGTGGGTCATCGCTGCCTCCCCTCAAAAGACAGTGAGGCGATGATCGCTGTTGACCCGCCAGTCGACTTTCGAGTTGCGCCAGGGCGCGGCGGCTTTCGTCTCCTCGGCGATTTCCCGCGCGGGACCTACCGCATCAAGATCCTCAGCGGGATGACCACTGTCGACAATGGAACGCTGACCAAGGACTTCTCCAAAGTCCTCACCATCGGTCCGCGCGACGCGCACATCGAGTTTGTTGAAAACGGTCGCTACCTGCCGAGAAACGCCTGGAAAAAGCTCCGGTTCAAGCACCGTAATGTCGGCGAGTTGATCCTCACGGTGCGCCAGGTTCCACCCAAGAACCTCCCCTTTTGGCTCTCTTTCGGTACCGAGGTGGCGAATCAGCGTGACAGCGATGTGGTCATCAAAAGAGCCCTGCGCGTGAGCGGCGAGCCCGACAAGATGGTGACCGGCTCACTCGATGTAGCGAGCCTTATTGGAGATGATTTTAAAGGCGTGCTGCAAGTCAGGCTGGGCGCACCGGGGGTCGATAGCACCACCCGGCTCCTGGTCAGCGACATGAATCTACTGGCTAAACGCTCACTGCAAACGGTCGCTAAAGACAAACTACCTGCTCAATACAAGTACACCGCATGGGCGACTGCGATTCACAGTCATGAGGCGCTCCCGGGTGTGAAGATGAGCCTCATCGCGCCGAGCGGACGAGCCATCTCGGAGTGCATCACGTCGAGCGAGGGCAGCTGCGAACTTGAGGACAAACGCTCGGACGCGATCGATCAAGCGGCAGGCACCGCGCTGATTGCGCAGCGCGGCGACGATCTAACGTACTTACGCTTTAAAGATCTGCAGCTGCCGCTCAACCAATCAAAAATTGGTGGTGAGCGCTACCGAGAGAGCAAACCTTACCGAGCCTTCACCTATGGTGATCGCGATCTTTATCGCCCAGCGGAGACCGCCCACCTTGTGACCATCGTACGAGAAGCGAATGACCAACCGCCCAAGGCGGGCTTACCGGTCGAGTTTTTAGTGCACGACCCGCGCCGCCGCAAAATCCTCAAAAAGATCGTCAAAACGGATGAAGCGGGCTTAGCCGCAACCAGCGTCAGTCTCTCAGCAATCGCTGCGACCGGCAGCTACTCAGTCACGGTTAATATCGGCGAGAAAAAAGTCAGCGGCAGCTCCTTTCGGGTCGAAGAGTTCATGCCTGAGCGAATGCGTGCGGACGTCAAAATGCGGCAAGAAGTCTTTGGGTCATCCGATCCACTCGAAGCCGATATCTCAGCCGAGTACTTGTTTGGTGGTAGCGCCAAAGGCAGCCCGGTCGTCGTCGATTGTCGCTTCGCCCCAGGGACGCCCAAACCCGAGGGCTACTCAGGGTTCTCGTTTGTACCCTGGCAGGCTGAAGGAGTCGACAAATCCGGCTCCATCTCAGGGCGCCCAAAGCCGCTGGATGCTGACGGCAAAACAACACACCGCTGCCAGCTAAAAGACGCCAAGGCCGACCGGCCGCTCAAGGTCACCGTCGATGCTGCGGTCCAAGAGGCGGGAAGCGGACGAACCACCCGGGCGGTGGCGAGCGCCTTGGTCTTACCCGAAGACATTCAACTCGGCGTCTCGGCGGCGAAAGGCAAACTCTCAAAAGGGAAAACGGCGAAGTTTGAGGCCGTTGTTCTCGACGCGAAAGGGCAGCTCAAGATCGCCGCTAAGCCGGTGGTGTTTACTTTATTCCGAGTCGAGGAAGAGTACGCTTGGGGCTATGATGAGGAGCAGGACCGCTGGACCTATGACCATCGAACCCGCCTGATTGAAGAAGGCATGAAGGGTTTCGCCGAAGGACTGAGCAAGTATTCTGCGTCGTTCGAAGTCGCGAAGGATGCGCCGCGCTTTATGATCCGCGTCCAGACCGGGGCGACCCGCTCGGAGAAAGAAATTGAAGGGACAGGAAGTCGCTATTGGTGGCGCCGTAATGAGCGCTCTGCAGACCGTACACCATCGCCCGACCGCCCGGTCCAACTCCTGGTCAAAGCCCCTAAGCAAGCCCGGGTCGGAGCTCCCTTCGAGGTCAGTTTTGAGGCGCCTTATACCGGCCGCGCGCTGATCTCAATCGAGACCGATGAGCTCCGGCAGTCCTCATGGCACGCGGTCCAACCTGGCCCGCAAGCGATTCCGCTCACCGTCAGGACCTTCCAACCCAATGTGTACGTCAGCGTGTTGATCTTGAAGGATCCGCACCTCGAATCACAACAAGCCTTTGTTCCGGGTCGAGCCTTTGGCTTGGCTTCCGTCGCCATGGATCCGGAGGACAAGCGTCAACCGATCACCATCGACATACCGACGGAGGTTCGCCCCAACAGCGAGCTGTTGGTCAAGCTCGACCTTGGCAAGGGTGAGCCGGGTCGAAAGGTCACGATCGCTGCGATCGATGAGGGGATTTTGTCTCTGACGCGGTACGAGACTCCAGACCCGATCAAGTCGCTGTATTCGAAGCGGCGACTCGAGGTGCTTACCTATGAGACCATCGGATGGAACCTGATGCTGCCCGCCAACAGCCTGAGTAAGGCTAAGGGCGGTGGTATGGCAGGCGGCGCCAAGCGCATCCAACCGACCAAACCGGTGGCGCTCTGGTCGGGCGTCGTCGAGGTCCCGATCAGTGGCAAACTCCAGCACAGCTTTAAGATCCCCACCTATCGTGGATCGCTCAAAGTGATGGTGGTTGCTGCCGGCCCGAAACGAGTCGGCTCCGCCGCTAAAGCCGTACCGGTACGCGACCCCTTGGTGCTGCTCGCTTCGCTGCCCAAACAGCTCAGTCAAGGGGACCGTTTCTTCATTCCGGTCTCGCTGACCAACATGTCGGGCAAAGCGCAGTCGGTGGATGTAACGGCATCTGCTGCCCCCATTAACATGGGCGGAAAAGCCGCGAAAGGCGGCCCCTCACTGCGCTTCATCAACGGCGCTAAGCGCAAGCTCCAACTCGGCGACGGCGAGAGCGGAATCGTTCGCTTCGAGGCGACCGCGCTTCGGGCGATCGGAGCAGCCAAACTCAGCGTCGAGGCTAAGGCTGGAGCCTTGGTCTCCAAGCAATCCCTTGATGTACCCTTTAGCCCCCAAGCGCCTCGCTCTCGGCAAACCCAGCGCATTGAGCTGGCAGCGGGTGAGAACAACCTGACCGAATACCTCCAAGGGTGGCTGCCCACCACGGAGCGCAGCAGCATCTGGGTGACGACCAACCCCTACGCTGACACCTTCAATCATCTCTCGCATCTGATCCGCTACCCCTACGGCTGCATCGAGCAAACGGTCTCTTCATCGCGCCCCTTATTGTTCGCTGGGCTCGCGCTGTCGGCTGTCGATCCAGAGCTCGCCGAGAAGAAAAATATTCCCGAGATGATCAAAGCCGGGATCGACCGTGTCTTGTCGATGCAGACTCCGAGCGGCGGGTTCGCCTACTGGCCCGGCGGGAGCTCACCGAATGCGCACGGCTCGACCTACGCCGTTCACTTCCTACTCGATGCGGTCAAACAAGGTCATGACGTACCGGACTATGCGATCAAGGACGCTGTTGGCTGGCTTGGTGACTGGGTCAACCGACCCCATCGCTACTCGTGGCACTTCAACACCAAAGCCTACGCTCACTATGTCATGGCGCGAGCAGGACAGGGTAGAAAAGGTCAAGCCAAGGCGATGCTCAGCGACATTCAAAACCATGCTGATTTCAAAAAGTCAGGGTATCGGAGAGGTTACCTCCTTGAGTCGCAGATGCTGCTTAAAGCCGCGCTGTACCTCAGCGGTGACCGGACCTTCGAGGGTGAACTCAAAAAGCCGGACCTCTCGAAGATCAGCTCGAACCGCAGCAACGGCTGGTCTTTTTATTCGGACCTGCGCCGGCGAGCTAAAACGCTCGCTGTGGTCTCAGATCTCTTCCCGAGAGCCCAGGGCGGCGAAGCCCTTGCGCAATTGGTCGCTGGCCGATTGAAGCGAAAGAGTCGCTGGTACAGCACGCAAGAGCTCGCCTGGGCGCTCACGGGCCTTGGGCTAAGGCTGGGTCAACTGGGTGATTTAGGGACCGTCGAATTGCTCGAGGGCGGCAAAGGGCTCAAAGCGACCGCCACCGGTAAGCTCGGACCGAGTTGGGACCTTTGGCGTGCCAGCGAGCGCAATAACCTAGTCGTTCGACTTAAGGGCGGTACGGGTAAACGCTATGCGATCCTTCGCAGCGACGGGATCCGCACCGACGCCAAATGGGAAGCGGGCGACCACGGTCTGCGTGTCTCAAGGCAGATGCTGCGCCAGAACGGGACACCTTTTGATCCCGCAACGACCAACCTTGAGCTCGGTGAGATGGTTCAGATTCAGCTCAAGATTCAGAACCTGACCAACCTTGCGCAAGAGAACCTAGCCTTGGTCGATCGTTTGCCTGCTGGTTTCGAGATCGAAGCAGCGTCGTCGATCCGCGGATTCACTCAGCGACAATCAGGGCGCTGGGCGATCGCCCACCGCAACACGCGTGACGACCGCATCGAGCTGTTTGGGCGCTTAAACCGGAACCAAACGGCGACCTTTAACTACTCCGTTCGCGCCGTGAGCGCTGGGCAGTTTAGGCAGCCCCCGGTCGAAGCAGAGGCGATGTACAATCCAGATCTTCGCAGCCGCAAACTGGGCACGCAGGTGACGATCCAAGGACCCTGGCAAACGGATATCGACTAGGACTTACGGATACGTACTTGCTGCCAAGCGTACGCGTACTCGACGCTGAGCAAGAGGATCAGCGAGCTGTAAAAGGTCCAGAGCACGATGATCATCAGCGCCGAGAAGGCGCCGTAAACGGCGTTGATTTGGGCGTGCCCTAAGTACACCTGAAACCCCGCGCTGGCGATCCACCACAGCAACGAAAACAGGATCCCGCCTCGCAGCGCCGGCAACCATTTCACGCGAAAGCGGGTCAAGTATTTGAGCAGTAAGATAAAGAAGACGGCGATGACGACTCGATCCAGCAAGGTCGAGATCGGGAGATAGGTCTCGATCACCTTCCAGGTCTTGAGAAAGAGGTCGGGCGCAAAGCGCTCCAAGAGCGGCAGCCCGGCGTTGAAAATCCAATCGACCACCAGCAAAAGCAACACCGAGCCCATCGCAAAGGCGCCGAACAACAGCCGAGACAAAACGACGGTTCGCAGCGACCCCTTGCGGATCTCACCGCCCCGCCAAATACGCCAAACGCTGACCTCTAAGCCCCGAAACACGGCGCCGCCCATGATAATCAAGATGACCAAACCGGTCAGACCGATCGCGCTGCGAGCGGCGACCACCTCTCGCAGCTTATCGATCACCTCGGGCGTCACAAAAGCGTAGCCCTGAATAGGCTCGAGCAGCTGATCAAACTGCTCCACGCTACCCTGCGTGTGCCCGTGCGTGACAAACCCAAGCACCGACAACATCAGCAACAAGAACGGGATGAACGACAAGATCGCATAAAAGCTCACCGCCGCAGCATTCATCCAGTCTTCGTTATTGGCGAAATTACGACAGGCGCGAACCAAGATTCGGATCTCTTTGCCCAGCTGAACGCCCTGGTTGCCGGTGCGCTGCAGCGCCTCGAGCACCTCTTGCGGGGCGCCCATGAGGTCGACGATCCCACCTTTTCCCGGTGGCTGGGTCTCGCCAGTGGCTGGGTCCTGCTCAGCGGGCTCACTGGAGTTATGCTCAGCAGGCTGGTGTTCCGTCATCGACGCTTAGGCTTTCGGCGCTGGTTGCGACCGCCATGGCTGTCACGCTTGCGATACCAAACCTGGATCGGGATACCCTCAAAATCGAAGGCGTCGCGCAGACGGTTGAGCACGTAGCGCTTGTAGGTCACGTCAATGCCTTCGGGATGCGAGGTGTGAATCACCATGGTCGGCGGCGCCACACGAACCTGCGTGGCGAACAAGAGGCGAATAGGTCGACCTCGATGGCTCGGCGCTTGGTGTTTCTTGTTGGCCTCTTGAACGACCGTGTTGAGCAGTCGCGTCTTGATATGCTGGTAATAGCGATCCAGCAAAGAGACCACCTCATCGACTAGATCATCGACGCCCCGCTCGGTCTTAGCCGATAAGAAGCACACCTTCGTGTAGTGCAAGAACTTGAGCTTGTCGCGCAGCTTTTGCTCGAACTCTTTGCGATCTCTTTGACCCTTGGGCTGAGCGTCCCATTTATTCACACCAATGATCAGTGCTTTGCCTTTGTCGTGGGCGAAGGCTGCTATTTTAGCGTCTTGTTCGGTGACGCCTTGCTGAGCATCGATCAACAAAATCGCGACGTCAGAGCGGTCCAGAGCGCGCAAGGCAGAGACCACCGAGTAGCGTTCGAGCTGCGATGAGATCGAGCGCTTGCGACGAATACCGGCCGTATCGATGACCTGGAAGCGAGCGTCATCGCGCTCAAAGACTGCATCCACAGCGTCACGAGTCGTACCCGCCATCTCCGAGACCAAGAAGCGGTCCTCGCCCAAAAAGGTGTTCACCAGCGAGCTCTTGCCCGCGTTGGGCTTACCGATAACCGCTAATCGGATGGTGTCAGGTTTGGGGTAGCGACGGTCAAAACGGAGCCGGTTTTGCTCATCGAGCGCCTCGCTCACGACAATTTCGGCTTCCTCGTCACCGTCATCAGCCTCTTCGGCAAAGTCCTGAATGGTGTCTTCAAGTTCATCAAGCAGCGCCTCGACGCGCTCGCGCTCCTCGTCATCCTCTTCGACCACCTCGGGCTTGGGTAAGGCTTCGATCACATCGTCCATGAGGTCGCTGATCCCCACCCCATGCTCCGCTGAGATGATGTGAAGATCACCCAAGCCAAGCTGAGTGAATTCCCAGGCTTCTTGCTGGCGCTGAGGCGCTTCGCACTTATTCACCGCCAAGAAGACCGGCACCTCGGCTCGGCGGAGCAGATCGGCCACGTCTTGATCAGCGCCGGTCAATCCCGCCACGCCATCGGTCAAAAAGATCACCGCGTCGGCTTGCTCGATCGCCAGCTGAGTCTGCCGACGCATCCCCGCTAAAATCGGGTCGTCGGTTTTGGGCTCAAATCCGCCGGTGTCGCACAAGACAAAGGGGACACCCCAGTGCTCGCTCTCACGGTAGATACGATCTCGGGTCACCCCGGGGATATCTTGCACGATGCTGACGCGTTCTTTGACCAGTCGATTAAAGAGCGTGGATTTGCCGACGTTGGGTCGACCGATCACCGCTACCAATCCAGGGATAAACTCACTGGTCATAACCAAACTCCCGGAGTTGATGCTGCAAGTGCGTCCATTTCTTGGTCACCCTCACAAACAGTTCAAGGTACACGCGGCAGCCGAGCATGCGTCGAAGGTCCTTGCGAGAGCGCATCCCGATCTTACGGATCACCTTGCCGCGCGTCCCGACCACGATCCGCTTTTGACCGTCGCGCTCCACGTGGACGGTCGCTTGAATCGTCACCACCGGATCGTCTGGATTTTCACGCTCGGACTCATCGAAGGTGTCGATGGTCACCGCGATCGAATACGGCAGCTCCTCTTGCGTCTCAAGGATCGCTTTTTCCCGGATAATCTCAGCGGTTAGGAAGCGCTCGGAGCGGTCCGTGATCGTGTCTTCGTCAAAGAGCATCGGGCCTTCGGGCAGGCGACTCATGACCTCGGTCATCAGCGCCTCGACGTTGTCGCCCTCTTGCGCCGACATCGGCACCAGCGCAGGCGGGTTGAAGGTGTCTTGCCACTTCTGAATCCACGGCAGCACGCGGCTGCGATCTGCGAGTTTATCCACCTTGTTCAAGGCGAGCACCCAGGGCTTACCCGACGCCATAATCGTCTCATGGATCTTATGCTGACCGGCGCTCGGTTCGCGCACATCGCCCGTCTCAACTTCGACCATCCACAGCACCACGTCGGCGTCGCCTAGCGCTTGCTCTGCCGTGCGCACCATGTGGCGATTAATGCCGCCCTCAGCCCGGTGTAGACCTGGCGTATCGACCAAGGCGACCTGCCCTTCCGGGCGAGTGAGCACTCCTAAAATACGATCTCGGGTGGTCTGCGGCTTGTGCGTTGCGATGGCTAGCTTTAGGCCCATCAGCCGATTCAAAAGCGTGGACTTACCCGCGTTGGGGCGGCCGACGATGGCGCAATATCCGGAAACAAATTCACTCATTGGGGATCTCCGAACCATTGCTCAAGCGCCCTCTTAGCGGCGTCCATCTGTGCCGCCTTAATGCCTGAACCCTCGCCAAATACAGCTTCTTTTTGTCCCCAGAGCACCACCACCTTATGAACCGGCGCATGATCCGGGCCTGTTTTGCCCACCAAACGGTAGTCTGGGGGGGTCCCATCGAGCTCTTGGCAAGCTTCGCTGAGCACCGACTTGGGGTTGGTCAAAACCGCCCCTCCCTTGGCTGCCTGATCTAATTCTTGCTCAAGGTGGCGCAGGACAAAGGCACGCGCTCCATCTAAACCGAGCTCTTCAAAGGCGAGCGCCACCATCGACTCAAAAGCGTCAGCTAAAACCTTGTCGCGCTGGTTGTCGCCGCTGCGCTGCGCTGCATCGCTCATGCGCAGCAAGTCGCCGAGCATCAATCGCCGCGCGGCGCCGGCTAAAGCCGTCGTGCTGACCACTGCAGCTCTCGCTCGGGTCATGCGCCCTTCATCTTCTGCACCTAAACGCCGAAACATCACCTCGGCGACGATCATGCCCAAGACGGCGTCGCCCAAGAACTCAAGGCGCTGATTATGGGCGCCGGCTTTGGGGTGCTGATGCAGATAGCTCGGGTGCGTGAGCGCCGCTGCGGCGCGCTCGGGGTCGCTCGGTCTGTGGTCAAGCAGCTGCTCGATACGCTGCAGAAAACCGCTCATTGAACCACCCACCATCGACCGTCTTCGAGGACCACGCGCTGAGCGCCTCGTACCGCCGGCTGGTCTGCCGGGTAAGACGGGTCGCCAGGCAACAACAAGACGGCTCGGTCCTGACTGTCTTGGCCAAAGAACGGAAAGCGCAAGGCGCGATCAAAGGGCGCCTCGGCCATCAGGGCATCGACCGTCTCCAAGCCCTTCATCTCGAACAGGGTCGCCATCGTTGGAGGCGCCATGGTCACGGTGCCGTTTTGGTAGCCTTGTACGCATTGCCCTACCGGCATCCACAGGCTGTCGGTCGCTTCGTGCCCGTCGTGCAGCGGCTCTTGGTTCTCAGGCAAACGGGCGATAAAAAATCGAGTATCAAAGCGGCGCGTCTCGATCACGGGCGTCAGCCACCAGGTCCAGGGCTTGATCAGATCAGTCGCCAGACGAAGCCCATTCGTCTTGAGCAAGCTCGCAAAATAATCAGGCTCGGCGCAGACGCGCTCTTGCTCGCCTCTCCAATGCGCTGCTCGCTCGGTCAGGCGGGGGTACTGTCCGCTGGCATCCAAAGCCAACAAGACACCGGCCTCCTCAAAGACCTCTCGGATCGCAGCCACCATGAAGGCGGGGCTGGTCGAATCGGGCGCCAGCGCGGCGTCGGTCGGGTCGACCTTGCCGCCCGGAAATACATAGGCGCCAGGCATGAACGAGCTCTTCATCGAGCGACGCATCAAGAAGGCTTCAGGCCCCTGCGCGCCATCGCGCACCAAAATCACCGTCGCCGCCAGACGCGGTTTAGCGATCTGCGCGGGAGTCGGGACTAGGGTAATCGGATCCATGCTCAGCCTCTTTACGACCAAGGTTTGCACTCAAAAAGCTATCGATCGCAAGCGCCAAACCCGTCGCTGCGCTCAGGAAACTCACGGTTGCACCGTAAAGCTAGGGAGCAACCAAAACCGGCGAGGTCACATCATCGGTGCCCAAGCCAACTTGCCCATAGGCGTTACCACCCCAGCAATACGCTTTACCGGTCGTCGAGCGAGCGCAAAAATGATTCGCCCCACCCACAATCTGTTGCGCCCGCTCTGCGTTGGGTAATTCGACCGTTCGGGGCATATACCACTGCTCCGGCAAGCAATCCGAGAAGTGTGATCCATCCAACGGATTTCCGACACAACGGATGGCACCCGCAGCATTTACTCCACAGCTTGTTTGTTGGATCACCGCAACCGAAACCCAAGGCGACTCATCGCCCCATGGTATGACGCGCACACTGTGCTGAGCTGAGCTGCAATGCGCTTCATTGAGTGGAAGGTATCCGCCAGATCCACTTGCCCATCCCGAAACGGCTTCTTCGGATAACGCGACGATATGATTGGGTCTACGAGCGAGCGAATGGACACCTCGAATACCGCTGAGAGCAGCGGGTATTCTGTTGGCGTGATGCCCAGAATTCTTGCCCCAACATTCAACCGAGCGACTCTGACGAGTAATTCCACAAGCTGCACCGTCGGTCACCGTCATCACTGAGAACTCGTTCGGCGATTCGACCCGATAGGCGTAGATCTCTTGATCAGAGAAATGAGGCCAGCAATAGACGCTTCCCTGCCGAGTTAGGGCACAGAAGAGATCCCTCCCTAAACCGAGCTGTACGACCTGCTCAATCGGCTCGCCTAAACCCGAATGAATGGGACGCAAAGGAATCGGCTCTTCGTCTCCGGGCGTCCATTGATAACTCGTCGCTGTGCAGCGGGCTCCGGGGCGTCCGGCATCGCCCACTCCCGATACGTTGCAGATCACCTGTTCTTGGTCGTTAAGGATGCACGCCATCCCAGGACAGCCTCGGTCCGTACCGATCATGGCTCGTCGCACTCGAACCTGACCAGCTACCCAGCGCTTCATCGGAATAAAGGTCGTACTGTTTCCCCAGCCCCAGCATTCTGCTCTTCCATCGCCGTAGCTGACACAGGTTCCTTCTTCACCTGCCCATATATCGGCGACCTCGATAAAACCACAATCGGCGCTGCAGCCATCACCCGTGACCGTGTTGCCGTCATCACAGGCCTCATAGCCCTCTTCTGTGGGCGCTCGGTCCAAGCGCAAGACGCCATCACCGCAGGCTGCCGACTCGCAGTCGTTTCGACAGCCGTCAGCGTCTGCGTCGTTGCCATCGTCACAATCCTCGCCACTCTGCACATCGAGCACGCCATCACCGCATCCCCTGCGGCAATTGATGCACCCCTCCGCGGTCTGCGGATCCTCAGGGTCGCAATCTTCGAACCCTGGCACCCGTCGCGCTAAATCCTGACGCACCACACCGTCTCCGCAGGACGCTAACGTGCAGTTGTTCAAGCAACCATCGGTATCAACCAGGTTGCCATCATCGCACGCCTCGTATCGTGGGTGGTCAGGGTCGAGGTCGTTGCGTAAAACTCCATCGCCGCAGCGGGCAGGAAGACAGATCCCGGTGCAGCTGTCGTTGTCGTCAACATTGCCATCGTCGCAATGCTCGTACTCATCGAGTTGACCATCACCGCATGTGGTTAGGCTGCAATTACTCCTACAGCTGTCGTCCTCGATCTGATTGCCGTCATCACATCCCTCATGCAGCTCGGCGACAAAATTATCGCCGCAACGACGAAGCTGGCACCGATCGACGCAGTCATCGGTGTTGTCCAGGTTGCCGTCATCGCATTCTTCAAAGCCGGGTCGACCGCCGCCCACATCGAGCCGACGAAACCCGTCACCGCACTGCGCATTTTGGCAGGCGTTGGTGCAGGCATCGAAATTGTTGTCATTGCGGTCATCGCAAGCCTCTGAACCGCTCCTAAAGCCATCGCC
>Ga0315320_10002273_pt1 | contig 15805 bp, 15 predicted proteins | sample M140m21515metaG_FD_203458 | JGI IMG/M metagenome (GOLD analysis project Ga0315320, IMG submission 203458) | Ammonia-oxidizing marine archaeal communities from Monterey Bay, California, United States - M1 40m 21515 | ecosystem: Environmental > Aquatic > Marine > Coastal | place: USA: California... | reverse complement strand
TCCACCCTCAAAAGCTGTTCTACCATTTGTATCACTATAGAAATAGCCATCATTACCATCACCTGTTCTTAATCGTGAGGCAGTGACATAACCAGTAGAAGTAACATCACCACTAGAGATAGTTCCTGCAAAGGTAGCGTTTTGTGAAGTATTAAGAGTTAAAGCTGTATTTGCCCCTCCAGTTTGAAAAATTAAATAACCATTAGAACTTCCTGCTTTTATATAGTTAGCACTATCTCTGCTAAAGTTCATTATCACACCTTGATTATCTACAGACCATGTGCCTAAAGTTCCATTTAATGTTATAGCTCCTGATACAGATAAAGCACTACCATTATAGGTTAATCCTGATTCTGCATTTAAGGTATTAGCAGTTCCACTACCTGTAATAATTCTGTTATCAGCGTTGTTATTAATAGTAGTACTAGCTCCACCACCACCAATAGCAGAACCATTAAAGTATAAAGAACCACCTACGTTATATAGTTTGTTAGTTGTTGTGCTTGGTGTTTGTGAAGGTAAGCCTAAAGCATCTGCTGTAACTTCACCAGTAAATGTGGCGTTTTGAGAAGTGTCTAGGGTTAGTGCTAAAGCACCGCTTGAATAAAATTTTAAAGTGTTATCAGAAGTAAGTGCAGCCTTACCAATTGCATCATAACTTAGTGATAACTTTGTTGTTAAGGTTGGGCTGTTGTGTGTTTGTGATTGTATTTTAAATGAACCTATACCGCCTTGACTTACTAATCTAGCATCTGCTGAAATAGTCCTGTCATTTATAACTGATACATTATAAACCTTACCGATTACTAAATCAGGTTGTGAACCAGTAGCTTCAAAGTTACCATCTACAACAAAATCTCCATCAATAGCAGCTCCCTCATTAAGAGTTAGTAAACCAATACCACCAACTTCTGAATAGGTTAAAACATCATCTAAAGGCTCATTATTTAATGTAATAACACTAGCATCTAAAGTTCCTGTAATAGTGGCATTAGTTACATTTAAAGATGTAGCTGTAATACCACCTGATATAGTAGCACCAGTTGCAGTCATTAAACCTGATGAAGAAACAGTAAAGTTTCCTGAGCCTATATTCATATCACCTGCTGTAATAGAACCAAGATCAGCAGATATAGCAGAAAGGTTTGTTACATTAATTTCAGTAGCTGTAATTACATTTGCTTGAACATCCCCAAGACCAACAGGGGCATCTCCAACAGTAAAAGTTAAAGTGGTTGGTGAAGATTCAGTTCCTAAAGTATTAAGAGAGGTTATGCTTGCAACATAATTAGTACCTGTAGGTAAAAAGTTTAGATCAGCGTTATTTACATCAACTATCTTGTTTAAAACTTGATTGTTAGATGAATCTTTAACATTAATTCTATATTCTGCATCAGGAAAATCAGTTGGTATATTCCAAGATATAAATGGCCTGTCAGTTGAACTAGCATTACTATCAGTAAATGATAATCCTGTTGGAGCTTTTACTGCATAAGCAGAAGGTAGGTTTGCTAATTCTTCTACTGGTTCTTGAGGTGGTACTTCCCATGTATAGACATCAAAGTATTCAATTAAACTAACAGAAACCAACCCACTGTGTTGTAATTCTAATCCCTCTACTCTGCATATCTTTCCTGAAAATCCAAGACCTGCATAGGTTAGATCAACAATGTCCCCTACATTAAGTTTATACATCTCAGGAGTTCCTAAGAACTGCATAGTTGTTTGATTTCTACTTCTAGTTAAGATTGCCTTAGCCATGTTGTAGGCTATATAAGGGTCACTTATATATGGAAACTCAGCCTTAACTTCAAGTATCTCATCACCATCATCTGAATAATATTCAGGACTTGCATCATGTAAAACTGTAGCTGTATCTAATTCATATCTTTTATTTGCATTAAAGAATTCAACTATAACTTTATTTGCTTTTTTGTCTTTATTGCCATAATCAACTGATATACCAGCATCAGCAATTATATGATTATCGTTGATACTAAATGTAGATGTTCCTGTGTCTTCTATTGATAATTCATACTTACCATCTATATAAAGAAAGATACCACGCATATTTGCAAGAAGCTCTTTTGCATTATCCATGACATTCTTGTTAGCATCTAAGTAGCCATTGCAATGAAATCTTTTTACTTTAACTAAAGAAGAGCCTGTTTGTGAAGAATATGTTGAGCCTAGTGTGTCATTTATATAAACAATATATTCATCATTTTGGTCATAGAACCCATTTCTCTGAACGTCTTTAATTTCTTTGCCATCTACAATAAGATTCCCATTAGCATCATTAATATCTACTATTTCTCCAACTTTGTTTTGCCACCAGTTAGTGTTAGGGTCAGTGCCACCAATGGTTATAAAGTCATCTCCAATATTACCCGACCAAGTAAGAGATTGTGCTGAACCATTAAAATAAGGTTGGTCAACCTCTGTGTCACAAACATTGGCAGCAGCAGTAAATGTGCTCATGTTTATTTGTGATTGTGTTAAACCTTTACCATATTCATTATTGGTTATGTAATCTAAGAATGTTAAAGCTGGATTGTCTGAATATTTATAAGTAGATACAGTTCCAAATGTTTGGTTTGTGTCTCTTGGGTCAAATACTTTTTTACCCCTAACTTGAACTGTTAGTTGTGGAACGCCTTTCCAAATACCTTCTTTATCATAGCCATAATGAGCTGCAATATAACAAACACCATTTAGTTTATGTGCTGAAGTCCAGTTAGGCATAGAAGCTACAAGCATAGGGTCTGCTAGTTGTGTAGCACCTCCATGATGAAGATTCATAACATATCTATATTTTTGTGTAGGACTTGTACCAAATTGACCAGCACCAGCATCAATACCAGTGCCATTTTGTGAAACTGTATTTAATGAGCCTGAACCTGAAGATATCTTATCTGAACCTATATAACCCCCATCTCTAAATCTTGCAGAGTCAGTTAAAGGATTGCCATCAAGTTCAATAGTCCTACCTAGTATTTCATCACATTCACCAACTGATAAAGCATAGACAACATATAAATCTCTTGAATCATTAGCAGATACATCCATATATATAACTTGAGCACCAACTCTACGAGTTCCATATATAACAGGCAATTTTCCACCAGCAGAGGTTTTATTAGCTAGGATATCTTGGCCTTTAGCCATCATCTGTCTAGCTTGCATAAAGCCTTTAACACCAACAACCAATGTTGCTGCTGTTAGCACCATATTTACTCTACCTAAGGTATCAGCAAGTGCCCATGCTTCTGCTATTTTTGACCCTGCCCATTTAAAGAAAGAAATTATTGGATTAGCCACTTATGAACCCCACCTTACGTCTGATTTAACTTGTGTAGCAAACTCAAAACCTTTATCTCCTGTACTAAAGCCTTGTTGAGATTCATCAGAATAATGTCTTCCTTTAGTTAGATTCCAATTTGCCCAATGTGAAGCTACAGTCATATTTAATACTGAACTACTTATATCTTCTTGTATAGATACGTTTCTTATTTGCCCTGCAAAATAATTAATAGCACCAACAATAATTTCGTCTGAATTAAAATAAGCCAAGTATATTTCTACTGTTTTATCTGTAAAAGAGCCATCCTGAACCAAAGACCTAACCTGATCTGTTATGTTTGAAAAACCTAGATTAATCTCATTGACTTGTAACTGTCCTGTTTCTATCGTTGTGTCAACAGATAAAAAAGAACCACCAGCTTCATAGCTATTAGAGTTATAAGTAACATTGGAATACCAATCAGTTAATCTGATAATAGATGATAAATTAAGCTCAACTAAAAAAGCTGTCTTGGTTGCTGTTGATGATACTTGGGTTTGTAGATCGGTAGATAAACTTCTTGGCATTAGGCTATAACCTCTCTAACATCAAATGAAATACTGTAAAAACCATTAGCATCTGTTGAATAAACAATTTCGTTGTTTTCTAAATATACAGTAAAACTTGGTTTGTTTACAGTAACTGCAACATTGTCAGTTAAAGCTGTTACTAAATTGGGTGATATAAGAACAGTCAATGCCCCACCACCACTAGAATCAATATCTGATTGAACCATGTATACCTTGCTATGATTTGCGAACTTAATTAAATCTCCAGCTTTTAAAGCACCTGTTTGATTGGCTGTAAAGCCATCTAAGGCTATGGAAGCATCTCCTGATGTATGTGCTCCAACTACTTGTATATCTGTTTCTGACTTGCCTGCACCTAAGTTATCTAGTGGTGCAACTATTGTAAAGTTCTCAAAAGAACCTTTTTGTTTTTGTAAAAATGCAAATATTTCCTGAGCTTTTTCTTGCTGTAATGGTGGCATTGCAACTGTAAAAGAAAAATACTGAGCACCTATTTGTCTGACTTGTTTTCTACCTGATAATGTTTGATTCAATAGAGTAGGTCTACTGTCTTTAAAATTAAGGCTTCTAAAATTTGGGTCTGTTGGAAATTGTCCTGACATTATACTATTCCCATTTTGCCTTGATTATTCATGGCATTGTTTATGATTGATGTTATCAATCCTTTTCTTGATGCTAGTAACTGGTCAAATCCAGCAGCATCTACTGTTGATATATTAAAGTTTACTGTAGCACCCATGCCTTGTCCTTTTGTGTGATCTATAACAGTTTCATTAGGATGAACCATAGCAAGACTACCACCTTTTCCATCTAATCCACCAGCTCTAGCACCTCCACCTGTATAACCACCACCATCAAAAGTAGGCAAGGATGCAGGTAGTGATAGTGATGATGTGTCTATTGCTGGCTTTTTAAACAAACCACCAAAAGAAGCAAACATCTTATCAATAACTAATTTCTGTATAGCTATTCTTATTAGCTCTTTTACTATAGTTGTAGCAAAGTCTTTAAAAGATGCCTTACCATTTTCTAAGAAATCCATTGTTAGGTTTGTTAAGCCATCATAAGACTTTTTAAACACACCCTGCATTTCATCTTCCATGCTTTTTATACCGCTATAGAATTTTTTATAACCCCTTTCCGCATCTTTCATAAAAGTTTGAAATTCAGTTAAAGGTTTAAATCCTGTACCGCCATCTCCCTCGTCTTCATTTCTTTTACCAAATAACATCTCAGTAATGCTTTGCATGTCTGACTTATCAATAACCTTTCCTGTTATTTTTTCTATCTCTGCAAGATATGCAGATATTTGCTCTTCTATTTCTAATGAGCCATCTTCAGGACTAGGTAATAAATTAATTTTAGGTAAATCTTGTATGCCTAGTTTATCTTTTACCATGTTTGGTAATTTATCAAGAACACCATCTATTCTTTCTAATCCACTATTGATACTGTCAAAAAGAAAGTTCATAAAACCAGTAAATGCGGTTTTAACTGGCATTATTAATTTTTGTTCAAAGGCTAATTTTACTTGCGAACCAAAAACTTTAAATTGCAATACAAGTCTTGGTATATCTCTTTGAATTACCTCATTAAAAGCGTCTTTTATTTCGTTTCTAAAAATATATATTGCCATAACAGCAGTTGTTACACCTGTTAAAATAAGACCAAAAGGATTGGCCATGATTGCAACAGTCAATGCTTTTACAGCAAACCCAGCAGCAATAAGTGCTGGTATAAATAAAGCATCTAAATTAACAGCAACAAAATTAATTGCACCTGCTATTTTTGAGAAACCTTGAGTTGCTTCTTGTATATCTCCAACCATAAATTGAAAATTATTACGCAAAGCTACGCCAGCCTGTCCAAGAGTCATAGGCATTTTTGCTATTTGCTCATTAGTCTCTTTAGTGCCCTTGATAAGAATTGGCATAACTGTTTCTGCTGTTAGTTTACCAGCATGACCAAATTCTCTAAGTTCACCAATAGTCATATCTAAACCATCAGCTAACATTTTTGTCAGAATGGTGTTGTTTTCCATTACTGACCTAAGCTCATCTCCTCTTAAAGCTCCTGAAGCTAAACCCTGTGCTAACTGTCTAGCCGAGTTATTTGCCTCTTGAGCATGAGAGCCAGCAATAATAAAGGTATTTGCTACAGTTTGAGTAGCATCAGCAACATCTCTTTGAGTAGCACCCAAATGATCTGTAGCTAAAGAAAGTCTTGTATATAACATTGCAACAGCATCAAAATCTGATCTTGAATCAGAAGCTATTGTTCTCATGTGATTCATGGCTATGGCTGTCTTTTCAGCACTACCAGTCAAGGCGTTCATTCTATTTTCAACGCCTATCATTACGTTAGCCGCTTCAATAATTTCTCTTGTACTAAAAGCAGCCATAATAGCGTTTCTTAGACCTGACAGTGCAGCACCAGTGCCTTTAACATTTTTCTTAAAATTGTTTATAGCTTTAGCAGACTGGTCATTTCCTATAATAGAAAAATGAATATCTGATTTAGTTAGTGCTCCCATTTCTTTCTTCCTTTATTTCAAGATAAGCCAACCATCCTTGAAACTCCTCTACTGTAATCTCTTCGATTTCAGCTAAGGTTTTGTTTAGTTTGTCAGCTAGTGCATATCTTATGTATAGCTGCTTATCTTCAATTACTTTTTTTTAACTTCTTCCTGCGAGACATTATTCATCATCTCACTAGAAACTCTAATTAATACATCTCTATCAACCCTCTCCAATAAGGTTTTCTTATCAGCGATTGTAAATAACTTTTCTCCAGCCTCGTCTAATGCTTTATATATTAAAACATAAGCCAATAACTGAACGTCATCATCTTGAGCTAGTTTCATAAATTTAGAAGTCTCTGAAAGGGTTATTGGTTTACAATAAATCTTTAAAGGACTATCTTCATCATCTCCCCATTCAGGGACTTCTATAATTCTAGTTTCTAAGCTGTCAAAATGTTTTTTTGCGTTATCTATAACTGACATTTTCTTATACTGTTGATGTTGTTAAAGCACCATTGCCCTGTACTGAAATACTAGCTTCAACTAATCCATCAAATGATGCACTTCTTGAAACTCCAGTAACAATAGCTGAACCAGTATAATAAGTATCACCAGTTGTATCTCCTTCAGGATATACATTAAGAGTTACTTCTGAACCAATGCTTAAAGCACCCTGTCCGTTAGTATCTGTTTCATCCCAAAATACATCTAAACTTCCTGAGAAGTTTGATAGTGATGGCTTATAAGTTCTAGCAGAATCACCCATTGAAGTATCTTCTAAAGTATCAGCAGATTCCTCGATTGAGTAAGACTTAATTTCAGCTACAGCGTTTGAACCGACTTTAACAGTTCCTTCACTTCCTTTATGTGTTGCCATTTTCTTTTACCTCGTCTTCCGACTTTTTCTTTGAAGAAGGTTTAATTTTTTCTTGCGAATGGACTGCTTCTTCTTTCCAACCCATATTCAATAAAGACTCAACCTTTGAAGGATGGGCATTTATAGAAATTTTGCCATTTGGACTAATCATTTTCATAATTGTCTCCTGTTAAACTGCTACGTCAGGATTGGTTTCCTTGACATAATAGTTAGTTAAAAATGTAAGAGATACATAACCTAAAGGCTTTTCTCCCTCAGCGTTAAACTCTATTTCTGTTGATTCTAGGTAGCAGTCCTTTGCTAAACCATCTAAGGTTCTATCTGCTGCTATTGCCTCTTCAACTTCTTTACTTATTGTATCAATAGTATCATCAAAGTTACTAGTGGCTTTTGCATATCCTTCCACTACTACTGACAATTCTCTGCTCATTACACGATCAGTACCTATTACTATAGGCTCTGAAGATTCTGATTTTGTATATATAACAAGTGCTGGAACTGTATCTAAAGGATAAACCCTTGACTCATAAACCCTAGTCTCTGTGGTTGTTAAATTATTTAATGTTGTTCCAAACTTTTCTCTTATTTGCTGTCTTATATGATTTGCCATTTTACGCCTCTTCCAACATTAACGCACTAAAACCAGTTCTGTCTGCTTGTATATTAACAACTGTATAGTTTTGTGCTGGTTTAATTATATTCCCATTAGTGTCTTTTATTGCATAAACATTTATATAATCTCCAAATGCAACATTAGGAATATCAATACTTCTACAATAAACTATTGGCTTAAGTGCCTCAACACCAATGCCTTCAGCTTGCTCTATATATTCATTGTTTAAGATTACATTTATTGTTGATGTATTTCCGCCATGTATATAATTGGCTTGAACGCCATGACCATAATTTATATCTAAGTAACCAAGCATATCTTCTTCAGTTTCTAATCTAAATTGAGACATTATTGTTCCTCTAAAACTAAAGATATTAGGCCTGTATTATCAGGCTCTACTGTTTTGACTAAAAAGGTTGTTTCAGGTTTCAGGACATTGCCATGATTTGTTGTTATTGCATTTACTACAATCCTGTCGTTTTGCACGATATATGGTACATCACTAGCCTTAATTATTGCTCTTGGCTGATAACCAGCTACAGGAACTGTACCACCTTCAATATTAAAATATTCCTGATCTATAATAATATTTATATTTGATGAGCCATCCGAATCAATATCAAACCAAGTATCAATTAATCCAACTCTTTCATCCCATAAATCTTGAGCTAAGCCAAAGAATGTAGCAGTAACGCCATGACCTGTTGTTGTATCAACATAGGCATTGAAATCTGCTGCACTCTCTAATGGCATGATTTATTTTTTAGCTCTTGTTTTGGGAGCTTTTACTTTTGATGTCTCCAAACCTACACTTCTGTCTTCTTTTTGAGCTTTAGGCTTGCCAACATGAACTTCTGCTTTGCCATAACCACATAGGGAATGTCCTTCGCTTTCAGTAAGTTCAACTATATCACCAGCGTGTACTTTAGAACCGCCAGCCATTGTATCTGTTAAGATTTTATATTTTTTCATATTTAAGTTGGGGGCGTTTCCACCCCCATTCCATTTAAGCATCAGTTAATTAGTCGCTTGATTTACAGAAAGATACTGCGTGTCTTACAGCTACATCAACAGTTTGTAGAGCAACAATTCTTACTCCACCTGAAGTTGATAATGCGTAAGGGTCAACAGTAATATCCAGTCCACCATACATACCAATTAATAAGTCTGCAAAGTTACCAAAGTAGAAATCTCCACTTGTTACTTGGTTACTTCTAATAACATTATATCCGTTCATAGTGTTATCAGGATTAACAACAAACTGAGCTGTATTAGTAGCTTTTTCAGTTGTTTTTAAAGTACCAAAGTCAGCAGGTCTACAAATGTAACCTAAAGAACCACTTAATGCGTTGTCATTAGCGATTGCAGATTCCATTGCTACGATTTCTGCCCATGTTGGGTTAGCAGCAGCAAAAGTTGTAGTGTTAATACCTGTAGTATTAGCAATACCTGTTGGCTGACCACTTGAACCTGAACCAGTTAAAGCACCTAAGTCAATTGCAGTAGCGATTGATTTTGTTAGGTCATCTCTGATTAAGTTCTCAACATCTAATGATGATTGTTGTAACAATAGTCTTGTTGCATCAGTGAAAGCACCGATTACTTTTGGTGACATTGTTACTGAACCAGCAGTAAATTCACTTTCAGCAGCAGGGTTGCCTTCTGTAGCAATCCAACCAGCAGATGAAGCAGCAGTTTTCTTAGGTATTACAACATTTCCTTGTAATCCTCTAAGCATTGTTGCTCCAGCTTGCATTACTGAAGATTCATTTCTTAATACATCAATAAATGAATCTCCTCTGTAATCTTCAGCGATTAGAGTTGAGTCATCAGATGTGTTTAAGTCTCTTTTGCCCCAAGTTCTTAGAACGTCAGCAGGTAACATGATACCTTGAGCATCTTTACCATACTGTCTTGCAGCTTCAGCAGAACATTCAAATTCAAATGCTGCTTCTTCTTGAGCTCTTCTGTCAGATGGGTTAGCCATAGCTCTGATTGCTTTTACTAGGCTAAAATCTCTAACTTCTTCTTTGCTCATACCAATTTCTGATGGAGTTTCTAAAGGAGTGTCATTAGAAATATTTTCTAATAATACGCCTCTAAATTCTTCAACAGAGATACCATTTGAAATGGCTTTGTCAGCTAAATCTCTTTTATTGTGTCTAGCTGCTAAATCTATGATCTCTTTTGAGTTTCTTTTAAATTCAGCTTTAGCTTCGTCAATAGTTTGAGTTCTAACTTCTTCTATATTTATGTCTTTATTTTCTGACATTATAATCTCCTTAAAGTTAATATTATTTTTATCTTCAGAACGACCAACACCAACTAGCCTTGACTGGTCAGCAGGAACACTTACAGAGGAAACCTCCATTGGAGTCCATTTTGCCTTGTAGTAAGTCTCGTTGTTGCTTTCATATCGTTCCAATTTATCAATGCGATACCCTACCGATATGTTCATACGTATCCCATCTTTTACATCTTCAAACACCTCTTGAGCCAAAGCAGATTTTCCAAATCTGACTACTGCTAAAGACCTTTTAGCAGTCTCATCTAGTTTGAATTCTTCAATCACACCAATTTGCTTAGTCATATCATGGTCAAGCAATAATGGTGCTCTACCTGAGTTTATAAACTCCATGTTTATATCCCCAGCAGAATGTCCCAGCACTTCCATGCCAAAACTTCTTTCAACAGGTTCTTCAGAAGAAACGCCTACACGAACCACTCTACTTTCTTCATCAAGATAAGAATGTTTAGATAAGTCGATAGTTCTATATTTCATAGGCATATCAATTACTTTTCTTTCTTCTTCGCTTGATTCAGTCATAGATACTTCGTCAGTTGTCTCTAATTCTTCACCTTCATGTTCTACATCCTCATGCTTTGCAAATTCAACAATAACTTTATCGTCAGTTTCACTCACATTAAGGATATGTCTATCTTCTTTATTCATAGATTTCTCCTCTTCATTTGTTAATAAAGGATGTTTTTCTAATTCTTCCGAATTAAAACTTTTTTCATTTTTCATTTGATTAACTAGCTTTCTTGACCAGCTAAATCCAGCATCTCCACCCCATAGTGCCCATGCTATTCTTCCGTTAGATGGGTAGCCTTTTTCTCCTTGTCTAAATCCTTGAGCTTTCTTGTCTACCTCATGCCTACTAAAGAAACTATACATTCTCTTGATAGTTTCGTCAGATAAATTTTCACCATTTAGAATTTGATTTGCCCTTTCAGCACCAATTCTAGTTCCACCTCTACCATGCTCTTTACGCCAATCTAAGCCTTTTCTAGCTTCTGACTTCATACTTTGAGTTGGTTTACTCATCTTCGTCATCTCCGCCCTGTATCTTTGCATCTACTGGGTTTTTTTGACCAAATGGTTGATAAGCTAGTTCAATATCATATTGTTTGGCTAGTTCTATTTCTTTTTGATGTTGTTCAAATAATTCTTCTGTATCTCTACCATAACTACTGGATATATCTGCGTAAGTAAGAGTTCCATTCTGCAAGCCTATAACATTTGCCTGCATTTCTTTTAATGGGTCAATCCAAGCAAAACTTCTTGGTATGTAATTTATTGATTTTGCAAATTTATCTACTTTGCTCATAGGTAGGTTTATATAACCATTTGATATGGACATTTCTAACCATGATTTAAAGATAGGGTCTACAAAATGATCTATAACAAATTGCTGATATATCTGATACATACTTCTATCCTCAAGAGCACCTTGCCTAATACTTGAATAGTTGACTGAAGTAAGATCGTTAGAAAGCGAGTGATAAGAAATATTCAAACCTGAAGCAATACTTCTTAGCACGCTAGTTGTAAAAGAATCAAAAGCAGATGTTGGGTGTGTAGGGTCAAAGGCTTTGAAATCCATACCTTGTGGAAGCTGCTCAAAGACCCCAGCTTGTGCGTTCATTGTTGGGTTAAAGGTATCTTCATACTCTCCATCACCAACATAACCATCACCATCAGGCGAAGTAAAGAAACCCATTTTAGATGCACCAACTCTAGCTGCAACTATTTCTGCTTCTAAATAACCATTTAACATTTTCACATTAGCCATTGCTGTAGCAACCAAAGAAACACCTCTAGTTTGTTCTGCTCTAGTAGGTAGGTAAGCATGGATAATTTCATCAGCAGGGACTCTAATGTGTTGTGCTTGAGCCAAGTAAACCCTATCAAATGGATGGTCTTTAAATAAGTGATAAGCCACTGGCTTGTCATACTTATCTACCTCTACACCCATCTTTATACGATTTCCAGTAGCTTTGTAAATATCATTTTTATTTTCATCTAAATGATCTGATTCTAAAAACTGTAATTCAAAACCAAAAGGTGAATCCTTCTTTTTGATTTTTCTAACTAATACTTCCCCATCTCTACAAAGAGATTCAATAAATATTTTTTGACAGTCTAAGAATGATAATCTTCCATTGGTTGTACAGTTACCAACCTTACCCCATTCCTTCCAAGCATCTTCAATGAGCTGGTTTCCAGCAATGTCTAATGAACCATTGTCATCACGACCTTTGCTAGAAACTCTTATGCCATGCTTACCGATAACATTGGACACCATCAGGTTAAGGTATCTTGCAATATAGCTATCGTTTCTTGCTAACTCCCTTGCTCTATCTCTTAATATTCTTATGTTGTCTTTTATCTCAGCATCAGCACTGGTTGATGTGGTAACAAAATCAGCAAAAAGTCTACCAGTGTTCGCCCCAGTATAACTTCTTCTATATGCTTGTCTTTTTTTCTTCTTAGGCTCATTAACGCCCAATATTCTGTTGTACCACGCCATTATGTGTAACTCTTAGGTGTTGAGCCAGTATTTCTACCAAAATTAACTTTTATGGTATTACCTGACCCTCTATTATTTTTTATTCTTAGTTGTTTAACCTCTTTGAGATATTCAGCCTTGTATCTATCTCTAAAGGTTAATAATTCATCTATAGACATTCTTGACAACGATCTACCAGCAATACTCATAGATGCTTGGTCAATATTTGCTCTATTTTCTATGACAGCCTCAATGCTGTCTAAAACAATTTTTGCATGACTTCTAACTGAAGCAGTTGTTGTTGCATAATTATCTTGAATTTCTACAAAACCCTCTTCTAGCTTAACTCTTGCGGAGTCAGAGCTTCTAGTCATATAAGAAACCCAATTATAATTGCCTTTTGCATACGAGGATGTATTGCTGGCCTCAACAATATATGTATCGTTTGACTCTGTAGCTGTTATTGTAAAGTTGGAAACTGTAGCTCCATCAACTAAATTAAACTCATAAGAAAGAGAATAAGAAGCCACTGGATAATCGTTGGATAAGTCATCCCTTTTCCATGCCCAAAAGTCTCCTAACTGTAGTTCAGTAGGAACTTGTGATGGATAATTTGTTGAATCAAATTTGTTGCTCAAGCAAAAACCTCATAAATGTTTTAGATATATCTAATATTACACTATGGTTTTCTGTAAAAAAGTCAACATGCCTAGCAAGAAAAGTCAAATTACTTCCAAGAAGTGGCAAAATTACCTCTATTTATGCCTTTTTGTGGCTTATTTTGCTTATTTTCTTTTGGTTCTGTCTGTTTTGTGAGTATTTTTTTCTCAATAGAGTCATAATTTGGGTTTAGTATATAGATAGCGGCAAAATTATATACAAGCGTGTCAAGAGCCTCGTTTCTTGGCCTTATTTGCTTCCAAACAAGACTTTTCCTACCTCTAACAAATTTTGTTACTCTTTTCTCTGCTGTTAGCTGTTTAAAGTACTCTTCATCAAGATCAGAGCAAAAATGTAAAGTAGTTGACTCATTATCAGCAGCTAAACGAGAAAATATAGCCTCTTTTGCAGAATCTGACCCCACTCCGTATAAAACAGCCTTATTTTTACCTACAAATGTCGGTCTATTAGCTATTGGCTTACCTGCTGTTGATAATCCTTTTACAGCAAATATTCTTCTAGCCTGTCTTGGCTTGGTGAATTGATAAACCATATTGGTATGATGTCCACCTGAGTCAATAGTACAACATGATATAGGTATTAATCTCTCAGATTCAGTTTTAAATCTTTTCTTAAGATAGGAGTCTAGGTCTGACCAAACATTCATAGCATTTGGGTCGCCCCAAAATATCTTGTAATCACAAACCCAAGCCTCATAATTCTTACCCCATCCCACCAATTGCAGTTCTAACCTATCCTTCTGCGTGTCCACGCCAGCAGTGAGAACTAAAACATCTTCAGGAATGGTTGTGTAGTCATAATTTAGCCTTCTGCCAAGAAGTGTCTCATATTCAACTGCTTCTCCTTGTTCTTCCCAAGATTCTCCAAGAGATGTATTTATCCAAGTTTTTAACATTTCAGGATTCTTTTTTGCTTCAAGAAAGTTAATAGCCATTTCTGACCAAGTAGACCAAACAGAATATAGCTCTGATATATGAAATCCTGCTGTTCCTGTCTTCTTTTCTGTAGCTATCCACTCTCCATGCTTTAACATCCATTGTTTTTTAGACTCATTTATTATAGAACCGCAATGTTCGCAAGCATAGGCTGCTGTCTCAGGCTTGTTTTCTTCCCAAATTACATTCTTCCACTTTAAAACTTGTTTTTCATTACATTCAGGGCATGGCACATAGTAGTAACGCTTATCAGACTCTTCAAAAGCTGTTTCTATTCTTGAAAGTCCTTTTATTGTAGGAGTGGAGCATAAATATATTTTTCTATTCCAAAAGGTAGTTGTCCTCTTAGTTGCAAGTGATATTGGGTCTCCCTCTGCCCCTGCTGATGCCTCATACCTGTCAGTTTCATCAGCAAGCAAAATTCTTATAGCTCGTGAAGCGAGACCTGCTGCAGAATTCGACCCAACCATTGTAAGGTTTCCGCCAACAAACTTTTTAGATAACACTGTATTACCACTATCTCTACTTCTAGGGTCTTTAACACAATCTCTTATCTTCTCAGAATCCCTTATCATGGTAGCAAGCCTATCTTTACTAAACGCTTGAGCCATAGCTAGTGTGGGTTGCATGATTAACATAGGTGCTGGGTCTTGATCTATGTAATAACCAATAACATTTAACAATATCTCTGTAGCACCAACCTGAGAAGATTTCATCCAAACTATACGCTGTATATCAGGGTCATTAAATGAATCCATGATTTCTCTTTGATAGGGTGCTCTGTCAGTTCTCCAAACACCTGACTCAGCAGATGATTCAGGAGATAGTCTTCTGTAGTTATCCGCCCAGTCGCTAATTTTTAAATTAGGAGGAGGAGTCCAAACTTGATTCGTACTCTCTACCACTCGTTCTATATTTTTCAGGTATTCCATCATTAGCCAGTTCGTTTAATCCTTCGTATATTCCTTCTTTTATTTCTTGTTCCGCTTCAGCAAAAGTATCAACTGTAATTACTTTATGTGCAATCTTTGAGGGAACGCCAAGCCATTTGGCTCTAGCGTTTGAAAACCTTTCAACCAAAAACTCCTCAACTTCTTGTATAGGCACTAACTTTCCTTCCATAATTTCTACCTCAAGTTCAGCCTTTCTAGCTTGAGCAGCAGTAAGTTTGGTTTTCTCTTCTGCTATGTCACCTGTACCATCTTTTTTAGTATATCTAGCAGCTTTTCTTAAATAGTTTATGTATTGAACCCTGCACACATCTATATTAACAGGCGATCTTCCTGAGCTAATCGTAAATATACCCTTACCTATTAGGTCACTAATAGACTGAGGTGATAAATCAAGATGTTCCGCTAATTCTTTTCTTGTAGCCAATTTTGTTGTGGTTCTTAATACTCATGAGTATAAATATACTTCATTCAAAGCTCAATTACAAAAAGACTTTTATATTATAAATACGGCTGATGTTACAGCTCTGTCGCTACAAAAAGAATGGGGTGCTGCAACCTG
>Ga0315320_10002272_pt1 | contig 15810 bp, 12 predicted proteins | sample M140m21515metaG_FD_203458 | JGI IMG/M metagenome (GOLD analysis project Ga0315320, IMG submission 203458) | Ammonia-oxidizing marine archaeal communities from Monterey Bay, California, United States - M1 40m 21515 | ecosystem: Environmental > Aquatic > Marine > Coastal | place: USA: California... | reverse complement strand
CTGATGGGGCACACCTCGCAGCGGCAACCAGTGAGGGGGTGGTGATTTACGGTCTTCCCGGCGGGAAGGGCTGGCTCGCTGCTCCGTCGGGCTCAGGGGCGCAGGCTGTTTCGTGGCTCAGTCCAAGCCAGCTGATGGTCGCCAGCGACGAGGGCTCACGCCTTGAACGCATCGACCTCGATGGGAAAGTCTTAGAGTCGTGGCAGGGCGACCGCACTGACGGCGGACTCTGCTTCTCCCCGACGGGTCAGTTTCTCGCAGCGGGACACGAGGGCGAGTTTCACGTCATCGATTTGTGGAACGGAGGAGCTGCCCAACGGGTCCTTCTCAAGGGCGCTGTCACAAGTTTGGCGTGGTCAATGAACGGGAAGGTCATCGTCGCCGGCGTCGATATCGGCCTGGTCTACTCGTTCTCAGCTGAGGGGGCATCGGGTGTGGCTTTCTCTCAAGATGTCGCCACATCGCGTCGTCGACCAGTCGGAGCTCAAGAGGACCGGAGCCGAGAGGACAGAGGCCGAGAGGACCGGAGCCGAGAGGACAGAGGCCGAGAGGACCGGAGCCGAGAGGACCGGAGCCGGTCAGCGCGAGATGACAGAGCCCCAGCCGACAGAGCCCGAGAGGACAGAGGCCGGTCAGCGCGTGATGACGGCCTCGTCACGCTCCGAGGCGACGACCGTTCGAATAACGACAGGAATCCCCCCGGCCAAGGGACCCCATCCGAAAGCGCAACGGACCTCGAACCGTCTCTCAGGGTTCTCGTCCTGGACAGCATGGGGAGCGAGGTACGGGATGGCGGCAAGATGGAGCGTTCTCTCACCAAGTCGATCAAGCGCATCGAGCCGTGCTGGAAGCGCCAGGCTCGAGCCGGCAAGCTTGGACGGGGCAAACTCGTACTGGAGTTGGGTGTCAATGCCAACGGCGAGGGGGTCGCGATGCAGACTCCCGCTGAAGACACGTTTGAAAACGAAAAGCTGTTGAGCTGCCTTCACGAGAGACTTCGAGAGCCTCTCTTTGGGTCAGGACTCGGCTCCATGGACATTGAGCTCACGATTGAGCTCAAGTGACCTCCGTCCGTTCATGAACGAACGCCGCAGCATGAGCCTGCTTTTCGTCGTCATAGGGCTGGCGACTCTGGCTGCGATTGCAGCCAAGGTGGTGCGACCTCCGACCGGGCCACAGGTCTCTCCGACGGGCGGCATCCGCCTGCCGGTCGAGGTCACTGAGAGTACGCCAAACTCCAGAGTGCTTCGAGATCAACTCATCGAGCAGCTGGTGTCTGACGCCCGCAGCGAGCCGCGGCCCACCCTACTCCCAGCGTACGAATCGCTCGCCATTCCTTGTCGGCGCAATCGTCCGGCCTGCGATCAGCTCATTGAGCGACTCCTGGAGCCAGATGTCCCCCTCGCTCTCCTCGCAGCGTTTGCCTCTGAGCTGCCTGAGAGCGCGACCAAGCAGTTGGACTCTCTGCTCCTCCCTCTCCTACGATCGGACGACGAGTCTAAAAAACGCATCGCTGCAGACACCTATCGGGCTGTAAATCGCGCGGCGATGCGCACATCACCGAACTGTCATTGCGGCTTCGGTGTACTTCCGATGCCTCTGACAGAGGAAGCCTGGCTCGTCGCGGAGTCGCCAACGGGGGGAGCGCTGGGTTGGAATCCGCACGTTGTCGATGGCGGGTACGTCCTTGATCTCGAGAGGAGAGCCGAGGGGCCTTCCTATTTGTTCAAGTCGATCGAGGTGACAGGCCCACTGCACATTCAATTGCGAGCTGAAGGCATTCAGCTTGTAGTGAAGGAGATGAGAGATGGGACTCCGTAGTTTGCTCGGCTCGCTGCTCGGAGGCAGCGGAGGTGGAGAGTTGGAGATCGAGAACCTGGTGGCAGGAGAAGGCACGATCGCGGAGCCTGGACGCCGAGTGACGGTGCACTACACAGGCTGGCTCACGAACGGCACCAAGTTCGACAGCTCTCACGACAGGGTCCAACCCTTCACGTTCCGGCTAGGCGCCGGGGAGGTGATAAAAGGCTGGGACGAGGGCGTCGAGGGCATGCAAGTGGGTGGCAAACGAAAACTGACGATCCCTCCGAGGCTCGGATACGGAAGATGGGGCTCTCCTCCTGTAATCCCTGGAAACGCCACACTGGTGTTTGAGGTGGAGTTGCTCAACGTGAACTAGCGTGTCGAGAGCCTTCTCTCGACACGGAGCCGCGGCCCCGGCATTGACAGCGCAAGGACCCTCCCTTACTTTCCGGCGCCTTACGGGCACATGCTCGCGGTTCATTGGGAATACAAGTGTACGCAACGTCTGACGACCGACGTTTCATGGAGTTAGCGCTCGATGAAGCACGGGCCGCAGCGGAAGCCGGCGAGGTGCCTGTGGGTGCCGTGCTGGTTGACGGTGATGGCAACGTCGTGGCCCGGGGACGCAACCAGCGCGAACAGCGCGGCGACCCGACAGCGCATGCAGAGATCGAAGCCTTGCGCGATGGCAGCTCCTACGAGGGCTGGCGCCGTGAAGGTTCCACCCTCTACGTGACGCTGGAGCCCTGCCCCATGTGCATGGGAGCCCTGGTCAACGCCCGGGTATCTCGTGTCGTCTTTGGGGCATGGGATCACAAGGCCGGCGCCGCAAAGACCCTGTACCGAATTGGTGAAGACCCGCGCTTGAACCACGCGGTGCTCAGCGAAGGTGGGGTTCTTGAGGACGCGTGCAAGCAGGTCCTACGCGACTTCTTCAAGGCTTTGAGGAAAAAACGCAAGACGGACCGACATACGACGGAGGGGTGACCGAGTGGCCGAAGGTGCACGATTGGAAATCGTGTGTGGCGCAAGTCACCGAGGGTTCGAATCCCTCCCTCTCCGCCATTATCAACGAGACCCCCGCTGACTTGATGTTGGCGGGGGTCTTGTTGTTCTGGGGTTCTCCATCACAGAGCTCTCTCGTGTGTCCTCCCACAGGACCAACACCCCACACGAACTACCCACTCGCCAGAGCATCCACAAACAGTTGTCGAACCTCCGCGACGTGCTCATCCAGAGTCTCGAGGCTCCATTCTGCGGTCGAGAGGGGCTCCAGAACCGAGACACGCACGACGCCGGGAGTGATGACAAACCCTGGGGTCGGCCAGAGCTCTCGCGCGTTGTGGAAGACCACGGGCACCACGGGAAGACCGCTGGCGATGGCGATGTGCACGAAGCCTTTTTTAAAGCGACCCAGCTCTCCGTCACGACTTCGGGTTCCCTCTGGCGCGATCCAGGGGCTCAGCTCGAGGCGACGAATGGTGGTGATGAGAGCGTCAATGGCGGCAATGGCCGAGGTGCGATTGCTCCGGTCGATGCGGAGATGCCCCGAGAGCACATATGCCGGGCCGAAGAAGGGGATCCAGATCACCTCCTTCTTCCCGATGCCGACCCCAAACCGCGGCCAAAGCGACATGCTCGCAAAGGTGTCTATCGACGATGCGTGGTTGATGACGAACAAGGCCGGTTCTGTCTGCTCGATCCGCTCGCGATGCTCTACCTCCATGCGCATCCCGAGAATGCGAAGCACAACAGGACAGCTGTTGCGGGCGAAGACGCCCCCCGCATAGAGCCGCGCTTTCCGGGACGGAAGCAGCAACAGGAGCGCGAAGAGCAGCATGGTCGCGGTGACTCCGAACCAGAGGAATGCGGCTCCAATGCGGAGCCAGGCCGAGACAAAGCCATGGGGAGACGCGCGCTGCACCGAACCAATCTACGCTGTGCGGCGATGGCCCGTGACCCCCTCGACAAGGTTCGCAAGCTTCTCGCCCTCTCCCGCTCAACCAACGTGCATGAGGCGGCGGCAGCAGCTGCGCGAGCCCAGGAGCTCATCGATCGCTATCGCCTCGAAGAGCTCCTCGAGGCGGAAGAGAGCGCGACCCAAGATCCGGTCGAAGAAGAAGTGCTCGAGACGGCACGTCGGCAGCGCCGCTGGAAGACAGTGCTCGCGGCCCGCCTCGCTGAGATCAACTGCAGCGTCGCATTCCTCCGCGAGGAGGGTCGTCAAAGACACATCGTGCTGGCCGGGCGCGCTGCAGATCGCTCTGCTGTGCGCTCCCTCTGGGACTGGCTCGTGCCTCAACTTGAATGGCTGTCAGCCACCCACGGTGCGGGACACGATAAGCGCTGGCACGACGACTTCCGCATCGGGGCGGTCGAAACCATCGCCGCCCGACTGACTGCAGTAGGGGAAGCTGAGCACCAGCTGGTTCCTCCGAAGGCGCTGACACGTATCGAGCCGGTCCTAGTGGCACGCCGTGATGCCTTGAAGGCATTCACCGATCGACATCTAACGACGAAATCAGGCCGTGCCCTTCTGGTGGGGGTCGATGCCTGGCGCGCGGGCAAAGAGGCTGCGAATGCAGTCTCCCTGGGCACCCCCGATGAGGCTGGGTAGCGGAGCGGACTGCTGTGCTGGAGCGCTGAGCATGCGATAAGCGTCCATGCCCACCTTCGACACCCTCGCGCTGCGCCCCGAACTCCACCTAGGACTCCATCGTCTGGGCTACGTCGAGATGACTGATATTCAGGGGCTTGCTCTCCCCCTGGCGTTGTCGGGCAAAGACATCGTGGGACATGCGCGCACTGGTAGCGGGAAGACAGCCGTCTATGGCCTCGCGCTTCTGAATCAATTGGACGTCACACTGCGGGAACCTCAAGCCCTCGTCCTCTGCCCGACGCGTGAGCTCGCAGAGCAAGTGGTCGGTGCGCTGCGCGCGTTCGCCGTCGGTCTTCCTGGGGTGAGAGTCATCACTGTGACCGGGGGGAGTCCATCCCGCGATCAACGAAGTGCAATCGACGCAGGCGCCCACGTGCTCGTGGGGACCCCTGGGCGCCTCCTTCAACATCTCGAGCTCGGTCGGATCGATACGACCCATCTACAGACCCTGGTCCTGGATGAGGCTGACCGTATGCTGGACATGGGCTTCGAAGAAGAGGTCGGCGGAATCATCCGGCGCCTCCCTCCACACCGGCAGACGCTCCTCTTTTCCGCCACCTGGCCCGCGCTTATGCAGAAACTGAGTGCCGATGTGCAGAGGAGCCCAGAAATGGTCGGCGGGGCCGCCCTGGTCGACGGAGACGTCCTCCAGCAAAGCGCTCTGATCTGCGGCTGGGAAGAAAGAAACGAGGCACTTCGGAGCGTGCTCCTGACCCGTAACCCTGTGCCCACACTGGTCTTTTGTGAGACGCGGGCGCAGTGCAAAGAGGTTGCCCGAACTCTGACCGACGCCGGCGCCGGAGCCCTCGCCCTCCATGGAGAGTTGGCCCAGAGCGATCGTGATGAGGTGCTGGTTCGCTTTCGCAACGGAAGCGTGCGTGTCCTTGTAGCCACCAACGTGGCCGCACGCGGCCTGGACGTGCAGGGCCTTGGTCTGGTCGTCTGTTACGAAGTGTCACCCGATCCTGAGGTGCATGTGCACCGCGTGGGCCGCACCGCCCGCGCGGACGCCCACGGAGAAGCTGTAAGCATCGTGGCCGGTGGTGGAAAAGAGGTTCGACGGCTCGAGGCGATCGAGAGGTTCATTGGTTCGAAGGTCCCCCGAGTCGACTGGAGCCCAGACCCACATCAGCGGCTCGACCACTGGTCCTCCACCTGGAAGACCCTTGTGGTCCTCGGGGGTCGCCGCGACAAACTCAGGGCAGGCGACATTCTCGGAGCACTCACCAGAGGGGTCGGGCTCAAGGGCGAAGACGTCGGCTCCATCGTGCTCACCGACCGGAGAGCTTGGGTCGCCGTGCGGGCAGACGTCGCGGAGGAAGCGGCACGAGAACTCAACCGGGCCCGAATCAAGAAGAAGAGGTTTCGGGTGAAGTTGGTGTGAACGAGGGGTCGGTGCAAGAGACGGTGCCTCCGCCCTCCAAACGGATGGAGAGCTCCGTTTCCTGAACGAATGATCAGCCGCGAGGAAGAAGAAACCATGTCATGCACCCTTCGCGTGGGACCATCCGAGGATCAACCACAGTGGCGACAATGCAACTAATCATTGACTGATCTCTCCTACTAGCCAGTCTTCAGCCCCCCCTGAGTGCTGCCGGCCCTTGCAGGATGGAGTTTCTCGGGTACATTCCCCGTCCCCTGCGCGGCAGGGGAGATCTTTCACATCAGGAGATGATTCGTCGGTGAGGTGGCCGAGTGGTCGAAGGCGCTTGATTCGAAATCAAGTGTGGCGCAAGTCACCCGGGGTTCAAATCCCTGCCTCACCGCCATCTCCAGACTTCGACTCGATGCCCTTCGCGGGTACGAGTGAGGACCGGGCCCCTCTTGGCTGGTAGTGGTGAACTCCGCCAGGCCGGGAACGGAGCAACGGTAACCATGACCCAGGGTAAGCGGGTAGTTCGGTCCTCTCTCATGCTCGCGGAGGGCGTCGTCGTTCTGAGGTGTACAAGATGAACGACCGCCTCGACCTGACACACCTTGGCGTGGGACCACTCTTCATTGAGCACGGTCTGCTTGAAGAACGCGCGGATGACGCGGTCGTCACCGAAGCAAACACACATCTTCAGATGACCAGCGGCATCGCGGGCTCCCTCCGGAAAGCGGGGGGCATCGATATCCACAAGGAAGCCATCACCCGTGGGCCCCTCCCCGTCGGGCACGTCGCCCGCACGTCGGCAGGGAAGCTTCCCTCCCGACGCCTCTATCACGCAGTTCTCATCGACTTCTTCATCGGTCGCGGAATGTCCGCCAAGGTCATCACAGCGATTGTCGCGGATCTGCTCGCCTTCGCCGAAGAGGACGATGCGCACAGCGTGGCGATGCCTCTCTTTGGTGGTGGCGGGGGCCTCAAGGCATCGATCGCCCTCCCCGCGATCATCGAAGGCCTCGAGGAGGCCGGGAGGCTGCCCGGCCAGGGTCCCACGCTCACCCTCATCGTTCGTGACGCCGAAGAGTTCGTCCTCGTGCAACGCCTCGCGAGCGACCTGAAAGCGAAGGGTGCACGACGCGCAGAAGAGAACGATGTCGCCGCAGACTTCCTCGCTGAGCTCATGGTTGGGATGGGCGACATAGGCGACCTGAGTGACTTCAGCTTCGAGGAATAATCAGCAAGGCTTCACCGCGGCGCGCGGCGCGTTAGACTTCGCGACCCATGTCCCACCTCGCTATCGCCCGAAAGTGGCGCCCCCAGGTCTTCGAAGACATCGTCGGCCAGAGGCACGTCACTCGCACTCTGCAGAACGCCATCCGGCTCGGACGGGTGCATCACGCGTTCCTGTTTACGGGAGCCCGCGGGGTCGGCAAGACGTCGGCGGCCCGTGTTCTTGCGCGAGCCCTCAACTGCGAACAGGGCCCTGGACCCAACCCTTGCAACGAGTGCTCCTCCTGTAAGGAGATGCTGTCCGGCTCCTATCCCGATGTCGTAGAGATCGACGCCGCCTCCCATAACAGCGTCGATGACATTCGCGATCTTGTCGACAAGTCGCGGTACACGCCGCAACGGGGTCGCTTCAAGGTCTACATCATTGATGAGGTCCACATGGTCACAAAGCAGGGCTTCAACGCTCTGCTCAAGACCCTGGAAGAGCCACCTCCCCACGTACGCTTCATCTTGGCGACGACGGACCCCCAGAAGCTGCTCGACACGGTGATCAGCCGCTGTCAGCGCTTCGACTTCAAGATGATCCCCGTGCGGACCATCTACGAGCACATCAAGCACGTCGCCGACACAGAGGGTGTCGGAATCCCGGAGGGCGCGCTGATGACCATCGCCCGCGAGGGTGGCGGTTCGATGCGCGATGCCCAGTCTCTGCTGGACCAGGTCCTCTCCTTCACCGAGGGGTCAGTCACAGACGAAGAGGTCGCGGAGATCCTCGGCTTCATCGACCGTTCGATCCTCTACGAGGCCCTTGAAGGTGCGATTGAAGGAGACCCCGGCAAAGCCCTGGAGGTCCTGGGCCGCGTGCGGCTCTACGGCTATGACACCCGGGCGTTTTCGGGACAACTGCTCGAGGCGGTACGTAACGTCCTCGTCGTGCGGCTGGTCGAAGATGCCGCGAAGCTGATGGATCTCCCAGACCAGGAAATCTCGCGCCTTCGTGCCCTCGCGAAGGGGCGTGACCCATCGCTTCTTCGTCAGCAATTCGACGTGCTCGCCGAGACCGTGGATGCGATCACGCGGTCCGAGCAGCCCATGCTTCTCTTGGAGACGGCGCTGGTCAAAATGGCGTCGATCCGACCGTTTGTTCCGATCGAACAGCTTCTCTCACGCCTGGAGAGTCTGGAGCAGCGCCTCGCCCGGGCAGGCGTCCGCCCCGGAGGAGGCGGCGGCGCAGGGGGAGGAGGTCGAGCGAGCGGTGGTGCCCTGCGTCGAGAGACGCCGAGTCGGCCAGAGCCCTCGTTCCGAGCAAGTCGGCCGGAGCCAGTCCCGAAAACGGAGTTCAAGCCCCAGCCCGCGCGCCAACCAGCACCTCCGAAGCCGCAGCCGAAGCCGCAGCCGAAGCCCGACTTCAAACAAAAGGCGACTGCACGCCCCGCGCCGGGTGGCTCCATGGTCTCCAGCATCCTTGGCTATCAGCGCGCGGACATGCCCCGGCCATCCGCACCGTCGCCGAAGCCAGAGACCAAAGAAACCAAGGCGGAACCTCCGCAAGCCAGGTCGAAACCGACACCCCACCCGGAGCCCGCCCCCGCGCCCCAACGCGCGGAGCCCCCACCCCGTGGTCCGACGCCGAGTCGGCCCGTCCCGACGCCTCGTGCTCCAGCAGTGCGGGCGCCGATGGACCGCCCCGCACACCAGCGCAGCCGCTTGTTGTCAGACCTCTCGAACAACAACGACGAGGGCACAGCCCAGATCGTGGTCGTTCCTGACCGTCCCGATCCCAGCGGAGGGGAGGTCTGCGATGCACAGAAGTGGAGACGGTTCGTGCACTCCCTTTCCTCCGACGAGACGATGAGTGTCGTGCGGGGAATGCTCGCGCGCAGCGGCTACATGTCGGAAACCGGGAACACGGTCACGATCGGGTTCTATTCCGCAGTCACCTTGCGTAACGCAGTCACAGAGATGACGGATGACGTGCTGGGGGGTGCCTTGAAGGACTACTTCGGCGCAGCCGTGGCCATCGAGCCCGTGCTGGACACGGGGGGGGTCTCGGGTCGCTCCCTCGCCGAGGAGCTCGATCGACTCCGGGCCATCAAGAGGGACGAACTGCGCCGCGATGCCCTCGCCCACCCTGCCATCACCGCCGCCCAGGAGCTGTTCCCGGGGGCCAGCATCATCGGGGAGCCGCGCATCCCTAAGATCGAGGAGATACACGATGTCCAGTGACGAGAACGGAACGACCCCACCCTTCGACCTCCAGGGCATGTTCTCCCAAATCATGGACCAGGCTCAGTCCATGAAGGGGCGCATGAAGGACGTGCAGGACCAAATGGGAGACGTCACCGTGGAGGGGCAGTCCGGCGGCGGCCTCGTCAAAGTCACCGCCAATGGCCACGCGAAGCTCAAGTCTGTGAAGATCGACCCTGTCGCAGTAGACAAACGCGACATCGAAATGCTCGAAGACCTCATCGTCGCTGCCGTGAACGACGCCCTCAAACGTGCCCAGGGAGCAGTGGAGAGCGAGTTGGGCAAAGTGACAGGCGGAATGGATCTGGGCGGTCTCCAGGGACTGTTCGGCGGCAACGGCCCGAAGTAAGGACCGATGAGCCACGGCGACGACCCGATCGCACACCTAGTGCACCACCTCTCACGGCTTCCCGGCGTCGGGGGGAAGACCGCAACTCGACTTGCGCAGCACCTGGTTCGAGACGGCGAACTTTCGACGGCTCTCGCTGGCGCACTTCGCGCGGCCACCACCGACCTCGTCGTATGCGCCCTCTGCGGGAATGTCGGGACCGAAGACCCCTGTCGCCTCTGCACCGACCCGCGGCGCGATGACTCCATTCTCTGCGTGATCGAACGCAGCCAGGACCTCGAAGCGGTCCAACGCAGCGGTGGATTCGATGGCCGGTTTCATATTCTCGGCGGTGCGCTCTCTCCCCTCGACGGCATCGGCCCCGGAGAACTCCGGGTGCGAGAAATGCTCGCTCGACTCGAAGATGGCACGGTGCAGGAGGTCATTCTCGCGACCAACCCTACGGTCGAAGGAGACACCACCGCGATGTATCTAGCCAGATTGCTCGCGCCCGTGGGCGTCAGGGTTTCTCGCATCGCTCGGGGGGTCAGTGTCGGCGCAGAGTTGGAATACACCGACTCCAGCACCATCAGTAAAGCAATCGAAGAACGACGCGAAGTCCAATAAGGCAACTCGCTCAGCCTCCCAGGAGCCTCTCATGCGCGCCTCGCGCCTCCATATCGTCACCTACCGTGAAAACCCATCCGACGCCGAAATCATCAGTCATCGCCTCATGGTGAGAGCTGGCTACATCTTCAAGGTCGGCTCAGGTCTTTATGCCTACAGCCCGCTGCTCTGGCGGACCCTCTCGAAAATCAAGGCGATCATCCGCGAAGAGTTGGAGGGCGTCGGTGCCCTGGAGGTTCAGCTACCGATCCTGCAAGAGCAGCGTCTCTGGGAAGAAAGTGGCCGCTGGGAGAACTACGTCGCGAGCGGGACAATGTTCTCCTCAACCGACCGCCGCGGCACAACCTACGGACTCGCTCCGACCGCTGAAGAGGTCGTCACGGCCTACGCGCGATCCTCGGTCAAGTCATACAAGCAGCTCCCTCTGTGCCTCTATCAGATCCACACGAAGTTCCGGGACGAGATCCGTCCGCGCTTTGGGCTGATGCGAGTCAAAGAGTTCCTGATGAAGGACGCATACTCGTTTGATACGAGCGAGGAGGCCCTGGACCGCTCCTACGAAGAGATGCGCATTGCTTACCACCGTATTTTCGCTCGTTTGGGCCTGGAGGCTTTCGGCGTCGACGCCGACCCCGGCGACATCGGCGGGAGCGGCTCCATGGAGTTCATGCTCGCCGCGGATGCAGGCGAGGACGCCATCCTCATCGAAGAGAGCTCCGGCTACGCTGCAAACACCGAAAAAGCATCCAGTCGCATCGAGCCGGCCAATGAGCCCGTGGAGCAGCTCGCCCTCCACATCGAAGACACTCCCGATGTGCGCTCCTGTGCCGAGCTGCACCGGTTCTTCCCTGAAGTCACCGAGGCACGCATGGTCAAGACCGTGTTGTTGAAGGCGATCCACACCGACCATGAGCAGCTCTGGGCGGCGTTGATTCGGGGGGATCAGGAGGTCAACGAGATCAAGCTCAGGAACCACACGGGTGGATTGAGCCTGGAGATGCTCAAGGACGAAGAGATCGAGACCCACACGGGAGCAAAACAGGGGTTCGCCGGACCCATCGGCCTGCCTTCGACCTTCCGCGTTGTGGCTGACGAATCCGTCCGCGGCCTCTGCAACTTTCTGTGCGGAGTCAATCAAACAGACAAGCACGCCCTCGATGTGAATTGGACGCGGGACGTCACCCCGCCTGACTTCGCCGACTTCCGACTCGCGCGCGCCGGAGAGCCCGGACCCATTGACGGGACCCCCCTCAGCCTCCGGCGAGGCATTGAAGCTGGACACATCTTCAAGCTGGGGACCAAATACAGCGCGGCCATGGGCGCGACCTTCATGGACGAGAATGGCCGAGAGAAGCCATTTGTGATGGGCTGTTATGGAATCGGAGTCTCGCGAATCGCCGCCTCCGCTGTGGAGCAGAACGCGGACGATAAGGGCATCGTCTGGCCCACTCCCATTGCCCCGTTTGAAGCGGTGGTCGCAGCGCTGAATGTAAAAGATGCAGCGCTCGTCGCGTTGGCTGAAGAACTCTACGAGCAGCTCCGCGCGGCTGGGGTCGACGTCTTGCTCGACGACCGCAAGTTGAGTCCTGGCGCGCGCATGAAAGACCTGGAGCTCCTGGGCTTCCCGTACGCGGCCCTGGTCGGACGCTCGTACACGAAAGAGGGCACGATCGAGGTCCGCACGCGGCAGGGCAGCGTGGTGGACCAACTCCCGCCCGAAGAAGTGTCGGGTTGGATCGCGGGACGACTCAGCCAGGAACGTCGAGGGCTCGCTTCCGACTGAGGGCCGCAAGGGGCATCTACGGAAGCGGCCCCCAGATCACGGGAGATGGCGAGCGACGTGGAAGCAGGGACTGGACAGCACGGTCCAGTTGCTTGCCTGCCGCCAACAACTCCGTGAGTCGCTCCGGTGGGACATCGGCAGATACGACTGCGCCTGCACCACGCGATCGCAGCTCCCTGACCATGTCGGGAGCTGCGATCGACGGCACGACGACGACGACCCCCTGGGGTATTGGAGCCAGGGGAACCGAGCTCAGCAGAGACGCCTCGACCACATCCCCCTCTACCCAGGCGAGAACGTCGTTCCCGAGGGCAGATGGGATCAATGGGGACCAAGGATCCCCTACATCACATGCGCTCTGCACTTCTCGATGGGGGGCGCCTGCGCGGGACCACCCAACAAGCCCCGTATGTGCGACGGACTTCATGCGCTGTGCACGTGTTCGCAGGGGGTCGCGACGACTCAGTTGGCCCGAGGCCGGCAGGGGTCGAACCTCAAGGCCCGCCTCATCCACGAGGAAGACCCACTCCCCCGAGGGTAACGCCACCCCATCGATCAACCCCGCTCCCTTGGGTAGAGCGACACGCACGGAATCCGCGGTGCATCCCAGTTGAGTGGGCATCTGGTCCCTCAGTCGCGTCATCTCATCGAGCAGCGGTGCTCGAAGGTCGTCGTGATCCTCCTTCGTCGCGCGGGTCGAAATGGACTTTAGGCTGTCCCGTAGCGCTGTGACCTGCTGCTCCAGCGAGGCTCGACCGTCCCCCGACCTACTCCCCCGAGCTCGCTGCCACCCACGCCACCGCTGAAGGACCTCAAACGCCTCATCGTGACGCCCTTCGCCGAGGAGAATCGTCAACCAGGGAGTGTAGATCTCCCCCGCAGGTCCACCCAGCATTGGGGCTTCGCGGGGGACCGCCCGAGCGTGGGCTAACCACTCGACCCGCGTCGCTGCTTCCTGAAATGCGGCGTGGGCAGTATCGGCGTCTCCACCAGCCGCGGACACACGTCCGAGAGCTGCCAGGGACCGCCAGCCATCGACCCGCAAGCCCAGGCTCTCTTCCATGTCGCGTGCGTTGGCGAGGGCGGCCTCCGCCGCGGAGGAGTCTCCGTCCCCGAGCGCGAGGTCGGCATAGAGCGCGGCGACCCCCGATACTCCATCGGTGTCGGCGCGTCGAAACAGTGCCCCGCCCGCATCGGCCAGTGCAGTCCGCGCCAGTGCGAACTCGGACTGCGACGCATGCCAGCGAGCGCGAGCGACCGCGAGCCTCGCCGTCACCTCCGACGGCAGCCTAGGGGCCGTGTCTTCCCCAAGAACCCGCGAGATCTGGAGCAGCTCTTCTCCCACTGCCCGCCACTGAGCGTCCCTCGCGAGCTGGAACACACGATGAACATCTTCAACGACAGCCTCCCCCTCGGCCCCCGCCTCCCTTAGGCGGCGTGCGGCCTCCCCATGGAGTTCGATGGCCTCTCGAGGATGAGCAACCCCCAGCAACCTCGCCGCCCGAACGAGATACAACGCGATGAGGGGGGCATCACTCGCTGCACGGGACAGCTCCAAAAACCGTCGGCCAGCTGCCTCCACTCGTCCTCTTCGCAGCAGTAACTCGGCTGAAACCACCGACGCGCCCGCTCTCTCAGCCATCGCCGGGTCAAGTTCCATGGCACTGCCGAGGGCAGACTCGGCCACGTGCAGTTGGCCTCGCTCCATGGCGGCGCGAGCCAAATCGACAGTCGCGCGCGCTGCGAGGTCTGGAGCATCTAAGACCTGATAACTCCGCGCTGTCACGGCAAAGGCGGTATGGGCCTCGTCATAGAGTTCGGCCTCCGCGTACTGGCGAGCCACGTCATGGCTCATAAAGACCAGCGGCAAAGGTCGCGGGAGTGAATGCAGCCGATACTCGTCGAAGTCGGCCAGCAGCTCGTCGAGCTCCACCATGCGCTCACGCACGGCTGCATCTTCTTCCAACGCAGCCGTGCGAAGGATGGTCAGGATCCCGACAGGGGCAGTCGCCAAACGGTTGGAGGCCACCGCGTCGATCACGATGTCCCACCCCATCCTTTCGCTCCCGTCCAGATCTCCGAGGCCGCGTAGCAAAGCAGCGATCTGGACCCGCACAAACGCTCCCAGGTCAGGGTTCTCCGACCCATCTGCTCTCGCGACCGCATCGGCTGGAGAGAGCGCCTGGAGCCACCAGTCGAGGGCCTGACGGCTCCTGCCCGCCTCCGCGTCGAGTTGAGCCAATGCGGCCAACGCACCAATCAGGTCCTCGGGCTCCCCAGCCACGCGGAGAGCAGGGACAGACTCCAGGAACTTCACCCGAGCACCTGCTCCATCTCCGTCAGCCATTCTTCTGCGCGCTTCGTCGAGAAGCTCCTGGACCGGCGCCGCCAGAGCCACTTCCTCTGCGCTCTGCGCCTTCGGAGGGAGCACAAAGAGAGCCAGAGAAGCCGAAAACAAAAGGCAGATCAGGGTCCGAAGCATTGGCCTACTTTCCATTTCTCGGCTAAAAATAGAGAACCCTAGTGTGCGAAACAGCGCGCACGACCAGCATCCTCCCCGAAGGACCCCCGACCGACAAGAAGCAGGTTGGCGACCCTCAGGTATCCCAGCGGAGAACGAAGCGCATGGCCCCGAAAGTAAGCACTGACGAGCGCCTCACTCAAATCAACGAGGAGCTCTCGAGCTTGCTCGAAGCAAAGATGGAGTTTCTCACCCGCACCCTGAGTGAAACCCAGCGCTTCACCCAGAAAATTGCGAACACCGAACTTGAGATTGAGCGAAACAACTCGCAGCACTCCCGATTCGAATCGGACCTCTCAGCCCTCTCCGCGCGCCTGAAGACCGTCTCCAACGAGCTAGACACAAAGCAGAACGAGAAGAACGCACAGGAGAAAGAAGTCCAGCGATTCGAATTGGAAATCGCAGGTGCGCAGAAGGCAATTGATGAGGGCAAGGGCCTCATCACGAGCTTGAGTAAGGAGCGTGCCGAGCTCGAAAAAGAAACGAAAAAGCTCCAGGGCGAGGTGGACAAGATCGAGGCCGGCGTCACCGAGTTGCGAGAGCTCAAGGAGCGATTGCTCGGTAAAAGCTCTGCGCTAAAAGCAGAGCTGGGTGCAGGCGGCGAGGGCTAACCCGGCATGGCGGCCAAGAAGTCAGCGGCCGCAAAGGCCGACAGCGATCCCCCGACCTCGTCGTCTCTCCGCGTGCTTGCTGCATGCGGTTCCATCGCTTCTCTAGCGAACACGGCACTGGAGCAAGCGACTGACTCCACCGCTCCCTTTCTCACAGTCGCTCAGCGCTCCAATATTCGCAGCCGTCTCGTCGGTTTTGTCCGGGTCCAAATGGAGGAATCACTTCGCTCTTTCGAGGAGCGCCTCGACGCGCGTCTCGGAGACCTTGAGGCTCCTCGCTCAGGTGTCCAGGTTGAAAAACAGCTTGAGGATGCCCGGGAGGACCTAATCAAGGAGATCGATGAAGTCCGTACCGTGGACGTTGGCATGGACCAGTACGCGTTCGCCGCCGGGATCGTCGAACTCAGCGAGGGAGAAGAAGTAGAGATTGGCGACGGAGAAGAGCTTGAGGTCGAGCTCGGCGACGGAGACGAACTTGAGGTCGAGCTCGGTGACGAAGACGAACTTGAGGTCGAGCTCGGTGACGAAGACGAACTTGAGGTCGAACTAGGCGCTGAAGAGGAAAGCGAAGACGAAGAGATCGGTCTGATCGAAGTCGAAGCGGACGTCGAGATGGAGGTGAAAGCCGAGGT
>Ga0315320_10002270_pt1 | contig 15813 bp, 11 predicted proteins | sample M140m21515metaG_FD_203458 | JGI IMG/M metagenome (GOLD analysis project Ga0315320, IMG submission 203458) | Ammonia-oxidizing marine archaeal communities from Monterey Bay, California, United States - M1 40m 21515 | ecosystem: Environmental > Aquatic > Marine > Coastal | place: USA: California... | reverse complement strand
AGAGCGGCCGGTCCCAGCTGTGGGTGGCCTTTGACAATACAAATTTTGTGGGCTTCGCCACCAGCCAGCCATTTAGGCCGAAAGCCGGCTACCGCAATACCGTCGAAACCAGCATTTACATCAACCCGAGCGCCATTGGTAAAGGCTATGGGACTGCGTTGTATCGGCATTTATTTTTAGCCTTGGATGCAACACCCGTGAAACAAGCGATCGCCATCGTGACCCGGCCGAACCCCGCGAGCGTCAAACTCCATCAGCAGCTTGGATTTCAGACGGTTGGCGAACTCACAGATGTCGGTGAGAAGTTTGGCAAGGCGCAGAGCGTTTATATTATGCAAAGAACAAAGGCTGAATAACCAACCAAGCCCCGACGCCTTGCAGAATGATGAACACCAAACGGCGTACCCACTGATCGGGGATCTGGGCGAGCTTTCGCTGCAGGCCCATCGTGATCAGAATCACCAAGGGCAAAGCCAAAGCCGTTTTAAGGAGTACTGCTTCCGTGAAATGGCCATAAACTGCACCCATCATCGCGCGACTGAACGTCGAAAGAAAAAACACAGCTAACAGCGTCAACCGGATGGTAGCAACCGTCTCAGGCTGACGATATAGAAAGTAGGCAATCGGCGCTCCAGCCGCACTGTAAAGGCCGCCAAAGAAGCCGCCGAGGAAACCAACACAAATCGCTGCCGGGTTTGAAGACGCCGACGGCCATTGCGCCGGTTTGAACATCATAAAAAGGCCCGCAGTCATCACCATCAACCCCAACCCCGTTTTCAAAAGGTGGTCTAAACGCTGACCGAACTGATCCAAAAAGACAAAGCCGGCCGCAAGGCTTGGCAGCAAACCAAGTGAGATGAACAGCAGCAGCCGAGTATTGATCCCTCGCCGAGATTGACGCAGCACCAGCCACGTATTCGTCATCGAAATGATTGAGATGATGGCAGTGACTTCCAGGATCGAAAAAAGATCCAGTGCCGCCGTGGCCGCGACGATAATCAGCCCCATCGCAAAACCCGTAATCGTTTGCGTGAGAGCAGCAAAGGCCACAATCAAAAGAAAGACGCCTAAGGTAGGTAAATCCATAACCGTTTTCCGTTACACTGGCTTCAAACTTCAACTCAAAATTTATATGGAACTAGAACTCACTGCTCGAACGGTGTTCGTGAGCGGCAGTTACCGCGGTACCGGGCGCACGATTGCCGAGCATTTCAAGGCTGAGGGTGCGCGGGTGATTGTACACGGCCCGGATGAGGCAGCGCTATTACCGCTCAAGGCGGCTTTTCCGCTCGGCGTGACGGGCCCACTCTGGACCGATGAAGGCTGCCAAGCGGTGATCGCGCAAATTCAGCAACACACCCAAACATTGGATGTTTTAGTGAACAACTATGGCACTGCGGGCCACGGCACTTGGACCTCGACGAGCGCCGATGACTGGCGAGACCTGTATGAGCACAATGTTTTGTCCGTTAGTCGAATCACCCAAGGCTTATTACCGATGCTTAACGCGTCCTCTCAGGGCCGTATCATTAATCTTGGAACAATCGGCTCGACGCGCCCCAACAAAACCATGCCCCACTACTATGCCGCTAAAGGCGCCTTGGCGACCCTCACGGCGGGACTGGCAAAAGCCGCTGAGAGCAAACAGCTAACGGTTAATCTGGTTTCACCGGGGCTGATCCGAACCCCTGAGGTCGAAGCCGCCTACCTTTCAACCGCACAAAAACGCGGCTGGGGAGAGACTTTCGAGGAGGCCGAGGAGAAGATCACAGAGGCTTTTTTTGAAAACCCTTTAGGCCGAATTGCAACGCGTGCGGAGGTGGCAGATATCGTTGTATTTTTAGCGTCAGCCCGTGCCAGCTTTGTAAATGGCCAAAATATTCGCGTCGATGGCGGCGCTGTCGGAATCGTTTAAGAGGCGCCGGATATGCTCTGGATCAAAGTAATACATGTCTTATTCGTCATCGCCTGGATGGCCGGAGTTTTTTATCTACCTCGGATTTTAGTGCATGCGGTTGAAGGCAAAGCGGCCGGTGAAGACACCCGCAGGCTGGTCATTATGGCCGAAAAACTCGTTCGATTTTCAACCGTCATGATGGTCCTCGCACTGATACCCGGACTAATCCTTTGGTTGCATTATGGCTTTTCAGGCCAATGGCTCTATTGGAAATTGGCATTCGTTGTAGGGCTCGGCGGGTATCAATGGCAATCTTTCCGCTACGCGGCGCAACTCAAGCGGGGTCAGGTTATACGGCGCGCTTTATTCTTTCGTCTGTACAACGAAGCGGCGCTGTTTTTGCTAACCCCCATCCTCATCCTTGTTATTGTGAAGCCCTTTTAAACGACAAGGTCGTCGCCGTTACCGGAAGCAGGCCTAAAAAAGCGCCCCTGCCCTGCTATCATAAGACACTTCAACCGACTTGATGTGACCGCAATTGATTAACCAACTCCTCACCGACCTGATTCGAGCGCCTTTAACGGGCCTTGCAAACCCAGTCTTTAAGACCGACTTGGATGACTGGCTATCTCCCTGTGAAGTGCTGAGAGACGCGCAACACAGCTATTGGTACCCGAGCCTACAAATACCTAAAATGAGCTTTAATGGATTCGAAGCCGCGATCGAGCAACCTGTTCACGCGGATCTGAAAGCTTTCTATTTGAGCCTTTGGTCTGGCGCCTTGCCCTGCCTGTTTGAAACCTTGCCCATCTCTTTAATCCAAATCTGGAATCCCGATGATTTCGAGCGGTTGATCGGCAATCTCATTGGGCACTTTCTAGCACAAAAAAATGCGCGCCTAGACCCAACCTTGTTTATTGCAACGGTTGAAGATGGGGGTGACAACATTATCAGTCTCGACAACCGCACGGGCGAAGTTCTTTTAGAAACGCCGGGCACGCCCGACCGGGCGGTTATCGCGCCTTCATTGACACAATTGCTCCCCCTGCTTACGCTCCAACCTGCACACTTGAACCCCATCGAGAGGCCTCGCCATGACTGACGCCCTGACACTACCGCCCATTCACCGGGTGAGCGGATCCGTGACCTTACCGGGTTCAAAGAGTATGACCAACCGCGCATTACTGCTGGCAGCCGTCGCCGAAGGTGAAACGCGGGTGACGAATATTTTGCTCAGCGACGATACGCAAAGAATGCTGGATGCTTTAGCCCAATTGAACGTCCAAGTTGATATTGATAAGGACCTCCGGCAATGCCGGGTGCGCGGCAAAGGCGGCCCATTTCCAGCACAGGCCCAAACCCAGACGCTGCAGCTCGGCAATGCGGGTACCGTACTCAGACCTTTGACCGCAATGCTTGCGCTCACCCCAGGCGACTTCATTATCGATGGCGATGACTACATGCGCGAGCGTCCAATCGGACCGCTCACAGATGCCTTACACGCGATGAAAGTTTCAACCACCTATCTTGGCGCCGCCGGTTATCCGCCTTTACAACTTCGCGGCGGCACGCTGAAAGGCGGCGCACTCACCCTCAACGGTCGGCTCTCGAGCCAATACCTTACCGCCTTACTGCTCTGTCTTCCGATGGCCGAGGTGCCGAGCACCATTGAGATTGACGGCGAGCTGGTTTCCAAACCTTATATCGACATGACGCTTGCAATGATGTCGAGCTTCGGCGTTCAAGCCAGCAATACCGATTATCAGCGTTTTACTGTGCCTGGAAATCAGCGGTACCACAGTCCTGGGCACTTTCTGGTTGAGGGCGACGCCAGCACCGCAAGCTACTTTCTTGCCGCGGCTGCGATCCGAGGCGATGTGACGGTTCACGGTGTCGGCCAAGGTTCACTGCAAGGGGACGTCGCTTTCGCGGACGTTGTTCGGGCGATGGGCGCGGAAGTTGACTGCCAGGACGACTTCATTCGGGTGCAATCCACAGGCAAGCTTCGAGGGGTTGACGTGGATTTGAATCACATCCCGGATGCGGCCATGACCGTTGCCATCCTTGCCCTGTTTGCCGATGGGCCGACAACCATTCGCAATATCTACAATTGGCGCATCAAGGAAACCGATCGAATGACGGCGATGGCCACAGAACTGCAGCGGGTTGGCGCGGAGGTTACAACCACTTCGGACAGTATTACCATCGCACCGCCCGCGACCCTTCTGCCCGCCAGCATTGAAACCTATGGTGATCATAGGATGGCTATGTGTTTCTCGCTGGTGGCCTTGGGCGGCACAAACGTTTTGATCAAAAACCCCGAGGTGACCTCCAAAACCGTCCCAGACTACTTCAAGATCTTCGAATCCGTTTGCGAGCGCTAAACCGCAGCCCGAAAACCGCAACGCTCAGCCCCTTCGGGGTCTGAGCGCCGCATTTGGCGGTGGCTCTAAGGCAGCAGATGCGCTACCGCATCCCGCTCTTCGATAAGCTCTTGCTCAGTTGTGGTCATTCTGGCACGGGAGAAGTCGTTGATTTCGAGGCCTTGAACGATCGCCCAGTCTCCCGTCGCACAACGGCATGGGAAACTATAAATCAGACCAGGCTCGATGCCGTAGCTACCATCTGAGTAAATCCCCATTGAAACAATCGCGTCCTCACTGCCCAGCGCCCAATCCCGCATGTGCTCGGTCGCTGCATTGGCCGCGCTGGCAGCACTCGATAAACCACGCGCTGCGATAATGGCCGCCCCACGTTGCTGCACCGTTGGAATGAAGGTTTCTGACACCCAAGTCTCATCGACTAGATCAGAGGCCGCGCGGCCAGAGACCGTTGCGTGAAACAGGTCCGGGTATTGCGTTGCTGAGTGATTACCCCAGATCGCAAGCCCAGCGATGTCGGTAACATGAGCCGCGGCCTTCTGGGCCAATTGCGTCTTGGCGCGATTGTGATCCAGACGGGTCATCGCAGTAAATTGGCGGGGATCAAGACTCGGCGCGTTTCTCTGAGCGATCAGGCAGTTCGTATTCGCCGGGTTACCGACCACCAATACCTTCACCGCGCGATCAGCATGCGCATCCAACGCCTTACCTTGAACCGAAAAGATCTGCGCATTGGCCTCCAAAAGATCTTTTCGCTCCATACCCGGTCCCCGAGGTCTAGAACCGACTAACAGGGCATAAGAGACCCCATCAAAGGCAACATTGGGGTCATCCGTTGCCAAGATACTTTCAACCAATGGAAAAGCACAATCCTCAAGCTCCATTACCACGCCCTTGAGCGCACCCATTGCCGGCGGAATCTCGAGTAGCTGCAAAATAATGGGCTGATCGGCCCCGAGCATTTGACCCGATGCAATGCGAAACAACAGGGAATAACTGATTTGTCCAGCAGCGCCAGTGACTGCGACTTTAACGGCGGGTTTCATGCGGCATATACTCCTATTCACTTGTTTTTGGTCGCGCAACCGCGCGGGCCGCAGTATAGCACCGTTTTTCCCGCCCGTTTCCAGGGTCCTTGCAAACATTACCGAGATCAAATGCTCCCACCGTTCACGGCCTAACCAGGCCTTGATGCCTTGGGCGATCGCTGTAAAGATTCAGGATATCTCCATTGTTATCTCCAAATTGTAATAGATGATTAAAAACATGACGTTATAACGATAATTTCTTTGAGAAAATCCTCACAGGGTTGACTTTAATCGCCCCAATGCTATCGTTTGCGGCCCGTCTGGATCATCGTCATAGATCCTTGGGTGGGGACACGGTTGCGAGCAAAAATTTGTCGAACCACATCGCCGTTTCGAGCATTAAGCGGCGTGAGCACCGCTTTGGCACTTTAGCTGTTGCGCTCAACGTTTGAGCAATCGGCTTAAGAAAGCATTTTAAGCACCATGGCGCCGAGACACTTGGCGTTAAAGGCTTGAATGCGTCGATAAAAGCCTGAATTAAAAAGAGCGCCGCGAGAAACATCGCGACGTATGTAAGACGAAAGAAAGTAGAAAACAAGACGTCAGGATGGCGGGCGCAGCAACACGACGATACCTCGCGATCCATCCGACGATACCTGTTAAGTGATTAGACGTATTTAGACCAACAGCAACCATTATCCTGGTTCTCGTTTGCCCTAAGTTCATAAGACCTAATGCAAACGATGTGATGCTGAGACTCGCGGCTACAGGCTCGAGCGATGGTGCACCCCTTGGACTCGGCACCCGAGGCTAACGCCGCATCGCGCGACCAGAGCAAATCGATAAAAAGCACTCAAGATCGCAATGCCTGCGGCGTTGATGGTTTTTGTTAGATGATCCGGCAAACAAATTGGTGATAAACAAGATGGTAAACAGACTCGACGGTAAAATTGGCTTCCCAGACGCAGTGGGTTTGTATGATCCGACCCAAGAACGCGATGCCTGCGGGGTTGGATTCGTCGCCAATATTAAAGGCGTTGCCAGTCACGGTATCCTCGCGGATGCCTATCACGTTAATAGCCGCATGGATCATCGAGGTGGGTGTGGATTCGAGGAGAACACCGGCGATGGTGCAGGCATCCTCACCGCGATACCCGACACTTTCTTTCGAACGATCGCCCGCCAGCTGGGGTTCGAGTTGCCCGAGGCAGGGTTGTACAGTGTTGGCAACCTCTTCCTGCCGAGACTCGAGTCACTCCGCGACAGCTGCCAACAAACGATCGAGCAGATTGTCCGCGACGAAGGCCTAACCTTTCTGGGCTGGCGAGCCGTCCCGATCGCGCCGGACACAGCGAACATTGGCCCCGCAGCACAAGCCGCTATGCCGTTTATTGCGCAACTATTCCTTGCAAGTCCAACGGGTGATTCAGAGGCTGAATTCGCTCGAAAATTATACATTGCTCGAAAACAGTTTTCAGGCCGCTTGCAAGCCTCAATACCCGATGACCAGTTGGTTTATGCCTGTAGTTTGTCACCACGGGTGATCGTTTATAAAGGCATGCTGACACCCTCTCAGTTGTTTCCATTTTATCCAGATTTGACGAATACCGACTATGAGACCCATTTGGCCATGGTGCACTCCAGGTTTAGCACGAACACTTTCCCATCTTGGGATCGCGCTCAGCCCAATCGCTACATGAGCCACAACGGTGAGATTAATACGCTGCGCGGCAATCAAAACTGGATGACGGCGCGGCAAGGCACCGTTTCATCGCCACTCTTTGGCGATAACATTGAGAAAATCTTTCCGTTGGTTGAACCGGACTGCTCGGACTCCGGCACCTTTGACAATGTTTTAGAATTTTTGCTGCTGTCTGGCCGCAGTCTTCAAGAATCCATCATGATGATGATTCCAGAAGCCTGGCAGGCTGACGCAAACATGAGCCCAGAAAAGCGCGCGTTTTATGAGTATCATTCAGCGCTCATGGAACCCTGGGATGGCCCAGCCTCTATCGTCTTTACCGACGGGCACGCAATTGGCGCCGTACTCGATCGCAACGGCCTAAGGCCCTCGCGTTATTACGTCACAACAGATGATCGCGTGATCATGGCATCCGAGGTGGGCGTTCTACCCATCGATCCTAAGAAAGTTGTTCAAAAAGGTCGCTTGCAGCCTGGAAAAATGTTTCTGCTGGACTTCGAGGCCGGCCGTTTGGTCCCAGATGAAGAACTAAAATCAGTTTATTCCGCACAAAGACCCTATGGCGACTGGTTGGCATCACAAAAGCTGACAATGGATCATTTCGAACCTGCAACGGCGCAAAGCCCCTATACTGATGCTGCTTTACAACAAAGAATGCGCGCTTTCGGTTACACAACCGAGACGATGCAATTCATGCTAAAGCCCATGATTACAGATTTACGAGACCCCTTGGGCTCAATGGGGAACGATTCTGCACTGGCCTGCTTGTCCGATAAGTCTCGAATTATTTACGACTACTTCAAACAGCTGTTTGCGCAGGTCACCAATCCCGCCATTGACTCCATTCGAGAAGAAGTGGTGATGTCCCTCGCCTGTTTTATCGGACCTGAAGGCAATCTGGTCGAAACCACCGAGTCGCAAGCCAAGCGTTTGGTTATTCCTCACCCAATTTTATCAACCGATGATCTGGCGAAACTGAAGGCTGCCCATGAACACGATTGGCGGACCCAGACCATCGACATCACCTACAACCGTCATGATGGCGTGCCTGGGATGCAGGCCGCCCTAGATCGGATCTGCGCTGAGGCCAGCGCCGCGATCGAGGCGGGCTACGCGTTAGTGCTCTTAAGCGACCGGGCGGTCACGAAAGATCAGATCGCACTGAGTGCATTGGTTGCTTGCGGTACGGTTCATCACCACCTCATTTCGGCCCACCAACGCACTCAAATCGGAATGGTTATCGAAACGGCCGAAGCCCGTGAGGTACACCATTTTTGTTTGCTCACCAGCTATGGCGCCGATGCTGTGAACCCGTACCTTGCGCTCGACGCGTTATGGCAGGCCCGACAGGAGGGCTTGTTGAGCCAAACTGATATCCCCAACCTTGATGTCTTAACCGAGAAGTACCGCAAAGCGGTCGGCAAAGGCATGCTCAAGGTCATGGGCAAAATGGGCATTTCAACGTTGCAGTCTTATAAGGGTGCGCAAATTTTTGAAGCCGTTGGACTTGCTGATGACATCATCGAGCGCTGTTTTCGCGGCACGACCAGTCGAGTTGGCGGTATTAATTTCGACACATTATTCGCCGAGTCCCTGCAACGACATCAGTTGGGCTTTCCGGAGCGCGCGACAGAATCTTCGAGCGAGCTACCAAACCCTGGTGATATTCATTGGCGTAGCGGTGGCGACACACACATGTGGGATCCCATCAGCATAACGAATCTCCAAGTTGCTGCGCAAACCAACAGCCAGGATGCCTATTGGGCGTTCGCCAAACATGCCAACGAAGTGGCCACTAAGAAAGCCACGCTCCGGGGCCTTTTGACGTTCAATGAAGATCTGACCCCTGCGGTCGCGATCGAGGACGTGGAGGCTGCTGCTGACATCGTCAAGCGCTTTTGTACGGGCGCAATGAGCCTTGGGTCAATTTCCTCAGAGAGTCATGAAACCTTGGCCATCGCGATGAACCGCTTGGGCGGCAAGTCCAATACGGGTGAGGGCGGCGAAGATCCCGCGCGCTTTACCCCAATGGCAGATGGCGACTCAAAGCGATCCGCTATTAAACAGGTCGCCTCAGGCCGTTTTGGGGTCACCATCTGGTATTTGGCGAATGCTGATGAGATTCAAATCAAGATTGTTCAAGGCGCAAAACCCGGTGAAGGTGGCGAACTCCCTGGCGGCAAGGTCGATGATTACATAGCCAAGATCCGTCACTCCACTCCAGGCGTCGGATTAATCAGCCCGCCACCCCACCATGATATCTATTCGATCGAGGATATGGCGCAGCTCATTCACGATCTTAAGAATGCGAATCGCGACGCTCGCATCAGTGTCAAACTGGGCTCTGAGATTGGTGTCGGCACGATCGCGGCAGGGGTCACGAAAGCCAAGGCCGATCACTTGGTCATTGCAGGCCATGATGGCGGCACCGGAGCCTCACCGCTTACGTCAATTAAGCACGCAGGGCTACCTTGGGAGCTGGGCCTCGCCGAGACCCATCAAACCCTCGTCATGAACAACCTTCGATCGCGGGTCGTCCTACAAACCGATGGCCAAATCAAAACAGGTCGCGATGTGGTTATCGCCGCCCTGCTCGGCGCTGAAGAATTTGGATTTGCGACCGCGCCGCTCGTCACCCTTGGGTGCATTATGATGCGAAAGTGCCACCTCAATACCTGCCCCGTTGGGATTGCAACGCAAGACCCAGAGCTCCGAGCAAAGTTCGCAGGCAAACCAGAAAGCGTCGTAAACTATTTTTTCATGCTCGCAGAAGAGGTTCGACAAATCATGAGCCAACTGGGGTTCACCCGCCTTCAAGACATGATCGGGCAAACCCAGTACTTAGATAGCGAGCAAGCGGTTGCGCACTGGAAGTCAAAGGGACTCGATCTGTCGGGTATTTTGCAAAAAGCGCCCATCATCTACGAGGGCACAGAAATTTACTGCACGCAACGCCAAGATCACGGCCTCGATGCAGCCCTCGACAATACCTTAATTGCGCTCGCGCAACCGGCACTCGAGACCGGCGCCAAGGTGCAAATCGAGCATGAAATCTTGAACATCAACCGAGTGGTTGGCACCATGCTGTCGCACGAGGTTGCCAAAGCGACCCTTGGCGCTATGTTGCCCGATGATACGATCTCAATCCGCTTACACGGCTCAGCCGGGCAGAGCGTCGGCGCTTTTCTCGCAAAAGGGATTACGATCGAAATCGAGGGCGATGCGAACGACTTTGTCGGCAAAGGTTTATCGGGCGGTAAGCTGGTGATCTACCCGCCAAAAGAAGCAAGCTTTGCGGCCGAAGACAACATCCTGCTGGGTAACGTTGTACTTTATGGCGCGACCTCTGGCGAGGCCTACTTCAGGGGGATTGCAGCGGAGCGTTTCTGCGTGAGAAACAGTGGCGCAACCGCCGTGGTTGAAGGGGTCGGCGATCATGGTTGCGAATATATGACGGGCGGCACCGTCGTCATTTTAGGCAAGACCGGGCGTAATTTTGGCGCGGGCATGAGCGGCGGCGTTGCTTATATCCTGGATCCTGAAGGGGACTTTCATCGCCAATGCAACCTTGAGACCTTCGAGCTTGCGCAACTCAGCCCAACGGACGAAGACGACGTCAGGGTCTTAATTGAAAAACACCAGCGGCTTACCGGATCAACGGTCGCGGCACGCCTACTCGAGAATTGGGCAAGCGAGAAACAATCATTGATCAAGGTCATGCCAAGCGACTACAAGCGGGTGCTTGAAGCGCAGCAAGCCTTATTAAAGACAAGTAACATAGGATAGACCACCATGGGTAAAGCAACCGGCTTTAAAGAATTCCAGCGCGAGACGGTGCCTTATCGCGATGCTGCTGCGCGGGTTCTAGACTTCAAGGAAATCTACACCGAACCCGATGATCAGCAACTCAGCACCCAGGGCGCCCGATGCATGGATTGCGGCGTACCGTTCTGTCAAAGCAACAACGGTTGCCCCATTTCAAATCTGATTCCAGAATGGAACGACCTGGTTTACAAAAGTCAGTGGAAAGAAGCGTTAGATCGATTGCACGAGACGAACAATTTCCCAGAATTTACCGGTCGCGTTTGTCCGGCGCCCTGCGAAGGCGCATGCGTACTTGGCATTAATGACCCAGCCGTCACCATCAAGAACATTGAAGCTGCCATCATCGATCGCGGGTTCGAAGAAGGTTGGGTTAAGCCTGAACCGCCCGAGCAGCGAACTGGAAAGACTGTTGCGATCGTCGGCTCCGGACCCTGCGGACTTTCCGCTGCAGCACAGTTGAACAAAGCTGGGCACCAGGTCACTGTTTTCGAGCGCGCCGACCGATTGGGCGGCTTATTGATGTACGGTATTCCCAATATGAAACTCGAAAAAAACTTGATCGAGCGCCGGATACAAATCATGAGAGAGGAAGGCATCGAATTCCGGGTCAATCAAGATGTCGGGAAAACGATTAGCCCGACTGACCTGGTATCTGGTTTTGATGCCGTTTTACTCGCAACCGGTGCAACCGTTGCCCGGGATCTGAATATTCCTGGGCGCGAGGGCGATGGTGTCCACCTTGCCATGGCCTTTTTGACCGCCAACACCAAGAGTTTGCTCGATTCAAACCTTGCTGATGGCCACTATATCTCAGCAAAGGATAAACACGTTATTGTGATCGGCGGTGGTGACACTGGCACCGACTGCATTGGGACCTCACTGCGGCATGGCTGCAAAAGCCTGGTCAACTTCGAGCTACTACCCCAGCCTCCTCAGACTCGAGCAGCGGACAACCCATGGCCACTTTGGCCGAAAATTTTTCGCGTCGATTACGGTCATGCCGAAAGCGAGACTCGGTTTGGCAGTGACCCGCGCCAATTTTCTGTACTGAGCAAATCCTTCCTGCGCGGACCAGACGGGACCCTCAAAGGGGTCATAACCGTTGACGTTGATGAGCAGCTCCAAGAGATCCCAGGCTCAGAAAGAACGTGGGCAGCCGACCTTGTTTTGTTATCTATGGGTTTTTTACAGCCAGAACATTACCTCAATGAGTCGCTCTCGATGGACATCGACCCACGAGGCAATTTCATTGCAGACAAGACAAATTTTAGAACCAGTGTTGCCAAAGTCTATGCCGCAGCCGACTGCCGGCGGGGACAGGACCTGGTGGTGCGCGCGATTAATGAAGGTCGAGAAGCCGCAAGGGAAATTGATCGCGACTTGATGGGCTCAACAGAGCTGCCTTAGGCGCCTCGGTAGGGTGCTTTAAGCTCCTGCGCTACGGGTTATTAAGAAAAAAAGCTAAGGTCTGCTCCAGTGCGGCCTCATCTATTTGGCTCGTCAAGTCGGCCCGGCCTAAATCCCGCAGGATCACTAAGCGCAAACCTTCGGCCGTTGCCTTTTTATCACGCCCCATTGCTTGCAGAAAATCGGCTTTTATCAAACCCTTTGGTAAAACCGTCGGGAGCGAAAAGGCCGTCAACAACCGCGCCAACTGTGCCGGCGCGGATTCAAATAAGGTCTTTGACCGGACCGAATAATCTGCCGCCATCATCAAGCCCATGGCAACCGCCTCGCCGTGCAGCACAAGGCCATAACCCGACAACGTCTCGATCGCATGTCCAAAGGTGTGTCCTAAATTTAAAAGCGCTCTTCGGCCCTGCTCTGTTTCATCAGAAGCAACGATCTCGGCTTTAATCCGACAACTCCATTCAATCATCGTCATTAAACAAGCACTATCGCGCGCCATAATGCTGTCTTGATGGGCTTGCAGCCATTGAAAGTAAGCCCAATCGGCAAGCGCTGCGTGTTTCACAATCTCTGCAAGCCCGGCCGAAAATTCTCGTGGGCTTAACGTCTTTAACGTTTCAACATCCATCACAACCATTTTTGGTTGGTGAAAGGCCCCGATCATGTTTTTACCCAGCGGGTGATTAACGGCTGTTTTACCGCCGACCGATGAGTCGACCTGCGACAACAACGTGGTGGGTACCTGGATGACCGCAATGCCTCGCTGATAAACCGCCGCTGCGAACCCGGTGACATCGCCAACAACCCCCCCACCAAGCGCTATAAGCGTTGTTTCTCGAGTATGTCCGGCGGCCAGCAGCTTACCGATAATGGCATCGATCTGATCGAGCGTCTTATAGGCCTCCCCATCGGGCATGATGTAAACGTCAACCTTTCGGTCGCCGAGCAGCTTTTTGAGCGGCGCTAGATACAAACCCGCAACCGTTTCATTGCTGACAATAAAGATCGAATCTCCCGTCGCTGCAGCCAACACGGTTTGCTCGGAGCCGTCAGTCCCCGTCACCAGGCCCGGGCAAAAAACGATGGGGTAGCTGCGATCAGCCAGCTCAACTGTAATCGATTTCATTCTGCTGTAATCCACTCTTGGCTTTGAAGTCTCGCAAGCATCGCCTCAATCATTTTCTTTCCGGGCCGATTATCAACGGGCATCGTCACATCAGCAACTTCCTGATAAAGCGGATCCCGGGTGCGCTGGAGCTCTTGAAAGAAGGCCCTGCGATCAACATTTTGAAGCAACGGCCTTTTACGATCATCCGCGGTTCGTTTAAGCTGCGTTTCAATATCTGGCTTGAGGTAAATCACAAGGCCTCGGGTTGCCAAAACGTGCCTGTTTTCTGGCCGCAGTACCGCGCCCCCCCCCGTCGCCAAGACGAGACCCGGTTGATGAGAAAGGCTCTCAAGCGTTTTCGATTCTCGATCCCGGAAAGCGGGCTCGCCTTCGACTTCAAAAATAAGCCGAACACTTACTCCGGTTGTTTTTTCGATCTCGTGATCTGTGTCTACGAATCGTAGACCCAATCGCTTTGCCAGCAACTTACCGAGCGTTGTCTTCCCGGAAGCCATCGGTCCTATCAAGAAAATATTAGCGTGCTGACGCAGTTCCATTGGATGCAGACTGGTTATCGAACGCGGTCGCCAGATTCACGAATGATCTTAGGCGTAATGAAAATCAAGAGTTCATCTTTATCTTTTGTGCGCGCTGAATTACGAAACAATCGGCCAACCAGCGGCAAGTTTCCTAAAACCGGCGTCTTCAACTGAATCAAATCGGTTCTCGTTTGGTACAGCCCACCCAGCACAACGGTTTCTCCATCACTGACGATCACTTTCGTTTGAATGCTCTCGATATCGATCGCCGGTGGGCCGCCTGGAGTTGGATCTCCACGAGAATTATTCGTCACATCGAGCTCTAATATAATCCGGTCATCGGCCGTAATTTGCGGCGTGACGGTCAACCCAACCGTTGCATTTACAAATGCCGTCGCAGTCGCGCCCCCACCGGTATCGGACTGATACGGGATCTGACTGCCCGAGTTGACTGTCGCAGAACTTTTGTCGGAAGTAATGATGGTTGGCCTTGAAACCGTCTCGCCCATCCCTTCGCTTTCAAAAAGCTGTAGCTCTAAATCCAACAGCAAATCATTATTCACGAGACCAAAGGCAATCCCGCCGGTCTTGCCCGAGCCTGTACCCAGATCCACAATAAGGTTCTCAGAGGGCGCGCCACCTAAGGTCTCCATCGAACTACCGTACTGAATGCCGTTTGGGCTATCGCCCCAGGAAATATTGCCAGCCGTCCCCCAGCGGATGCCTGCTTCTCGCTTAAAGCTATCGCTCGCCTTCACAATGCGCGCTTCGATCATGACCTGCCTGACGGGGATATCGAGCTGATTCAAAAGTGTTCTGAGCTGCGCAATCCGACTGGGTGTTTCAGTCACAATAATGGCATTGGTGCGATCATCAACCAGAATCGACCCCCGATCCGATACAACCCCAGCAGATGTTTCGCCAGTGTTATTTTGATCGTCGTTTCCCTGAGAGGAAAATAAAGCAACAATGTCGGATGCATTGGCATATTTCACTTTAATGAGCTCAGTCCGCAGCGGCGCAAGCTCAGCGATCTCTTGCTCGTTCTCGAGTTGGGCGCGTTCCTGGTCGGCCAATTCTGCTGCCGGGGCTACTAACAAAACGTTCCCTTGAACGCGCTTATCCAGGCCCTTCGTTTTTAAAACAATATCCAACGCTTGATCCCAAGGAACATCCTTTAATCGCAGCGTAATTGCACCCGCGACTGCATCGCTCGCGACAAGGTTCAGGTTGGCAAAATCAGCAACGATTTGCAGAATGGCTCGAATCTCGATGTTCTGAAAGTTTAAGGACAACTTATCGCCCTCATACAAAAAGTTTTTCCTGCGAGGCCCACCTGTATCGACCTCCTCGACAACCGGCTTCACCTCAAGCACAAAACCCTGATCTGACTGATACGCAAGGTAATCAAACTGACCACTCGGCAGCACTTCTATCACCGCTTGATCACCTTGCTGATAAACCTCAATGACCTCAACGGGCGTCGCAAAATCCGTCACATCCAGTTGTTGAACGAGGGCCGGCGCAACGATTGTGTCTGGCATCGTCAGCACGATGCTGCCGCCAACCTGATCCAAGTCAACCGTCACATTCGGCTCACTCAAGGCGATAATAACCCGGCCTTCACCCTCTGAGCCCCGCCTAAAATCGACATTATCGACACGGGAACCTGACTGTCGGCCGGCCTCAGAACGGGCGCCGCTGGCCGATCGCGGGCTCGAGTCCAAATCACGCCCAACAGACAATTGTAGCGTGCTACCCCGAACTTGGGCGCTATAGCCCACCAGTTCAGACAGCGCAATAATAATTCGAGTCCGGTCCTGCGTCTCTAAAACGGTCATGTTTTGCGCGTTGCCCGAACCAAGGCTGTGGTATTTACTGGCAAGACCGCTACTCACGCCCATCAAATCCAGTGAAATCCGC
>Ga0315320_10002267_pt1 | contig 15825 bp, 14 predicted proteins | sample M140m21515metaG_FD_203458 | JGI IMG/M metagenome (GOLD analysis project Ga0315320, IMG submission 203458) | Ammonia-oxidizing marine archaeal communities from Monterey Bay, California, United States - M1 40m 21515 | ecosystem: Environmental > Aquatic > Marine > Coastal | place: USA: California... | reverse complement strand
CAGGTTTTGCAAATCGGCGAAAACGCTTTCCACTCATGCCCTAATGCACAACGCCACCAAACCTTTTTACCACTGCTTGAACTCATTACAGTGCCGGCTTGACAGCTACAACAACAACTTATGAAGTTTGATTTGGGATCGATAAAATAACCGCTAAAACCTTGCTCATCACCTTCTCCAATCGGCATTTTGAATAGTTTCCAATTTAGAAGCCGTTTGAAGTACTTGAACGGGTTTTTTGATGTCACCAGCCAGAATTAAGGATTAGCCACTTGCCCGTCAAGTTTGTCTGACAATGCCCAGCCAAGTTTCGTAATCGGACACCAATAGGTGCAGCGGCGCTTCGTCTTCCTCAATCTCGGCAAAACGACCGATCGGATCGGCGAATATATTATCGGTCAGGTCGTCGTTGACGGTGGAAACTTCGCCAATCAGAACATCTCCGCCCTCACCCCAGAATGCGTGCCAGTTTCCGGGCATTAGGGTCACGCTTTCACCTGGCAAAAGCAGCAGCACCTCGCCAGCTTTCATACACCTTTTGATGCCATCACAGGCGACAATGACATCAGCATCAGGATCAAGTTTTCCGTCAGCATCCGAGGTATACATTTTCAGCGCCAGCGTTGCGCCGCCGCGATTGATGATATCCTCGGCCTTGAGGATGTGACGATGCATAGGGGAAATCTGGTCATGACGCGAGATCATGATTTTCTCGGCGTAACACATACCACCGCCACTTTTCAAATCGTCTTGCGAACCATTGCGCAAGGTGAACAAAAACAGGCCGAGCTTGTCAAAATCGCCCTGCCCATAATCGGTTATATCCCAGCCCATACGTGCTTTGGCGATATCGGAACCAACTGCTTGGTCTCGAATCTGGTCGGGCGTCCAATAAGCGAACGACGGCAAGTGAAAGCCAAAAGATCGTATGAATTCATTCCCTTGACGCAAGATGTCATTAACCTCTGATCGTTTCATTCACCCAACTTCCAAATCAAAAACCACGATACCTTCATGGCCGCCAACGCACATATCAACCAATCGGCCACTCACTTTCACGTGCTCTGGGTGCGCCTCGTATTCAAGATGCGCTTGCCTGTCGATGAAGGTAGCTATAAAGCCGTCTGAATAAGCTTGAGACTTCTTTTCAAAATCAAGATTTTCGCCATATTCCAGTGACACAAGCTCGGGAATTTCCCCTTTCAAACCAGCCAGAATTTCAAACACTTCCTTTTGGTCCGCCTTGTTGCTATCCGGTTTGAAATTTAAAAATACGCAGTGTTTAAGCATGTTCTCTCCTTAGTTCGGTAAAATTAAAATAGCACGAAAATCGTTTACGTTGGTGAACGTCGGGCCGGTGACTACCTGATACTTGATCGCGGCAAAAAAGCTGTGGCTGTCATTCCTAGCCAGATAATCCTCAGCATCCAGTCCGGCATCCTTGGCTTTGATCAAACTCTGTGGGCCTATGATTGCACCTGCAACCTCGGCAGCGCCATCAACCCCGTCTGTGTCACAGGCAATCAGGTGGATATTGTCCGCTCCATCAAGAGTGATCGCTGCCGATAAAGCGTATTCGGCATTTGGACCTCCGCTACCGTCGCCGGTTCTGGTGACAGTGCATTCACCACCAGAAAGCAACAAAACGGGCATGGTACCTTCGGCCATTTCAGACTGGATACGCAGGGCAAGACGGGCCTGTTCTTCACCTAGATCACGCGCCTCGCCCTCAATCGCGTCACCGATTATTCGGGTTTCAAGCTCATGCTCCCGCGCCATTTCTGCCGCCGCCGCGAGCGACTGGCTTGGCGCTGCGATAATCCGGTTTTCGACACGCGACAATGCTTCATCATCTTGCACCAAAACTTCGGTTTTTGCTGCCAACATGGATTTAACCGAGGCCGGAACCTGGATATTATACTCCTGCAATATCGCCAGCGCCTGCGCCGCAGTGCTATTATCGCCAACAGTTGGCCCTGAAGCTATGCTGGCCGGATCATCGCCCGGCACATCAGATATCATCAGGGCCAACATCTGCGCCGGATAAGCAGCGGCGGCCAGTTGTCCACCTTTGACGCGCGACAAATGTTTACGCACAATATTCATCTGGTCAATCGGCGCGCCCGAGGCAAGCAAGGCGGCGTTTATTTGCTGCTTTTCGGCATTGGAAATATCACCCGCTGGACTGGTTAACAGGGCTGAACCGCCACCGGATATCAGTGCCAAAACAAAATCATCCGGCCCAAGTGAGCGAAGCAAGTCAAGCATGCGACGCGTTGCATTAGCACCGTTTTCATTTGGCACCGGATGCGCCGCCTCGACAATCTCGATGCCTTGGCACGGGCGCGAATAGCCATAGCGGGTTATCACCACCCCCTCACATGGGCCCCAGATAGCCTCCACTGCTTCGGCCATGCGAGCCGAGGCTTTGCCCGCGCCAATTACCAGCACCCGCCCTTCGGGTTTTGGCGGCAATGCATCGGGAATTCGCAGCATCGGGTCCGCGGTTTTAACGGCGCAGGCGAATAGATCACGTAAAAACTCTTCAGGGTGGTTGATCACGTCAGCAAACCAAGGCTGGATTGGCGAGCAATCAATTCAACCGGTTGGCGCTGGATGCGCTTGGGTTTTTCACCGGTTTCCAGCCATTTGACAATTAGATTGGCCACCGTCTCGCCGAATTTTTCCACATCGCAACGAACCGAACTTAGCTCGGGGTAAACCTGCTGGCATTCTTCGATATCATCAAAACCTACTAACAGGATGTCTTCGCCAACCGTTTGATCTGTTTGCGAAAATCCGGATAGCATTCCCAATGCCACCAGATCGTTAAAACAGATAACGGCATCAATACCCTTGTGGTTGGCGGCAATATCCAGCGCTGTATCACGACCCATTTTCCTAGCCGCACGACCATAGAAAACCTTGGGTTCCAGATTGTACTCGTCCAAAACCTGCAAGTATCCCGACATGCGTTCCTGTGTTATTTCACCACCTTCGACACCGCCAACAAATGCAATGTTTTTCGCCCCTTGCGCAATCAGATGCTCAGCTGCCATACGACCGCCAGCCTCGTAATCCATCGAATAGAATGGAAACAAATCTTTGCGTTCATCAATGCAACGCAACACCTGCATGGTCGGGGTGTTGGCGCGGGCAATGTCGGTAAAGAACGCGCCGTCGCCGCCATAGCAGGGCGAAATCAACAAAGCGGAAACATCATGTTCAAGCATAGAGGCAATCACCTGATCCTGAATCTTCGCCTGCTCGTCAGTATTGGCAATAACCGTTGCATACCCGTGACGCGAAAAGGTCATCTGGGCGGTCGTGGCGAACTCGGTAAAAAACGGGTTGCGTAGATCGTTGATCACCAGCCCGATCAAACCCACGCCTGAACCGCGCAATTTGGCGGCAGCGCGGTTGTAAACATAACCAAGTTCCTTGATTGATTTTTTGACTGCAACACGGGTTTCCTTTTTGACCAGCGGGCTGTTTTGCAAAACCAGTGACACTGTGGATTTTGAGATCCCCGCATGTTGAGCGACATCAATAATTGTAGGCCGTTTTTTCATTCTTGAAATTCCCTTTTACTCAATCCCGTGCAAGCTCATTAAGGCCCCCATCCGGTTTATGGCAATGTCAGGCTCGGTTATTAACCGCGCTTTATCGGCAAAACGGAACACCTGGGCATAATAGCATATTTCGCGGGATGATTGAAAGCCAGCGGGCATGATAAAATGGCTTTGGGCATCATTTAACCATGCTAGAAAAGCAATACCAGCTTTGTAATAAGGCGTTGGCGCTTTGAATATCTCGCGTGATAGCGGGACGGTCGGTTTCAGAAGCGCGTTGAATGTTGCATTGTCACCCATCGCCAAAGCCTCCAGCGCTTGCGAGGCAGCGGGGGCAATGGCAGCAAAAATACCGAGTAATGCATGTGAGAAATGTTCGCCATCTCCCTCGATCAAAGCGGCGTAGTTGAAGTCATCGCCAGTATAGAGGTTAACATTTTCTGGCAGTCGTGCCCTGAATTTTTCTTCCCGCTCCTGTTCCAGCAACGAGATTTTGATGCCGTCGATTTTGTCTGTATAGGCATTGATAATCTGCAATACGAAGTCTGCCGCATCATCTAAATCATCGCAACCCCAATAGCCTTTCAAAGCTGGGTCAAACATATCGCCAAGCCAGTGCAGGATAATCGGCTCGGCGGCCTGTTCGATCAGCTTGCCGTAAACGCGGGCATAGAAATCCGGCCCAGTACCCGCAGCGGCCATAGCACGACTGGCCATGATGATGATCTGTCCGCCTGCTGCCTCGATTGCCTCCATTTGTTCGCTGTAGGCGGCGACAATTGCATCTTCAGTTGTTTGCCTACTGCGAACAAGCTGATCTAGCGTGAATTGGTCAGTTCCGGCCCCACAGGCGACTCGTGGTTTCATGGGATGGGCTTTGGCCTCCAACATAGTCCGGTTGATCAGCTCTTTCGCGGTTTCCCAATCGACCCCCATACCGCGCTGTGCGGTGTCCATAGCCTCGGCCAGATGCAGGCCCTGATCCCATAGGTAGTGGCGGAATTTTAGCGTGTTATCCCAATCTACCGATGGACGTCCCGCCCACGGATCACGTTCAGCCAACGAATCAGACACCACATGTGCTGCGGCAAATGCGGTACGGGTCAAAGGCGTTTTGGGCGCGCGCGGGATCAGTGGTTCACCGATAAGTTCATATTCTTCAATCGTTCCGGCGTAGGTTGGTAAAAGCATTGGCTCTCCTTAAATATTGTGATCCGCACGAATCATATCAGCAGCTTTCTCAGCGATCATGATCGTCGGGGCGTTTGTATTGGATGAAATCAGCGAAGGCATGATCGAGGCATCAACAATACGCAGCCCTTCAATCCCTCGGAATTTCAGACGCGGATCAACAACCGAGGCATCATCCGCACCCATACGGCAAGTGCCTGCAGGGTGGTGATCGGTTTTGGAATTGGCGCAGGCGAAGTTGAAATAATCTTCATCCGTTTGCACATCGTTGCCCGGAATCATCTCGCGCATAACAAACGATTTCAGTCCCTCCTGACGCATGATTTCCTGTGCTAGCTTCAACCCTTTGATCGACATTTTTCGATCATGTGGATCAGCCCAATAGTTGGGGTCAATCAACGGTGGAACAGCCGGATCATTGCTGGCGAGACGAACAGTGCCACGTGAGCGCGGACGCAAATAGGCGGAGTTCAGCGTCACACCGGAGTTTTGCATCTTATCGACTCCGGCTTCGATGCCGGAACCAAGGCCCAGATGGAACTGGATGTCGGGCGAGCGAGCGCCCTCTTCGGCGTACCAGAATCCTCCGGTTTCAAACAGGCTGGAGGCAACTGGGCCGCGTTTGGTAAATACGTATTGCAAACCCGCGACTGCGGACCAAAACAGTTTGGCGTATTTGTCATAGGTATGATCACCTGTGCATTCAGAAATAGTGAACAGGTCGAGATGATCCTGCAGGTTGGAACCGACCTCGGGCTGGTCAAACACAACATCCACGCCGACGCTTTGCAGATGATCCGCTGGGCCTATGCCCGATAACATCAAAAGACGTGGTGAGCCTATTGAGCCAGAGGAAAGGATAACCTCGCTTTTCGCGCGGATAATTTCGGGTCCGTTTACTCCGGAGAGTTCAACGCCTGCGGCCGTACCATTTTCAATAACAATCCGCGACACCTGCTTACCTTTGCGAATGCTCAGGTTGGAACGTTTGCGTGCCGGTCTTAAAAACGCCGTGGAGGCAGACGATCGGAACGCGTTTTTTTGCGTTAGCTGATAATACCCAACACCATCTTGTGACGCGCCGGTCAGGTCGGTATTTCGCGGGATTCCCATCTCTCCCGCAGCGTCAAAATATGCGTCGCAAATCGGCAAAGGGGCACGTGGCTGGCTCACGCCTAGCGGGCCACCCTTACCATGGAATTCGTCATCAAACGTATCGTTATCCTCGGATTTTTTAAAGAACGGCAGCACGTCGTCATAGCCCCATCCTTCGCATCCAGCCTGACGCCATTCATCATAATCATGGCGATTGCCACGCGTGTAAATCTGTGCGTTTACGGTTGATCCGCCCCCAATCACTTTGGCTTGGGTATAGTTTATCACCATGTCGTTCATGTGCTTTTGCGGAACGGTACTCCACCCCCATGAGCCTATCCCCTTGGTCATTTTAGCAAAGCCTGCGGGCATCTTGTAGAACGGATGCCAATCGCCACCACCTGCCTCCAATAACAGAACGCTCACTTCAGGGTTTTCGCTTAGACGAGCGGCCAGCACACAACCGGCAGAGCCGCCGCCGACGATGATAAAATCATATGCTTTAGCCATTTTCTTGTTCCTCATAGCCTGTGGATGGACAAGCCGCCATCAACCGGAATTACTGCCCCGTTCGCGAATGCCATCTTCCCCCCAACCAGTGGCAGGACAACGCTGCCGATATCTGATGGCTGACCCCATCGTTGGGCCGGAACCAATCCGCCCTCGATCCGTGATGTGTATTTGTGTTTCACACCTGCGGTCATGTCGGTTTCGATGATGCCGGGGCGTAGCTCAAACACGCCGATGTTTTCAGATGCCAGACGCGCCGCGAATAGCTGTGCCATCATTCCAGCACCGGCTTTCGAGATACAGTATTCAGCGCGTTCAATCGACACCATCTCAACGCTGACCGAGGTCACAAAGATGATCGAGCGATACGGGCCATCAGGACGAGTGATCATTCTGCGTGCAGTTTCCTGTGCTAGAAAGAACGCGCCTTTCAGGTTTATATCCATCACAAAATCATAGGAATCCGTTACCACATCAAGCATATCACCACGGATTTTCGCAGGTACTCCAGCGTTTGAAACCAGCGTGGAAATCGGGCCAAGGTCGGTTTCGATACGATCAAGCAGGTCAGAAACACCGGCAACATTGCGCAGATCATGCAAATAGTATTTTGCGCCCTCATCCAACTCAGCAAGCGCCGATTTAACGGCATCTGTATCCGCTGAACTGCTGGCCGAAAGCGCCAAAGTGTATCCTGCTTTTGCCAGTTCTTTGGAGATGCCAAGTCCTATACCTCTTTGTCCGCCAGTTATCAATGCTACCGGTTTCATGCCGTCAAATCCTTTTGTTTAATGTGTTCAGCCACGCGCAATGCTTGCGCTACGATTGTTAATGCGGGATTGACCGCTGCCGATGTGGGTAGAAAGCTCGCGTCGACCACAAACAGGTTTTTATGGTCGTGTGATCGACAATAATTATCCAGAACGCTGGTCTTGGGATCATCGCCAAAACGCAAAGTCCCACATTGATGTGATGGAGTGCGACGGTCAAATGGTTGCGAGACCACAACCGGATATCCCGCGCGTTTAAGCATCTGCTTGGCCTTTTTGATCAGCGCCAAATGCGTGTCCCAATTCGAGCGTTTCCAGTTGAGCACAATGTGCCCGTCCTTGATGCTAACTCGACTTTCAGGGTCGGGAAGATCTTCGCTCATCACGTACCAGTCAACCGAATGCCGCGCGATCCAGTTGGCGGCTATGCGGGGCAGCGATGATTGTGAGGCCAGAATATTACCGGAGACTTTGCCAAGCAACTGGATGTTGCCAAGCGGCATGTCATCCGGCCCGCCGCCAAGGTAATAATCGTTAACCTGCAAGGTTTTTTGATAGACTGCATCGTTGGCCCTGAAGGGATGAACGGCCAGCAACGCGCTGCAATTATGGTTCATAAAATTCCGCCCGACCATGCCGGAACTATTGGCCAGCCCGTCAGGGTTTGTGTCAGACAATGATTTCAAAAGTAGCGCGGCAGAGTTCACTGCCCCCGCCGATAGTACGGTCAGTTTTGGGGTCAACGTGACATCCTTGTTATCAATCTGGCACAGGATAGAAGTAACCTCGCCATCATCGCCGACCTCAAGTCGCGTCACCTTTGCACCTGTGACAAGTTCAACATTGTCATATGCAAGCGCCTTTGCCATCCCAATTGTCTCGGCATCGTTTTTACCCCCTCTAGATTCAGGAAATGCATCCCACGGGGTTTCCCCACCTACCAACCAGCTCTTTGCGTCTACACCAAGTGGCAGCGAAGAAGGGGTTACTCCGGCCAGCTCCAACCGTTTACGCAGATCAGCGATAGCCGCCTCATCAGCGACCGGAGGGAAAGGGTAATTACCACTATGGTGCGGCTCGCTTGGGTCCTGGCTCGCGTCACCGCGAACCTCGTATAAGTTCTCGGCGACTTGATACCATGGCTCGAATTCTGAATAGGAGATTGGCCATGTGGGAGATACACCGCCGAGATGGCTCGTTTCGCCAAAATCCTCGGCGCGATAACGCAAAAGAACCGCGCCATAGAATTTGGAATTGCCGCCAACGTAGTAATAATTGCCCGGATTGAAGGCCTTGCCGTTACCATCCAGCCATTGCTCGTCAGGGCGAAAGTAACCGTCGCGGAAAATCGCATTATCGTCCCGACATTCAGACGTATCTGCAATTCGTTGTCCGCGTTCCAGCACAACAATAGATTTACCCGTCGGCGCAAGCATGGCGGCCATTGTTGCGCCCCCGATACCGGAGCCGATAATTGCTATGTCGGGCGAACGGTTCATCAGGCAATGCGATTTTCTGTTTCCATGTCAAACGGAATTGCTTTTTCCATATTGATGGCAAAATCCACCGTCTGGCCGGATTTTACGTCCACATCGGCACGCATTCTTGCCACACATTCGACGCCACCCAAAATGCTGGTTACATATGTGTCTGGCCCCGCAGGTTCGGTAACACCGACAACATTTTTAAGCTTCTGGATGTGCTTGGATTTGCTGTCTGCACCGTCAAGATCAGTGATCGCTTCAGGTCGGATGCCAAGTACGACTTCTTTGCCATCGTAACCAACCAGCTCCGCACTCGGGTTAGGGAATTTCAATCTGACCTCGTCGCCTTTTTCATTGGTCGTCAGCGCGATTACATCTTTGCCTTCCGCAACAACTTTTACGTTGATCAGGTTCATCGAAGGCGAACCCATAAAGCTGGCAACAAACAAATTGGTCGGAGTATCGTAAATCTCTTTCGGGGTGCCAAGCTGTTGCACGTAGCCGCCATTCATCACCGCGATGCGGGTTGATAGGGTCATGGCTTCGATCTGGTCATGCGTCACATAAACAATCGTAGTGCCAAGTTTCTGATGCAACTTTTTGATCTCGGTCCGCATATCAACGCGTAGTTTGGCATCAAGATTGGAAAGCGGTTCGTCAAACAGGAACACATCCGGTTCACGAACCAGTGCACGCCCCATAGCAACCCGCTGACGCTGACCACCGGAAAGCTGGCCCGGTTTGCGATCAAGCAGCGGTTCGATCTGCAACATGGCCGCAACTTTGTTCATCGCCTCGGCCCGCTCAGCTTTTGGCACGCCGTGCATCTCTAGCCCAAAGGTGATGTTCTGCCCGACCGTCATATTCGGGTACAAAGCATAAGACTGGAAAACCATCGCAATATTGCGTTTAGAGGGGTGCACACCGTTCATCGACTTACCCTTGATCGCGATCTTGCCTGAGGTAATTTCCTCCAGCCCCGCGATCATGTTCAGCAAGGTGGATTTACCGCAGCCCGATGGGCCGACAAGCACCAGAAACTCGCCTTCCTCAATCGCGATATCAACCTTGTGCAACACCTCGACCGAGCCGTAAGATTTCGTTGCGTTATCTATGTTCATGAAACCCATTGGTCTATCCTTTTACCGAACCAGCCATCAGCCCGCGCACGAAATACCTGCCTGCCACGATGTAAACCAACAGCGTGGGCAAGGCGGCAATGATCGCGCCGGCGAAATGGACGTTGTATTCTTTAATGCCAGTAGAAGAACTGACGAGGTTGTTCAAAGCCACCGTCATCGGTTGGCTGTCGAGGTCGGCGAACGAGGCGCCGAACAGAAAATCATTCCAGATATTGGTGAACTGCCAGATGACCGAAACCACAATGATCGGGCCGGAACTAGGCAGCAGGATGCGCCAGAAAATCCGGAAGAAACCCGCACCGTCAATCTGGGCGGCGCGGATCAGTTCGGTCGGGAACACCTGATAATAGTTGCGGAAATATAGCGTGGTGAAACCAAGGCCATAGACCACGTGCACCATAACCAAGCCGTTGGTTGATCCTGCCATTCCCAGCAGACCAAGCATTTTGGCCATCGGGATCAAAACGATCTGGAAGGGGATGAAACAGGCGAACAACATCAGACCAAACAGGATAGTCGAACCCTTAAAGCTCCACTTCGTCAGCACATAACCGTTAAGTGCGCCGAGGATGGTCGAGATGGTAACGGCTGGCACAACCATCTTGATTGAGTTCAGGAAATATGGCTTCAATCCCGTAGGCTCCACCCCGATCTGGGCAGTTGACCATGCAGAAAGCCACGGTTGAATTGTCCATGTTTCAGGCAGGGCCATCATTTTACCACCACGGATTTCGTCGAGCGGTTTTAGCGAGTTAAGCACCATAATCACGAAAGGCAGCAGGTAGAACAGCGCAAACAATAGCAGGACCAGATAGATCAGAACACGGGTCGCCTTGGCAGTGCTAATGGCGGTATCAGTTGTTGCAACAGACATTATTTCTTCTCCCGCAGTTCGGCATACAGATACGGGATCATGATCGCAGCAATGGTCATCAGCATAATCACAGCCGAGCTGGCACCGATACCCATCTGGTTACGTGTAAAAGTGTAGGAATACATAAACGTCGCGGGAACCTCGGTCGCACGGCCCGGACCGCCACCTGTTAGGGCAATGATCAGGTCGTATGACTTAATCGCCAGATGCGACAGGATCACGAAGGCCGACAGGAAAGCGGGACGCAGTTGTGGTATGATGATCCGTCTGTAAAGCTGGAAATTGCTCGCCCCGTCCATTTGTGCGGCTTTCAGGATCTCGTTGTCGATACCGCGAAGCCCAGCGAGGAACATGGCCATAACAAACCCCGAGGTCTGCCAGACGGCGGCAAGAACAATCGTATAAATCGCGTAGTTGCGGTCTTTGATCCAGTTAAAGGTAAAACTCTCCCAACCCCAAAGATGCATGGTTGCCTCAAGACCAATTCCAGGGTCGAGGAACCATTTCCATGCAGTACCGGTAACGATGAAACTTAGCGCCATCGGGTATAGATATATCGGGCGCAATGCCCCTTCGCCACGGATTTTCTGGTCTAGGAAGATCGCCAGCCACAACCCTATGACCGTACAAATCGAGATATACAGAACGGAGAATAATGCGAGGTTCTTGACCGCGATAGACCAATGCCGCAGATGGAATAATTTGTCATAATTCTCGAACCCCACCCAGCCATAACTCGGCAGCATACGCGAGTCGGTGAACGAAAGGTAGAAGGTGAAGATGATAAATCCGTAGACGAAAACCAGTATTAGTGCCAGTGATGGCGATATAACCAGCTTCGGAATGATAATTTGCAGGCGGGTTTTAAGGTCTGCCCGGGCGTATTCTTGTGCCATGCTGTTTCCTTCACTCTCAATTGGGTTTCAGGGTCTGGTTAACGGGACCGACACATGTGCGCCGGTCTCGATCTTTATTATTGTGCGATTGCTACTGCATCGACAATTTCTTCAACCGCAGTTTGAGCATCGTATTCACCGTTAAAGTGGGCGGTGATTACGTCGTACATTGCGTTTTTAACAGATGCGCGGTTTGCGTGTCCATGCGCCATGGAACCGTAAAGGTTACCACTTGCAGCGGCAGATGCGAATTCGGCCATTGCCTGTTTACCACAAGCGTCGAAGTCAGCGTCAGAAACATCGGTACGTGCAGGAACCGAGCCTTTAACCACGTTGAATGCAGACTGGAACGAAGGCGACATGATCGAAATCGCTAGTTCGGACTGAGCGTCAGCGTTAGAGCCGTCGCCACCAAACATTGCAAACTGATCCGAGTTAAATGTCACAGTGCCAGCAGAACCAGGAACGCGAAAGCAAAGGAAATCCTCGCCCGGTACTTGACCGGCATTAAGGAACTCACCTTTGGCCCAGTCGCCCATGATCTGGAAAGCTGCTTCGCCATTGATAACCATGGCAGATGCAAGGTTCCAGTCACGGCCCGAGAAGTTGTCATCAACAAAGCCGCGCAATGTTTCCATGCGTGCAAAAGTTTTAGTCATCTCGGCAGAAGACAGTGCCGCTGGATCAAGGTCGATAAACGCTGCCTGATAGAAATCGGCACCACCGGCAGACATTGCTACACCATCAAAAACAGTAGCTTCCTGCCAAGCCTGACCACCATGGGCCAGCGCAACAAGACCAGCGTCTTCAACAGCCTGCATTGCAGCTACAAACTCGTCCCATGTTGTAGGCTGGGCAATACCCAGTTCATCAAGAACGCGTTTGTTGGCCCAAACCCAGTTTGTCGAGTGCACGTTAACCGGCGCAGAAATCCATTTGCCGTCGAACTTGGCAAATGCCCCTAGTGCTTCTGGAACAACAGCGTCCCAACCTTCGGCTTCGGCTGCTGCGTTAAGGTCGGCAAGTGCGCCCTCTTCTGCCCAGTCAAGAATGTCAAAGCCAAGCATTTGCACGGCAGTTGGTGGGTTACCAGCGGTTACACGGGCACGCAGAACGGTCATGGCATCGCTACCACCACCACCAGCAACAGGCATATCGGCCCAGCCAATGCCTTTGCCTTCAAGGTCCTGTTTCAAAACATTCAGCGCAGCAGCTTCGCCGCCAGATGTCCACCAGTGCAGAACTTCAACTTCTTGCGCGGAAGCCATCGATGCTGAAGCCACCAAAGCGGCAGTCGTCAGAGTAGTTAATTTACGCATTATATTTCCTCCTATAAGTAGCGTAGTATTTCCTCGTCATCAACGAGGATTCTTGGTTAGATCCAGTTGGCTCGGGTATTCTCGATACGCATCTGGACGGTTTTAATTTCTAGATATTCTTCGATGCCAAAACGGCCCATCTCGCGACCAATACCGCTTTCCTTCATGCCGCCAAACGGTAGTTCCGAGAACCCGTCCATCCATGTGTTGGTCCAGATGGTTCCGGCGATGGCTTTGCGGGCGAATGTAAGGCAGGTGTGAACGTTTTTGCTCCAAACACCGGCTGACAGGCCGTATTCCGTGCTATTCACCAGCTCGATTGCTTCGGCCAAGGTTTTGAAAGTAAGTACACAAAGCACTGGGCCGAATACTTCTTCGCGCGCGATTGGCATATCGGCGGTTACGCCTGAAATAATAGTTGGCTGATAGAATTGCCCTGACAGACCATCGACAGAAAATGCCTCGCCACCCAGAACAACGGACGCTCCGGCAGATTTTGCATCGGCCACATATCTGGCAATTTTGGCATTGTGATCAGCCGAGATGATCGCTCCAACCTTGGTATCAGGATGCATCGGATCGCCAAACGGAACCTTGCGTGAAAGCGCCACGACGCGCTCGGTTACTTCCTTGGCGATATCCTCGTGCACAATGATGCGCGAGCCAGAATTGCAGCATTCACCAGCGTTAAAAAAGATACCAAAAACGATGGCGTCAATCGCACTATCCAGATTGGCGTCAGGAAAAATCACCTGCGGGTTCTTGCCGCCTAGTTCCAGCGACACCTTTTTCAACGTGTCCGAAGTCGCCGCAACAATAGACTTCCCAACCGCCGTCGACCCGGTGAATGAAACCATATCAACAAAGGCATGTGTGGTCATCAGACTGCCAACTGACTGTCCATATCCAAGCACGATGTTGACCACACCCGCCGGAATTCCAGCCTCGACCAGCAATTCGCCAAGGATAACCGTAGTCACCGAGGTCATTTCGGACGGCTTAATAACCGCCGTACAACCGGCGGCCAAAGCATAAGGCAGTTTTTGCGAGATGATCAGAAACGGAAAATTCCACGGAGCAATCAGCGAAACAACCCCGATAGGTTCTTTCAAAACCATGCCAAGCATATCGTTGCCAAGCGTATTATAACTGTCGCCATGAATAGTTCGCGCAAGTGCAGCCGAATAGCGCCATAGATCAACCGACCCTTCTATCTCGGCCTTGGCTTGCGAAATCGGCTTGCCACTTTCCATGCTCTCGTAAAGCGCTATGCGTTCCAGATCACGCTCGATCAGATCGGCAACTTTGTTTAGATATGTGGCGCGGTCCTTACCGGAAAGTTCAGACCATCGCCCATCATCAAACGCCGCGCGGGCAGCTTTGATCGCCGCCTCAATATCAGCCTCGCCACCCAAAGCACAACGGCTTACCAGTGTGCCGGTAGACGGCGACTTACGTTTAAAGATTTCACCACTGGCGCTACTTGTCCATTTGCCATCGATAAGATGCTTGGCGTCAAACACCCCGCTGGGCATTGGCACAGCGCCTTCACTGGAAATTATGGTGATATTCTCGATATTCATTAGTTATTTTCCTGGAAATTTCGGTTTACGTTTTTCGCGAAAGGATGCGACACCTTCAGCCTTATCCTCGGTGGCAAAAATCATGCCACCGCCAAGTGCTTCGATCATGGCATTGGAGTTTTCGCCAAGCACGGCTTGGATCATGTATTTGGTTACTTCGGTCGCACGTGGCGACTTGCCTGAAATTTCATCTGCCATCGCAAACGCCGCAGCTTTTGCATCCAGCGCGACCTCATTAGCATAGCCAATCTGGTATGCGCGCTCAGCTGTAAGTCGACGCCCCAACAGGGCCATTTCTTTCAAAACAGCCGGGGGGAAGTGTTTTGCCAAACGTTGACTGCCAGACCATCCGGCCACAATGCCAACACCCGTTTCTGGCAAAGCCAACGTTGCGTCCGGCGACATCACACGCAGGTCACAAGCGCTCGCCAGTTCCAAACCACCACCAAAGGCATGACCTGAAATTACGGCAATGGTCGGCAGGGATAAATGCGCGAGACGGTCGATGGCCCTATGACCATCCCGCACCCAATGCCGCGCGAAATTCTCAGAGGGTAGATCAGCCCAGGCATTGATATCTGCGCCAACGCAGAAGGCACGATCGCCCTCGCCTGTTAGCAAAACAGCGCGTATGTCATGGTTCTTTTCAATCGTTGTGCAATGGCTTTCCAACGCTTGCAGCATCTGCACGGTCAAGGCGTTCAGCTTGGCCGGATTGTCCAGACAAAGCTCGGCTGTCGAGCCATGTATCTCCAGATGCAGCGCACTCATAGCTTTAGCCCCATCAGTTTGGTCGACAGGATTGATTTGTCCATAGCGGTTGCATTATCGGCAATTGTTACCAGGCCGTCAGAGGCCTGAACGATATCCGTTTCGGCCTCGATTCCAGGCATTATTTCCATGGCGATCAGACCTTTGTTACCCAACCGCATCACGCAACGCTCTGTAATATAAAGAACATCCTGCCCCATCTCGCGACCACGCTGGCCGGAATAGGTCACATGTTCGACCTCCTGCACCATCTTGTGAAACCTGCCAGGCGAGGTGATTTTCAAACGGTCCTCATTCAGGTCAAACTTGGCACCCGAAGCAAAATATCCCGAGAAAACAATCTTTTTTGCATGCGCCGTAATATCGACTAACCCGCCGCAACCAGCGGTAAGAAACGGCATTTTTCCTAACTTGGAGACGTTAACGTTACCTTGAACATCAACCTCCAAAAACGACAGGAAACTGACATCAAAACCACCACCCTGAAAATAGGTGAACTGATTTGGCGAGGGCACGAATGAATCAGCATTTGACGCACAACCAAAAGCAAATCCGGTTAACGGCATGCCTCCAACAGCGCCTTGCTCAATCGCCCAAGTGATCGATTGCTCGTGGCCT
>Ga0315320_10002263_pt1 | contig 15840 bp, 12 predicted proteins | sample M140m21515metaG_FD_203458 | JGI IMG/M metagenome (GOLD analysis project Ga0315320, IMG submission 203458) | Ammonia-oxidizing marine archaeal communities from Monterey Bay, California, United States - M1 40m 21515 | ecosystem: Environmental > Aquatic > Marine > Coastal | place: USA: California... | reverse complement strand
AGACGGTTCGTTCGAAGGCGAGCCCGGACATCCACGGCATCGGATCGGGATTTTCCTCGATCCTCAACCGGAATAGAGAACCATGACCCAGTTCCAGGCTGCTCCCACCATCCCGCTGAAGACCGGCACCGACGGCAAGCACTACGTCGACTACAAGTCCGTCGACGACCTTCGTCGCCTGATGACGCCGAACGGCAAGATCTACACCCGGAAGCGTCTCGCCGCCTCGGCACGCGAGCAGCGTCGCGTGGCTCAGGCGATCAAGCGAGCCCGCTACATGTCGCTCCTGCCCTACACCAGCGCGACGCTCTGAGACCGGCCGTCCGGAATCGAGTCCGCCATCCAGAATCAGACCACGAGTGAGGGCCCGGCCCTCGCTCGTGTCTTTTTTTGGATCGATCGGCCCGCGGGGTCGGTGGGGACGTCGGGCGGTCCCTCTCGCCGCTCAACCCCGACGAGGGCCGCGAATCGAACGGATTCGTCCGAGTCCCGATCTCAGGAGGCTTCGAACCACGGTGGGGAGCCCGAGGGTCCAGTTCCACGCGAGCCTGGTGAGGATCCGGGATCGAAGTCGGCGAAGCCCCGGGTCGGACGGTTCCACGGCCAGGCCGCGCTTGGTCCAGAGGAAGGCTGAAACGATGCGGTCATCCTCCATCGCGGCGACGGAGAGGTTGTGCATGCTGCGAATGCAGTCGGGCGCGCGTCGCAGGACCCGTCGCGAGATCGCGACGCCGCCATCGGCGTCACCGAGGCGATATCGGCAGACCGCGAGCCGTCGGAGGATCTCGAGGTCCTCGGGGCGGTCCTCCGCGAGTCGCTCGAACACCGGCAAGGCCTTCGACGTCGAGCCGACTTCGAGCAGGAGCGAGGCCAGATGGAACATCTCCTCGAAGGACTCGTCGTCCTGGAGTCGATCCGCGGCGTCATCCAGCTGCACGCGGGCGAGCTCGGGTTCACCACATCCCAGGAGCGCTTCCGCGAGTCGGCGGCGGGCCAGGGGCATCTCCGGATCGAGGCGGCGGGCGATCTCGAATTCAACCCGGGCCTCGTCGAACCGATGAAGCGCGAGGGCCGCGAGGCCGAGTTCCCAGTGTGCGGGGAAATTGGCGGGCTCGATCTCCAGGACGCGCCGGAATCGATCGACCGCTTCAGGCTGGCGGTCCATCGAGACGAGGAGGCGTCCGCACGCGAGGAGCGTCTCGATCGACGCCGGGTGTTCGCGGAGCTCGGCGAGATGGAGCTGCAGGGCCCGCTCGGGGCGTCCCGTCGCGGCGAGGATCGCGGCGATCCTCGAACGGAGCTGCGGCATGCTCGGAGCCTGACGCATCGCTTCGCGATAGCACCAGCTCGCCCGATCGTACGCCTTGGTCTCCGCCTTCAGGTCACCCATGGCGACGAGGCAGCAGGGCATCTCGTCGTATCGCTGCTGCGCTTCGAAGTACGCGAGTTCGGCGTCGTCGTGCCGCTCGAGCCGGTGGAGGGCCGCGATCAGGATCGCGTGCACCCGCTCCTCCGCGTCCGGAGACTCGATGGCACGGCGTGCGTGTTCGGCGGCATCCTCGGGTCGGTCGAGCCGGAGCGAGAGTTCGGCGCAGGAGGCGGTGGGGCGATCGTCCTCGGGCAGGAGCAGGGCTGCCTGTCGCATGGAGGCGAGGGCCTCCTCGAGCCGGCCCATCGAGTCGAGCACCATCGACAGCGCCGCGTGCCATTCGCCGCGGACCGGGTCGATCTCGATCGCTCGCCGGATCTCCTGTTCCGCCTCCGGCCCGCGGCCGTGGGCCAGCAGTCGTTCGGCGCGTTCGGCGTGATCTTCCGACTGGTGCCAGTCGCTCATTTGATGATCCCTCGCAGGAAGGAAAGCCGAAGAAGAAGAAGGAGCCGTCCGGAACGACCGGGATAGAGTACGTCGAACCGCTTCCGCATACGAGTATCGATCGCACGCGGCTGCCCGATAATCCAGAAGGCCGTCAAATGCGGGGTTCCCGGGGCATTCCAACCGGGACCGAATGGAGCACCGAGTACATGTCCGCCCCCATCGCCAACCCGACACGCTCCCGGATCGTGGCACGTCCGCGGCGGATCGTGCTGATCAGGCGGAGCATCGGAGGCGGCGTGTTGTTCGCCGGGGCGTTCACCTTGAGCTGCTCCGCGGCTCCCGCGCCGTCGGGCCCTGGGATCGCACCGCACGCGACCATGAACGCTTCGGTCGAACGCTCCGACGCGCCGCGTGGAACGGGTACGAACCGATTCATCGACGAGGACGTCGCCTACCTCGCGTCGGTCTTCGCGAATCCCGCGGTGCCGCGGGAACTCCGGGTCGGTGCGGCCGAACGAATGGCTCGACTCGGATCACCGGAAGCCGCGGATGCGATCGGCGGCGCGCTCGAGTCCGATTCGGCCGACACGCGGCAGATCGTCGTCGAAGGTGTTCGGAAGAACGGCCGAGCCTCGGACGCCATCGTGGATCGGATCGCGGACGCCGCGGTCGCCGGTCGCGTCGGGGCTGAAGACGCATCCGTGATCATCGGGCGATCGGGATCGACCGCGATCGAGCGGATGATGATCGAGGTGGCCGGGGAATCGGATCCCGCGGCGAGGCGTCGCGGCTTCGAGGTGCTCGGGGGAATCAACGATCCCGCCGCCGCTCGGACCCTGGTGGAGGCGATCCAGGACGCCCGGCCCGGAAGCGACGACGCGATCGCGATCGACGCGGCGCTGCGTCGCTGGTCCGACACCGCCTCCACGCGAGACGCTGCGGGTTGGCGGGCGTGGTGGACAAGGATGAACATCGACGGATCCGCCTCACAGGCCCTCGGACAGCTGGTCGATCGGATCGAGCGGGCGAATGAACGGGCGGCTCGAGCGGAAGCCCGGGCGGACACCCTCGCGGTCAGGCTCGCCGACCTTCACGCCCGGCTCCTTGCGACGCTGCCCGAGTCCGATCGCGATCAGCGGATTCTCGAATTGCTCGAGGACGCCGAACTTCCGCTTCGGGCCGCCGCGATCGCCCAGGTGGAGCGCATGCTTCGAAACGGTCGGATTCTTCCCGAAGTCCTCCGCGCCGGCCTGCTCTCGACCCTCGACGACCCGGATCCGACGATCCGGATCACGGCAGGACGGCTTCTCGAAACGGTGGGAGGCGAGGATTTCGCCGCGAAGATGGTGGCCTCGCTCGAAGACGAGGCTGATCCCGCGGTGCTCTCGGCGGGACTCGAGCTTCTCGGCAACCGTGCCCGTCCGGCGGTGGTGCGACTGGCGATTCGTCATCTCGATGACGAGGATCCCGAGGTCGTTCGGCAGTCGGCGCGGGCGGTCGCCACGGTCGCCGCTGCGGGCGTGCTGGAGCCGGAACGCATGGCGGAGATCCGCGCCGCGATTCCGGCCGCGGACGAGGTTCGTGATTCGGAGATCGCTCGTCTGGTGGTGCTGGTGGCCGTCGATCCCGGTGAGCCGTCGCTGGTCCGGCTGCTCGGTCACGAGGATCGTCACGTCCGTCGCGGCGCCGCAGAGGGATTTCTCGGTCGAGGACAGCGGGAGGCGCTCCGCAGGAATTCAGAGACGCCCGAGGTCCGGCGAATCGCGTGGCAGGCATGGTCGGGCGATTCCGTCGATCCCGAAGGGCTCGCGGTCCTGCTCGAACTCCGGCCCCCCTCGGAAGCGGAGGAGGCGGATCAGGTCAACTGGGGGCTCGCGGTGGCCCGAGTCCTCGAGCGGCTCCCGGTGGGGCAGGTGCTCGCCGCCGACGACGTGCTTGGTGACGAGTCGGCCCGCTTCGACGACCGCCGGGCGGCACTCGTCCGGGCGGCGATGTCGGAATCACTCCCGAAGCCCGATCGCGACGCCGCGGCCCGCCGTCTGGCCCGCCGACTCATCGAGGCCGGACGTCCCATCGAGGCCGCGAACGAACTCCGATTGCTCGGCGCCGGCGCCGACTCCGCCCTCGGTCAGGATCTCTTCGACGCACTCGTCCTCGCGGAGGCATGGGACGAGGCGGTCGAAGTCCGTCCCGATCCGCCGGCTTGGGTGGCGTTCCTCGAGGCGTCCGCGATCTCCGAGCCACGGCTGGCCCGCGTCCTGCTGGACGAAATCGATCGGCGTTTCGGCGATTCGCTCGATGAATCCCAGCGGATCGCGGTCGAAGCGGCCCGGGGGCTGCTCGCAGACGCGGGTGAGAACGCGGCTGGCGACGGTGACGTCGAGTCCGCCGCCGACGGCACCTGATCACCTCTGGTCACCTCCGATCGCCTCCGTTGCGCATCGATCCGCCGTGGAGCTCCGGCTCGTCGCTACCATCTGCGACTTCCGGTCCGCCGCGCCGCGGACGGGCCATTCAAGCCGCCATCGTCGAGATCGCCTGGAGACCGAACATGCCTGCCGCCAAGAGGGCCGCCCCCCGGAAATCGTCCACTCGAACCCGGATCGAACGGGACACCATGGGTGAGATGTCGGTCCCCGCCGACGCCCTGTTCGGGGCGAGCACGCAACGTGCGGTTCTGAACTTCCCGGTCTCGGGCCGGTCGGTCCCCACCGAGGTCATCGAAGCGTTCGCGGAGCTGAAGCGCGCGTGCGCCGGTGTGAACGGCGAGCTCGGCGTGATTCCGAAGAAGGTCGCCCGCAGCGTGATGACCGCCTGCGACACCCTGCAGGCCGGGCTTCGTGGCGAAGGCGAACGGCCGGCGGACTGGTGGGAAGGTCAGTTTCCGGTGGACGTCTTCCAGACGGGGTCCGGGACCAGTACGAACATGAACGTCAACGAGGTTCTTTCGAACCTCGCGGCGCTGGAGGCGGGCAACCGGCTCGGCAGCCGCGATCCGGTCCACCCCAACGACCACGTCAACCAGGGGCAGAGCAGCAACGACACCTTCCCGACCGCGATGCAGATCGCCGGCGCGGTCACGATCCGGGAGTCGCTGATCCCGTCCTTGAAGCGGCTCGCCTCGGGCCTTCGAAAGAAGGCGCGGAAGTGGGACCGGGTGGTGAAGACGGGACGGACCCACCTCCAGGACGCGACCCCGATGCGGGTCGGCCAGGAGTTCTCGGGATTCGCGGCCCAGATCGAGCATGGCACGACCCGCGCGGAGCGGGCGATGAAGCGACTTGCTGAGAATCTTCCGATCGGCGGCACCGCGATCGGCACGGGAATCAACACCCACGCCGAATTCGGTCGCCGCGTCTCCGCGTCGCTCAAGAAGCGGCTTCGAATCGACTTCGCCGAAGCGACCAATCACTTCGAGGCCCAGGCGACTCGTGACTGCGTGGTCGAGGCCTCCGGTGAACTTCGTACGATCGCGATCAGCCTTTCGAAGATCGCGAACGACATCCGCTGGCTCGGCTCCGGCCCCCGATGCGGTCTCGGCGAACTCGTGCTTCCCGCCACCCAGCCGGGATCCTCGATCATGCCCGGCAAGGTCAATCCGGTGATCTGCGAAAGCGTGATGCAGGTCACCTGCCAGGTCATGGGACACGACCTCGCGATCTCCACCGGCGGCCTCGGCGGCACCGGTTCGCTGCTCCAGTTGAACGTCGCGATGCCGATGATGGCGTGGGCGATGATCGACTCGATCCGCCTGCTCGCCAACGCGGCGGCGATCCTCCAGGACAAGTGCATCGACGGACTCGAACTCGACCGGGCCGTCGCGGAAGGCTACGTCGAGCGGAGTCTCATGATGGGCACCTCGCTCGCACCGGTGATCGGCTACGAGAACGCCGCCCGGCTCGCCAAGCAGGCTCATGCCAGCGGGCTCACCATTCGAGAGATGGCGCTCGAACTCGAACTGCTCGACCCAGAGACGCTCGCGACGCACCTCGATCCCGCTTCGATGACCGAGCCGGATTCGGGGGGCCCCGGGAAGTCCGGAAAGACGCGCGGATCGACCGGTCGGAAGGGAGGTGGCCGATGACCGCCACCAACACCACCCATGACCCGGCCTTCGATCCCGAACTGGTCGACGTCGAGATGCACGTCGTCCCACCGACCGCGCCGGTCACCGGCGTGGTGACCGCGAACGAACTCTGTCTCCGTGGCAAGTCGGCGAGTTTCATCCGCCACGTCTGCATCGACGTCGGAGGCACGCCGCTCGAAGGACGGTTCCGGGCGGGCCAGAGCTTCGGCGTGGTGCCGAAGGGGGTCGACGAGCGGGGGAAGCCCCACAAGGTCAGGCTCTACTCGATCGCCTCCCCGACCCGGGGGGAGGACGGCGCGGGGCGGATTCTCTCGACGACCTGCAAGCGCCTGATCGACGAGTACCGACCACAGACCGAGCGGGACGAGGACCGAACGGGTCTGTTCCATGGGGTCTGCTCGAACCAGGTGTGCGATCTCTCGCCCGGCGACGAGGTGCTGGTGACCGGTCCGGCCGGGAAGCGTTTCGTCCTGCCGGAACGGCCGGAGAATCACGACTACCTCTTCCTCGCGACGGGAACGGGCATCGCACCCTTCCGGGGGATGATTCTCGAGCTCCTCGAGGGAAGGTCGGCGCCGTGCGAGAGCGAGATCCACCTCGTCATGGGCGCGCCCTATTCGAGCGACCTTCTCTACGACGACGTCTTCCGGGCCCTCGCGGACAAGCACCCGGGATTCCACTACCACACCGTGATCAGTCGGGAGACGATGCCCGACGGTCGTCCGCAGGGCTACATCCATCACTACCTCGACCGGGAGACCCGCCTGCACGCGGATCTGCTCTCGAAGGACCGGACGCTGCTCTACATCTGCGGCCTCGCCGGCATGCAGACCGGGGTGTTCCAGACCATGGCGAGGCTCGGGGTGGGTGGCGCGTACCTCAAGGTTCACGAGGAACTGGCGGACGTCGCCCCGGCGGACTGGAAGTCGGCCGACATCAAGCGAAGGGTCCGTCCGACGCACCGGTGCATGCTCGAGGTCTACTAGGCTCCGACCGAGCATCGAACGATGAACCGCTTGAACACAACCGCGGCCGGGCGTCTCCAACGCCGGGCCGCGGTTGCTTCACGGGGAGATCGGAATGGAACGACTCGGTTCAGTCGTACGCCGCGGTCACGGTGGGAAGCTCGATGTTGCGGAGCTTCAGGTTGGTCGTCATGCGGAAGTTGGATGCGGTTCGGTGGCGTTCGGCGAAGAAGAAGCTCAGTTCGTACTCCTCGCCATCCTGCAGTCCCAGTCGGTTCAGGTCCACGGTCTGCTCCTTGGCGCCGTGCACCCCGCCGAGATCGATCACCAGCTCGCGGTTGATGTAGACCCACACGTCGTCGTCACCACGGAAGGTGAACACCTGGGCGCCGTCCGCCTCGTAGGTGAACTCGGTCTGGAGTTCGAACGTGAAGTGGTAGTTGTGATCGGGACCCGATCCACCGGAGTTGCCGAAGAGCTCGTGGTCGATCGGGAAGAAACCGCCCCGCTCGACGCTCTGGGCGTCGGTGTTCGAATCGAAGACGTAGGAGCCGTCGGCTTCGCGATCGAGCGTGATCTTCAGCAGCTTGGATCGATTGATCCGCGGATCGTCGCGGTACCAGAGCCTGAAACTCTCGTCGCTCTGGATGCCGCCACTGTCCGACGCTCCGGTGCTTCCGACGGAGTCACCGAGGCTCGAGTCGAACAGGTGCCAGCAGATCGGTCGACCGGAGGCGTCTCTCCACTGCGATCCGACCTTGAAGCCTGAGCCGGAGAAGACGGGCTTGCCATCGGCGTCCAGCTGGGTGGCCACGTTGCCGCAGTAGAGGCCGAAACCGCTGCTCGGCCGACGTTCGAAGTCGGGATGCCCCGCGGCCGCGGTTCGCTCGTGGAAATCCCGGACCACGCCGGTGAGTTCGAGCGTTTCAGGATCCTCGTCCTGCTGAGCGGGCTGGAAGCCGGTGGCAGCGGCTCCTACGAAGCCGGCGGCGAGGCCGGCGGCGAAAACGGTGGTGGTCGTTCGAATGAAACTCATGCTTTCTCTCCTCACGGGGTGCCTCCGCGAATGCGGGGCCTCCAACGAGAAGAGGCTACGATTCGATTTCCGTCGATCGAAACGAAGGTTCGCCCGTTTCACCCGATTCACGTTCGTCCAAATCGGCTGGGCGGGCGGTTCCGCCTGTTCCGGTCGTGAGGCCGGCATTGCAGCGGACGAGCACGTGATGCCGATGTCGAAACAGCAGATCATCGAACACGAAGAAGGAGGGCGCGACGTTTCATGGATTGTTTCCGCATCGAAGGTGGCCGCCGACTCGCCGGGCGATTGACGGTCGACGGTTCCAAGAACGCCTCGCTTCCCCTGATGGCGGCGGCGCTGCTGAGCGACGGCCCCGTCGAGCTCGACGGCGTTCCCGACCTGAGCGACACGGGAAACATGGTCCGGCTTCTCGAGGATCTCGGACTCGAGGTCTCGCGGACCGAGGGAGGCGGGATGCGTTTTCGGACCGTCGACCCCTCCGCGATCCACGCCCGCTACGACATCGTCCGGACCATGCGGGCCAGCATCTGCGTGCTGGGGCCGCTGCTCGCTCGACGAGGACGGGCGATCGTCTCGATGCCCGGAGGGTGCGCCTTCGGTTCGAGGCCCGTCGACCTGCATCTCCGCGGGCTCGAGGCCCTCGGGGCACGCATCCGGCTCGACGGCGGTGACATCCACTGCGAGGCCGACGAGCTGGTCGGTACCACCATCTTCCTCGGCGGCCCGTTCGGCTCGACCGTGCTGGGTACCGCCAACATCATGTCCGCCGCCTGCGTGGCGAAGGGGACCACGGTCATCGAATCCGCGGCCTGCGAGCCCGAGATCGCGGATCTCGCGCGACTTCTGAACTCGATGGGGGCCCGTATCACGGGTGCCGGCGGTCCGCGGCTGGTGATCGAGGGTGTCGAAGCGCTCGGCGCCGCGACGCATCGAGTCATGCCCGATCGGATCGTCGCCGGCACCTACGCCGCGGCGGTCGCGGTGACCAACGGCGACGTCGTGATCGACGACTTCCCCTACGACAGCCTGCTCGCCGCGGTCGACCGGTTCTCGGAGATCGGAGTTCGAGTCGAACGACAGGATCCGGCCGAGGATTCGCGACGCTGCAGCGTCCGGGTGACCTGCGAGCGTGATCTTCGGCCGTCGATCATCACGACCCAGCCGCACCCCGGTTTTCCGACGGATCTCCAGGCCCAGTTCATGACGCTGCTGTGCCTCGCCCGGGGCAACAGCATCGTGACCGAGAAGATCTACCCCGAGCGGTTCATGCACGTGGCCGAGCTTTCGCGAATGGGTGCGAATCTCATCCGCCAGGGACCCACCGTCATGGTCGTCGGCGGAGAGCAGCTGGTCGGCGCTCCGGTGATGGCGAGCGATCTGCGAGCGTCCGCCGGGCTCGTGATGGCCGGACTCGCCGCCCGCGGCGAGACCATCGTCAATCGGGTCTACCACCTCGATCGCGGCTACGTCCGGATGGAGGAGACCCTGAACGCCCTCGGCGCCTCGGTCGAACGGATCGACGACAAGGAACTGGCGGCGGATTCGACCACGGACTGAATCGACCCCGGTCGATCAATCGCGACGACGGAGGGCCGCGTGGAGTGCGATGGCGGCCGCGGTCGCGGCGTTCAGGGAGCGTTCGTCCTCGCCGCCCGGACCCTCCTCCGACGGCAGGTCGGAAGGACCTTCGATCCGGATCCGGTTCGGGCATCGCTCGAGGATCTCCGGCGGGATCCCGTGTCCTTCGTTGCCGATGACCAGCATCACCCGCGCGGGGAACGCCGCCTGGTGGAGGGGTGTGGCATCTTCGAGGTTCTCGATCGCGAAGGTCTCGATGTTCGCGGTCGACGCGAGCTCCGGAATCGCCTCGCCGAGCGTGCCGACCCGTGCCCAGGGGACTCGGAAGACCTGACCCATCGAGATGCGGATCGTTCTTCGCAGCATGGGATCGGAGGCGTCGTCGTCGAGCACGATGCCCGACGCCCCGAGCGCGGCCGCGATGCGGAAGATCCCTCCGATGTTGTCCATCGAGGTCACCCCGGCGAGGGCGATCATGGCCAGAGGGCCCGAGGCGGGGATGTTCGACGTCAGATCGGCGAGATCCGGATCGCGACGAGGCCTGATGCCGACCGCGATCGCGCCGCCGTGGAAGTGATATCCGCTCACCGCCGTCATCAGATCGAGATCGGCGAGGTACACGGGCGCCGGGATCTCGCGGGGGTCCACCAGTCGCTGGTCGGGGGCGAGCAGCACCGCGTCGACACGGGCCCGGTCTTCACGAACCGCGGTGAGGAATCGCGACACGACGCGGGGTGATTCGACCACGAAGCGGCCACCGTCCGCGCGAAGGTCTCGATCCCGGATCCGGCGGAACGGATCGAGGCGGGAATCCTCGGGATCGAGAATCGTGGTGATCACGGCTTCCGGGTCGGGCTGGCGTCCCCGTCCGCGACGACCGCGTCGATGAGGGTTCGGGAGAGTTGTTCGAGCGTCGCCTCGAGGCGATCGACCGCGGTCTGGAACGGCTCGATGAAGGACGTCGTGGCTTCCGGATGGTCCGCGACGAACGAGGGATCGAGCTCGGTGATGGTCCGCATGCGGTCGGCCGCCAGTCGAACGTCCATGCTCGCCCGAACGGAGGTGTCCACCGCTTCCAGCAGACGACGACGCGTCGCGCTGTCGGCGTCCGGGGCGATCATGATCGCTTCGAGCGCCAGTCCCAGCAGATCATCGAAGGCGAGTGCGAGCTGCCCTCCGGCGAGCTTCATGTTCGCGAGCATGACCGGGATCGAGGTGCCGACCTCGGAAACGGCAATTCTCCCGTCGGCGAGCAGTCGTTCCGAGTCCGCGAGCGCCTGCAGGCTGTCTCGTCGGATCTCGAGCACCTTTGGAACCAGGGAGGCATCGACCTCGCTCTCGATGTCGGCGACGATCGTCTTCACGTCACCGAGATTCCGACTCGCGATGCCGATCCCACGTTGAATCCGGCGGCCGTCGACGCGAACCTCCTGTTCGAGCGTCTGCATCGCGTTGCCGCTGGAGATCAGCGCACGCTCGAGTTCCGGAAGCGCCGCCTGCACCTGCTGGATGACGGACGCGAGCCGTTGCTCGCTCGACCTTCGGACGTCGTCGGACTCCACGTCCAGTTCCAGTCGATCGAGCGCCAGCCGGAGTGAACGGTACGTCTTCGCGGCCTGGATCATCCGGGGGTCGAGGTTTTCATCGAATCGCTTCATCGAGGCCTGGATCGAGCGAAGCAGTTCGGCGTTGCGACGACCGAGGAAGACGATGGCGCCGTCCGCGGGGGTCACGGAGCCGCGGTTCATCGGAATCACCCGGTCATCGGTGCCGGTGAACGCGAGGGCTGGATCGCCCGGGTCGAGCACGGACACCGCGCCGCCGCTCCCGGCGACGCCGACCGACCTCACGATCGATGCGTTGCTGGCGAGTGGCAGGGATCGATCGAGTTCGAAGCCGATCCTGATCTCGCTCACCTTTCCGTCGTCACCGATGGTCGGGTCGACGGAGGTGATGTATCCGCGGGGGGCGCCGCCGTAGAGAACGGGGCCGCCGGCCTCGAGCCCGGCGGCGCCGGCGGCCGTGGTGGTGGTCGCGACGTACGCCTCACGCGTTGGTTCGAAAAGCCGGGAGATTCGGGTGACGCCCCACGCCATGCCGAGGATCGCGCCCAGGACGATCGCGCCGGCGACGCGTTTCTGTCGGAGAGATCGGTCTTGGGCAGCCATGGGTGGGACGGAGCCTCCGCCGGATCAGGAGTCGTCGCCGGCCTGGTCGCCGATGATGACGGAGAACAGCCGGGACTGCGCGTCTTCGAGTCGCTTCAAGGTGTCGGCGAGGAAGCGCTCGATCATCGCCTGCAGTTCGGGATCGGCCTCGAGCCGTTCCGGGTGGTCCTGCATCACGGCCTGGAAGCTCTCGGCCGCGACCCGGGCCTCGCTCGCCGCGATGGTGAAGTCCCGGGCGGCCGCGAAGAGATTCTCGTTCGAGAGTTCGGTGGGGGACGGCTTGTAGAGGATCCGCCAGGGACTGCGGCGGATCTCGATCGTCGCGAGTTTCAACTCGCCTGCGGCGACCATGGCGTCCTGGAGGACGGCCCGGATCGACGGCATCGAGGCGGTGAGCTGGACCTCGAGGCTCTGCAGGATGCTGGACGCGTCGTCGATCGCCGCGACGCCACCGTCGAGGGCTTCGTCGACCCGGGCGAGGGTGTCGTCCTTGATGCGGCGGGTGATGGCGACCCCGTTCTCGGTGATCACCTCGAGGTTCGCGACCGCTTCGTCGATCCGGCCGATGTTTCGTTGCACGAGTTCACTGACGAGACGAAGATCCGTTCGAACCTCGCTCATCGCGGCCTGGGCGTCGCCCATCGTCGTCTCGAGATCCGACGATGCCGTTTCGACGTTGTCCAGAGTTCGTCCGATGCTCCCGCTCCAGGTGCCGTAGTCGCGGCGGACGCTTCCCATCACGGTGCGTGCATCGACCAGCGCGGGTTCGATCTGGTCGTCGAAGACGGGTTTCACCCTCGAGTCGACGAAGCCGGTCAGGTTGGAGACGTTGGTGAGGATCTGCCTGGTGGCCGCGGCGTTCCGGCCGCCGACCACGGTGGTGAGCAGGCCGTCCCCCGGCGTGGCGTCGATCGTGCCGCTCCCATCGGTGGGGAGGCGTTCCGCGGTCGCGCCATTCTTCGGCGTCGGTGCCGGAGTCACGATGTCGGCGCCACCCACGGTGGAGATGTTGATCCAACTGCCGCCGCCGAGGATCGAGGCGGTGCGGATCGCGACCGCGTTCGACCAGAGCTGGATCGACTCGTCCACTTCGAAGGTCACCAGCGCGGTGGGCTGCTTTCCATTCTCGAATCCGACGAGTTCGATCTCGGTCACCGCGCCTCGGACCAGTCCGCCGACGCGGATCTGGGACCCGACGCTGAGACCCGACACGCCGTCGGCGAGATCGAACCGCACGACGTACCGATTGAAGCTTCCGAGAATCGACGACAGCCAGCCGCTGTTCAGGACGACCATCGTCGCGAAGAAGAGGATGATCGCCGAGAGCGTGAACAGCCCCGCCCGGACGTTGTTTCGTCGATTGTCGCTTCCACTGGCCATGAGTGGAGTATCGCCGGATTCGGTCGGCCGTGCGCGTCCGGACGCCGTCGGATCAGGCGGAAACCATCGCCTCGTTGTCCGGATATCGCTCGATCGCACGCAGAAGTTGCTCGATCTGGGCGGGAGGAGGCATCGAGGTCAGCCGGCGCCGCAGGGCGGTGCAGGTCTTCAGTTCCCGTTCGCCCATCAGGAGGTGTTCCTTCCGGGTGCCGCTCGCGGCGAGATTGATCGCCGGGAAGAGCCGACGTTCCGCGATGGCCCGATCGAGGATCAGTTCCATGTTCCCGGTGCCCTTGAACTCCTCGAAGATGACCTGGTCGGCCCGGCTTCCGGTGTCCACCAGGCAGCTGGCGATGATGGTGAGCGAGCCACCCTCCTCGACCTTCCGGGCCGCGCCGAACAACTGCTTCGGAATCTCCATGGCCCGCGAATCGAGGCCGCCCGACATCGTCCGGCCGCTCTGTCGGAAGGACCGGGAGTTGTTGAACGCCCGTCCGAGACGAGTGATCGAATCGAGCAGGACCACCACGTCGCGACCGGCTTCGAGCTTCCGCTTCGCCCGTTCGATGGCGAGCATCCCGAGGCGGCAGTGGGTGTCCACGTCCATGTCGTTGCTCGATGCGAGCACTTCGGCGGGGACGTTTCGACGGAAGTCCGTGACCTCCTCCGGCCGCTCGTCGATCAGGAGGGCGACGACGTCCACGTCCGGATGGTTCTGTTTGATCCCCATCGCGATCTGCTGCAGGAGGATCGTCTTTCCCGCCTTCGGCGGGGCGACGATCAGACCACGGGTGCCGTAGCCGATCGGACAGAAGAGATCGATGAGCCGGCACGCGGGGGGGCAGCCGCGATGCTCGAGGGCCATGCGGGGCGCCGGATCGATGGGGGTGAGTTCCTCGAACGGCTTCCGGGCCTGATACTCGTCGAGCTCGAGGCCCTCTATTCGAAGGATTCGATCGACGGTGGGTCGCGGGGGACGTCCGCCGGATCGTCGTCTGCGGCGGGGCTTTCGCTCGACGACCTCGACCTCGAGTCGCTGGGAGGGCCGGAGCGCGAACTCCTCGAGCATCTCCGCCGGAACGAACGGATCGTCGTCGGACACGACCAGTCCGTCACCCATCTGGCGGAGGCGGGGTTCGGAGCCCTTGGGAACGTCGAGGATGCCGGTGATACTCGTCATGGATCGTGTCGCCTGCGGATCTTTGCGGGCCGGGAATCGACGGGTTGGAGCACGTCGAGGGACGTTCCGACCGGATGGTCGCGAACATCGGGGGTGGGTCGTTTCGGAATCGGCGAATCAGAGCGCCGTCACCGATCATCGTCGAGGGGGTCGTCGATCTGCGATCCGCCGCGACCGCCCTCGAACTCGCTGTCTGTTGCTGCATCGCCTTCTTGCGGCACCACGTTGGAGGGTGGTGCGTCGAGGGGATCCAGGCGGCGGGAGAAGGCGTCTGCCTGCCGGGTTTCTTCCGCTCGACGCGGTTCGGAGTAGAGCAGGGCGACCCCGGAGTTGTCAACCGGAACGGTCGGCCGACCAGGCGGTCGCGATCTCCCCGGCGAGCGATGCATTGGCGATGAGCAGGGCGAGGTTCGCGGAAACCGGGTCGATCTCCGCGTCGGCGATCATCGATCCGAGGAGGAACGGGGTGACGCCGGAGCCGTCGATCCCCTGGGCGGCGGCCCGTGCCAGTCCGGCGTCGACGAGCACGTCCATCCGGTGGGGATCGATCGCTTCCTCGGCAGGACAGGGATTCGCGACCAGCATGCCGGAAGACTGGTCGAACGCACCCCAGTGGCGCCGGCAGGCTTCCGCGATCGCCGACGCGGAATCGAGTCGATGGGGGACCTCGAGTTCCTCGCTGAGCCCGACGGTGAAGATCGGGAGGGCGTCGGTCCGGTAGCCCACGACCGGCACCCCGAGGGTGTCGAGCATCTCGAGCGTCGCGGGAAGGTCGAGGATCACCTTGGCGCCGGAGGCCACCACGACGACGGGTTCCGAGGCGAGGGCGCGGAGATCCGCGGAGACGTCGGGGCGTTCCGTCCAGCCACGGTGCACGCCGCCGATTCCGCCGGTCGCGAAGACGCGGATCGGCTCGGGCGCGGCGAGTCCGCACGCATGCATCGACGCGGCGACCGTCGTTCCGGCGGAGGCGCCGGCCACCGACAGCGCGCCGAAGTCGCGGTTGCTCGCCTTTCGCGCGGTCTCGTCGAGCGCCAGCGCGGTGAGCTCATCGTCGTCGAGGCCGATCCGCAGCGTGCCGTCGATCATCGCGATGACCGCCGGCACGGCGTTCGCGTGTCGCACCGCCTGTGAGACGAGTCCGACGGCCTGCAGGTTCAGCGGCGCGTCGTCGTCCCACGCGGTCCGGCCTCCGAGCAGGCCCGCGACGGTTCCGCCGGCCCGGAGGCAGGCGGGCGCGGTGCGGCCGGTCCGGGGGAGTCCGTGGGTGAGCACCGCGGTCTCGAGTCCGACCACGGGGCGACCGTCGGCGAGTGCGGCCGCGACCTCGGGATGGGTTCGAACGAATCCGTCGGTGGAATCGCTCATCGGCGTCGGGTTCGCACCTTGCCCTGCATCCGGCGGGCCGGCATCCTGGTGGGCACGATGCCGCCGGGGAAGGCGGCGGTGTCGTCGGCCTTGACCGGCGGCGCTTCGGTCCGCTTCACGGATGCTTCACGATCCTGCACCCGCTTCTCGGCGAGTTCCTTCTCGGCCCGGACGTCCGCGGGGACGGTGCCCGGCACGAAGTCCTCGTAGACCTGCTGCGGGATTTCGATGTTCGCGAGCATCTCGCAGTTCGTGAGGA
>Ga0315320_10002262_pt1 | contig 15842 bp, 14 predicted proteins | sample M140m21515metaG_FD_203458 | JGI IMG/M metagenome (GOLD analysis project Ga0315320, IMG submission 203458) | Ammonia-oxidizing marine archaeal communities from Monterey Bay, California, United States - M1 40m 21515 | ecosystem: Environmental > Aquatic > Marine > Coastal | place: USA: California... | reverse complement strand
TCGAAGTTGTAAAAGAAGTAGCGTTAGTGATCCCGTTATCCCAAGTATAAGTTGAAGCCCCTGAGCCTGATAGTGTAACATCAACTCCGTTACAAACTGTTTGGTCATCTCCTGCATCAACAGTCGGAAATGGATTTACTGTAACCGTTGCAGTACCGGTTACATCATTAGTACATGTTCCGTCGGTAACAGAAACTAAATTAATTGTCTGGCTTGCAACTAATGATGAAAGCGTTAAAAGTATGGTCCCATCATCTCCAATTGTTGCTGTATATTCTTGAGCACTATTAAGATTGTAGGTAACTACGTGTCCGTTGGTACCTGATAGTGTAAATAAACCATTTTCACCCGTACAAATTTGGGGATCATTGGCAGTGACGGAGATGCTATATGCTGCAGGCTCCGTTACTGTAACATTTGAAGAATATGTGTCTTCACAACTCGAAACTCCATCGGAAGCTGTAACACTGTACGTCCCGGCAGGTACGCCCGTTACTTCGTAGGGGAAACTTCCAAAAACTGGAGCTCCTGCTGGTGCTGAAGATGTGTAACTAATCCCAGTTGTTGTGTTTGTAACCGTCAAAGTTCTCGGGGCGGTTCCTCCTTGAATAGACGCTGTAATTGAACCCGTCGCATCTCCATTACAAACAATAGAAGCATTTTGCTGAGGAATAGGACTTGAAGCCAAAGTAACAATTGGTGCACCAGAGATTGTAATCTCATTTGACACAATGGCGTTTGGACAATCATCCGATACAGTAACAACATATGTACCTGGTGATAAATTTGTGGGGGCACTTTCTGGCGATGCTGCAAAGGCAGCACCATTCAAAGTCCATGCATATGTGAAAGTAGAACCAACGCCACCCGTTGTTACTATAGTGGCAGAACCTGTCGCAGTATTACCACAGGGACTCTCATCGACCGATAGTGAAACTGCAGTAAGAGGATCGTTAACACAATCGGTCTGACCAAAGACAGAAAACGATAAAACAAGCGTTAAAAATAAAAGCGCAAATTTTGAATTGGAAGTAAACATGTTTGTAAGTTTATAAAGTGATATATAGCCTGAATTTTCAGGTTTGTTCGAGGTTTTTTTATCTAAGGCTTTTGAACTCATAAAAATCTTTTAATTAAAAATAACGTATCGCCGTTAGCACACGTTATACGTAATTTACGCAAAGGTAAAATATTATTTCTGATAATCCCAACATTTTAATCTTCAAAATGTTTGACTTTTCTTAAATAGAAACGCTGTAAAAAATAAATGGTTGTCTCTTAATTTAAATATTAATACTTCAAATTTGTCTAATAGCAAGAATTTTAGCTTCTTACAATAGATTTCACATCGGTTATTAGTTAAATGAGCACTCAAGATGTTTTACCTTAGTAACTTGAAGATATAACATTAATTTAAAAAGAAATAGATACTGGGCAATGATCAGAACCCAAAATATCATCGTGAATTTCTGCCGAAACCAATTTAGATTCTAGTTCCTTTGAAATTAAAAAATAATCAATGCGCCAACCAATATTTCGTTTTCGAGCACCAGCCCTGTAACTCCACCAGGAATATCGCTCATTAGCTTCTGAATGTATACTTCGAAATGAATCAATTAAACCTGACGATATATACCTGTCCATCCCATCAATTTCCTCCTGCATGTGACCTGCTGATTTATTATAGTTCGGCTTTGGGCGTGCCAAATCAATAGACTTGTGTGCAACATTAAAGTCACCACATACAACCACCGGTTTTTTGGACTCAATATTTTTTAAATATTCACAAAAATGAATATCCCACTTTTGGCGATATGATAATCTCAACAAAGCATTCCCTGAATTTGGAACATATACATTGACAAGATAAAAATCAGCAAACTCTGCACATACTACCCTCCCCTCTTGGTCATGTTCAATAGCACCAATTCCATAAGAAACAGATATCGGTTGCTCTTTTGATAATATTGCTGTTCCCGAATAGCCTTTTTTTTCGGCTTCGTTTGCAAATACGTAATACTCATCAAGTGATACAACAGCCTCTTTAACCTGTAATGCCGTGGCTTTTGTCTCTTGAAGACAAATAACATCAAAATCTAAAGACTTCATATCGGAAACAAAGGATTTTCCTACTATGGCTCTAATCCCATTAACATTAAAGGAGAGTAATTTCATTTTTCATCAGATTTACATTGCTCATCAGGCTTAGCTCCACAGAAACTGCAAGAACCTTCATCATTCTGAAACATAGGATTATTGCTTGCACAAGTGCCTGCAAACTCACCGTTTTTCTTCAATAAAATTTTAATAGCAATTCCGGCAAAAGCAAGAAAAAGTAGGAGAATGGGAATTAAAAAAGTCATAAAACAAAATTATTAGTTTTTATTTATTAAAGCAACGTTGACGAACTTAATGCATCTCTTTTTTCGAAATTAAAAAACCCAATCCAAGCTCCAAATAGTCAGCCTTTGCCCAATGGCTTTTAATAGCCACATGACCAAAGCAACCATTCTGCCATTGATAACGCACTCCGACACGATGATAAAGTGGACCGTTTGGCTTATACCAATCTCTAACATAAGCACCCATGCCAAACACAAAGTGAATATGATTCATTGGGACAAAATAAGCAGCGTAAAGACCAAGCTGGATTAGATTGAGTTGGCTTTTTTCAACCAAAGGCTCTACCTCAAAGTGAGATTGATTAGAAAAAACATCAAATCCGACTTCAGCACCGGCTTTTGGTCCAAATACTGACTTAAGAAAAAAAGACCCGGCATAAATGGGGTATTTTCGCAAACCAAAAGGCATCGTTTCTTTGAGCGAAAAAACTCCAAAAAAACCTGAGTATATGCGATTTCGATTGAATTTATAGCTTTCACTTAATGGACGCTTTACATTTCCAAGTTTCCGTTTAAAACCAACAGAAAGGAAAGGCACATTTAATCCCAAGTTTGGAACTCGAAAGGCAGAGTTGCTAAAATGTATCAAGTCTGCGGATAGGCTTAATCTATTTTTTCCAAAGGAAAATTGAGCTTTTAAGGCCATAACAATCATCAAATTTATATTCGACCCGATAGCAATATTTTCAGGATTAAAAATGGAATCATATTTTCGGTTAGTTAAACCAATTCCACTGCCGAACTTCCAAGATAGATCAAAACGATTTACACGAAGAAGCGGAAGGTCTGCAAAACCATACGCCGCAACATATCGACCAAGTATTTTATTATTACCAACAGACCCAATGAAAAAAGTAGCACCTACGGTAGGATCTTTATACGATTCAACCCAAGAATTATTTTGGTGTAATTCTCTAAAAAATGAAACTTCACTTGCCCATGCCATTTGTTCAGGAAGCTCAGCCATATCTCCCCTATGGGCTAATAAAAATCCAGGTTTTAACTGATAACCTATGCCCCACTTAGACTGAGACATACAATTGTTCAAGCCAAAATAAAGTAAAAGTAAAACACAAATCATTTTCATAGTATCAAAGTTAAGGATTCATTAGGATTAATCTTAATTTTACAATTACTATGGATCCAAGACTAAAAGCTTTCGAACGCCTCTTAAATATTATGGATGATCTTCGTGATAAATGCCCGTGGGACCAAAAACAAACCTTAGCTTCTTTGAGAAACTTAACCATTGAAGAAACATATGAGCTTGCGGATGCAATAACAAAAAATGATCTTCAAGAACTTAAAGGCGAAATCGGAGACTTACTTTTACATATGGTTTTTTATTGCAAAATTGCTTCAGAAAAAAATGCTTTCACAATTACAGATGCCTTAAATTCGGTTTGTGAAAAACTTATTCATCGACATCCTCATATTTATGGAGACGTCAAAGTCGCCAATGAAGAAGATGTTAAGAAAAATTGGGAAAAGTTAAAGCTTAAAGAAGGTAAAGAATCTGTTCTTGCTGGGGTTCCCTCATCTCTTCCTGCACTTGTAAAAGCAACAAGAATTCAAGAAAAAGTTAGGGGTATTGGTTTTGAATGGAAAAATTCTGAAGATGTATGGTCAAAAGTTAAAGAAGAACTTGAAGAGTTTGAATATGAAGTTACTCAAAATTCAACAGCCCAGGAAGAAGAGTTCGGCGACCTAATTTTTTCTCTGGTCAATTACGCAAGATTTAAAAATATCTCTCCAGAGTCTGCACTTTCTAAAACCAATCTAAAATTCATGAAACGCTTTCAACTAATGGAAAAAATGATACTTGAAAATGGACATAATATCGCTGAAATGGATCTCACAGGAATGGATGAATACTGGGAACGTGCAAAGATTATTTTAAAGAAGAAATAATATTGACTAAAGTAATTCCTCAATAATACGATCCATAGAATAACCTTCAGCATCTGCACGATAATTGCGAACCAGTCTGTGACGTAAAATTGGCTTTGCGATAGCTTTAACATCTTCAATGTCCGGTGAATATTTACCTCTCAGAGCAGCATGACACTTTGCACCTACAATAAGGTATTGAGAAGCTCTGGGACCAGCACCCCAGGTGATATATTTTTCGGTTAACGGCGTAGTTTTAGGGTTATCTAACCTAGTCTTTGCTACAAGAGAAACAGCATATTCTAATACATTATCTGCTACAGGAATCCTTCGGATTAAATTTTGATAGGAAATTATTTGTTCTGTTGTCAAAATCACGTCTAGTGAGGCACTTTCATCAGAAGTCGTTTTCTTCACGATCTCAAGTTCTTCCTCATATGTTGGGTAATCCACCCAAACATTAAACATAAAACGGTCTAGCTGCGCCTCAGGCAAAGGATATGTTCCTTCCTGCTCAATAGGGTTTTGGGTTGCCAAAACGAAAAATGGATTAGGCAACTTGTAAGTGTTTCCTGCCGCAGTAACACTGCGCTCTTGCATGGCCTCGAGTAATGCAGACTGAGTTTTCGGAGGAGTTCGATTAATTTCATCAGCCAAAATAACATTTGAAAATATAGGACCACTAATAAATTTAAAACCTTTATTCTCGTCTAAAATCTCAGAACCTATAATATCTGAAGGCATTAAATCTGGCGTAAATTGAATTCTATTAAAACTCAGGCCAAGGGTCTGTGCTATGGTATTAACCAGAAGTGTTTTGGCTAATCCAGGCACTCCCACAAGGAGACAATGTGCACGAGATAAAACACTGATACATACTTGGTCAATCACATCTTCTTGTCCTACAACCACTTTCGAAATCTCGGACTTTAAGCGCTTATAACTTACAACAAGGTCATCTATTTTATCTTTGTCAGACATATTATTATTTATTAGAAGTAGGTAACCATTGATGCTTAAAATCACAATTTTGATAAGATGCATCAATTCGAACGAAAGCATTATAAATTTTAGAATCCACCCACTTAGATGTAGTTCTTTGCTTCTTGTCATTCTCAGCTGCTGCTTTAATTAAGGAATAGTCATCATTTAAATTGGCTTGATGTGGCTCAAAGCGCTCACTAAGTCTAACAATTCTTATCCCCTGTTTACGTTCATAAATATCTACATACAGATTTGGAGTTGTTATATCTCCTTTTTCCATTGCATCTGTGAGTAGATAAATTTGTTGATCAACCTGATTTAAGTCTTCCATATCCCATGTTTGATCGCCCGTTATCGGGTTAGTGATCACACCTTGGTTCTGCATCGTTCTGTCATCATTAGAATATTGCGTAACAGCCTCAGACCATGTGATTTCATTTTGATTTAACTTCTTATAACAAGCCTCCATTTTAATGGATGCGTCATTAATTGCATCATTACTAAATTCAGGCATATTTAATATGTGTAAACATTCGTAATCCTCACCCTTTCTGGAAACCAACTTAATAATATGAAAACCATATTGAGTTTCAATAATCTCAGATACTTCACCCACAGAAAGGCGGAATACCGCTGCTTCGAATTGAGGCACCATCATACCTTTCGAAGCTTGAATTTTACCACCTTGAGAACCACTACCCGGATCATCGGAATGGATTCTTGCCATCGTTTCAAAGGATTTACCTTCTAAAAGGATTTGGTTTTGAATATCCTCAAGTTCTTTAACAGCACGTAATTTGTCCTCTTTTGTTATTTCAGGATACATTACGATTTGCTGAAAGCTCAACTTCATATTAATAAATGGGATACTATCGTTAGGAAGCATATTGAAGAACGTAGATACCTCTTTCGGTGAAACAGATACTGAACTCGTAATGGTTCGTTCCATTTCTTGTGCTAATATTTTATCCTTAATTACCGAACGAAATTCGTTTTTAATTTGAGCCGTGCTTTTTTCATAGAAGGCCTCTAAAGCTTCTCTTCCCCCCATTTTGTTTTCAATGATTCTTAGTCGGTTTTCCATTTCAGCATCAACTTGCTCGTCAGGAATAATAATACTGTCTAGCTTGGCTTGATTAACAAGTAATTCTTGAACCATTAATTGCTCCAAAATGGTACAAGAAAAATTAAAATCAACGTTTAATTCAGATTGCTTAGCCTGAAGCTGTTGTTGTTCAAGATCAGATAAAAGAATAATATTATCACCAACCTGAGCAACAACCTTATTTACAAGTTTACCAGGTTGAGCATTTACATTTGAGCAAACAAGTAAAAAGAAAGAAAAAATAAATTTATTCATCCACTCCTAAATTATAAAGGACGTTATCATAAACTGTAATAGGATATTTTTCAACAAGCACTTTCATCCAATCTTTTTCTAAATAATTTTGATAATCAGAAATTACAGCACCTTTTGTTTCTTTCAACTCCTTTGGCATCTCGGGAAGCACTTCATTTAAAACTACGACATAAAACTTATCTTCAAACTCATAACCTTCATTACGTCCTTTATTAAAAATTCTTCCTTTTAAAAACGGTGTAGCCTTTTGAATATATTTATTCATCTTTACATCTAAGTTCAGCTCAGATTCTTTATTAATGGCTCCCAAAATAACCTTACTATTGTTTTTCTTCTTCTTTAACATTTTGTATACACTTTGGGAAACGTCTGCAGATGCGCATGTATAAATTGTCGCATCGATACGGTCTGGCCACATATACTTTGATTTTTGCGTTTCATAATATGCTTTCAAACCTATCGTGTCCTTAACCGCTTTATTCCAAACCTTATCCGACATTACCTCATACAAGATTATACCATCGTGATACTCCTGCACAAGCGCTTTATATTCAGGATATTTTGATGCTAACTTTGATTCTTCGTATGCCAAAACACCCTTCTTCACCCATACTTTGTATTGTGAGTCGACAATTTCTTGAAAGGATTTCCCTCTTCCATTTCTGAATGTTCTTCGGAGGTGTTCTGAAAAATCCATTTGTCGGTAGTTACTGTCCCCAATCGTAAAGAGAACATTATCAATCTTCAAATTATCACCCGTCCAATTCCCTACAAAAAATGAAGAGTCAAGATTTTCTACAAACCAATCTAAATATTGCTTCTCGCCTTCTTCAAATCCGTATTTTGCTTTTAATTTAGTAACAAAAACGTCCTGTGTTTTTTTAGATCTCTCATCCTTATTCACACGCTTTTGAAGCTCTTTTTTCATATCATTAAAAGACCGTAAATCATTCCATTCTAATCTACGAATAATATGGTAGCCGTAATCTGTTTTTATAGGTTTAGAAATTGCACCATCAGTTTGAATAGAGAACGCGGCATCCTCAAAAACAGGAACCATTCTTTGAGAAGTTCCAGAACCAAATAATGGAAGCTCACCACTTTTTCTTGAAGATGAGGGATCGTCCGAATATTTTGTCACCATGTTCTTCCACTTTTCATCCGTTAAAGAATCTTGCAACAAGGCATAAATTTCATTTATTTTTCTCTCGGCACTTTTTTGTTCTTCTTTGGAAGATTCTGACGTCGATGAAATCATTAGGTGTGCAGACTTCATAGTACCTTTTGCAGGTCTGCGATCCGTAACCGAAAGAATGTGATAACCAAATTTTGTTCTAAAAGGCATTGATACGGATCCTATCTCAGTAGTGTAGGCTGTTTCTTCAAAAGAATAAAGCATTTGAAAAGCCGTGAAGAACCCTAAATCAACCGCATTGCCTTCTGTTCCATTTTTTGACCTCGCTACGATTTCAAATTCCTCACCATCGATAATTCGCTTTCTAAGACCCAATAATCTATTATAAGCCATTGCTGTATCTTCCGCCTTTGCATTTGGTTTTAAACGTATCAAAATATGAGAAGCTCGTACTTCTGTCCTCAATCGGTCATAGGCTTGAGCAACCATTGCCTTGTTTTCTGTACTGTCAATTAAATAGGGCAAAGCAAGCTGCTTTCTGTATCCTTCAAGTTCTCTTTTTAGCTTTGGGACGGTATCGTATCCTAATGCCTCAGCCTCTGCTACCTTTAGCTTGAATTTTGTAAAGAGTTCCATGTAATCATCGAGGGATGCTTTATCATATTTCGGAGCGTCATTATTTTTGAGATAAATCTGTAAAAACTCACTTTTCGTAACTGCTTGACCATTTATTTCCATTACCACCTCTTCTTGAGCATTAATGTTAGATAATAAAAGAAGAATCGTTGAAAAAAGAAGAATTGTTTTGTTTAACATTTTAATGAGTTTATTATTTGATACTATAATTGGGAGCCTCTCTTGTAATTGAAACATCATGCGGATGAGATTCGCGAACACCCGCTGAGGTGATTCTTACAAATTTAGAGCCTTTTAATTGATTCACTGAAGGTGAGCCACAATACCCCATACCTGCTCGAATCCCACCAATAACTTGGTACATTACCTCCGAAAGTTTTCCTTTAAAAGGAACTCTACCGGAAATACCTTCGGGTACTAATTTTTTGACATCATCCTCTGCATCTTGAAAATAACGATCTTTCGAACCCTGCTGCATGGCTTCTATGGATCCCATTCCACGATACGACTTAAACTTACGTCCTTCATATATTATGGTTTCTCCGGGAGACTCTTCTACTCCAGCAAACATAGACCCGAGCATTACAGAGTCAGCTCCTGCTGCCAATGCTTTTACTATATCACCCGTGTAACGAATACCGCCATCTGCAATGACTGGAACACCAGAACCTTCGATAGCATTAGCGACTTCATTCACTGCAGTTAGCTGCGGAACTCCAACTCCGGCAATGATTCTCGTAGTACAAATAGAACCAGGACCGATACCAACTTTTACGGCATCTGCCCCCGCATCAACTAAATACTTAGCAGCCTCTGGTGAGGCAATATTACCGACGACAACGTCGAGTTCTGGAAATTTAGACTTTACTTCTTTAAGCTTGGTTCCTACTCCTTTTGTATGACCATGTGCTGTATCAATTACTATCGCATCCACTCCAGCATCAACCAATTTCTCTACACGCTGAATGGTGTCGTCAGTTACACCAACAGCAGCAGCAACTCGCAAGCGCCCAAGATTATCTTTACATGAAGTAGGGTGTTCTTTGACCTTTATAATATCTCGGTATGTTATCAACCCTATTAATCGGTAGGACGAATCAACAACAGGTAGTTTTTCAATTCTATTTTCCTGCAAGATTACTTCAGCATCACTAAGTGATATCGATTCGAGCGTCGTAATTAGATTTTTAGAAGTCATAACCTCTCTAATCGGGCGTTGAATGTTTTTTTCAAAACGTAAGTCTCTATTCGTTACAATACCAATGAGTTTTTTATCGGTATCGACTACAGGTATTCCACCAATACTATTTTCCTTCATTAGAAGCAATGCATCACTAACCACCGCGTCTTGATCCAATGTAATAGGATCTATAATCATACCACTCTCAGATCTTTTGACCTTTCGAACATTTTTGGCCTGGTCTTCGATTGTCATGTTTTTATGAATAACACCGATACCACCTTGTTGAGCAATAGCTATTGCCATATTTGCCTCAGTCACTGTATCCATTGCAGCAGAAACGATTGGGGTATTCAATTGAATATTTTTTGTGAACAAACTTTTAAGCTGAACATCACGAGGTAGAACCTTAGAATATGCAGGGACCAACAACACGTCGTCGAAAGTTAAGCCTTCCTCAATTTGGATTAAATTTTTTAGAGACATAGTGAACCTATTAGTAAAAATAAATTCTTGCAAATTTAGAAAAAAAACACTTGACTCAAGAATTAACAGCAAATAACTAATGTTAATAATCTGCAATTTTTTCAATCGAAACCTTTATTTCTGTAAACTTGTCTTGTGAAGATTTATATTAAAATGTTTATTTACTCGTCCATTATTTTGCTTTCAGCAACTAGTCTAGCACAAAGGCAAGATATTGACACCTCTCGCATGCTGCAGCTTTCAGGCGTTGTCGTTTCAGAGCAAGACCTCACTCCAATGCCTTATATTACGGTTTACGATAAATCCATAGGACGTGGTGTAATTGCAGACTACTATGGCTATTTCTCCACAGTTTCTTTTCCAGGTGACACCTTGTTTTTTTCTTATTATGGATATAAGACTTCAACCTATATTGTTCCTGATTCACTCGATGAAAATAGATACAGTATTATTCACATGCTTCAACAAGACACGATAAATCTTCCTGAAGTCACGGTATACCCATGGCCTTCAAAAGAGGACTTCGCTAAATTTTTTGTAGAAATGAAACCATATGACGATGCCATAAGACGTGCACAAAGAGAATTGTCCGGAGAATCACTTGCCTTTGTTGCAGCAAGGCTAGATGCAGACGCCTCGCTCGCAAGCGGTCTCGTTGCCAATCAGAGATACACCAAATTATATACGAATGGACAACTTCCTGGAAATAATTTACTCAACCCCTATTCATGGGCGAAGCTCATAAAGGATTGGAAAGAAGGAAAACTCAAAAAAGAGTAAATCAACGCGGATAGCACAAGAAATACTTCTCAACCGGTTTGGCTAGAGCGGATATATTTAAATTATCTGAAGCCTCGGATAAATCAACAACCTTACCAGACTTAAGTAGCAAGTTGATATTTTGAAACTTTTGATTGTACGCTTTATTGACGAGCTTATCTGAAAACACTAAAAAATTTAAATCCATATCTTTGTATAGGTCAGCCGCTAATAGTTTCGTTTTAACATTGGCAATATCATTATCCGAAAATGGCTTTTTCGATATCTCAATCTGAAAGAGTTGTCTGTTGACAATTGACGAAGAAAGAAAATTAAGGCTTGCGTCATTGTGCTTAGACCAAACTTTTAGACTTTGTAAAATATCATAATCATCAAGCAAAGCGAAATTCTCAAGAACATCGTCATTATTTTCAAAATCTTCTTTTGAGACATCATTATTTAGAAAAAAAGACAAGGCAGGACTGCTAAACATCTCAATATTTTTACGCGTCAACCATTTTGCCCTTCTTAATGCATAAATTAGCATATACTCTGCTGCAACAACTGTTTTGTGAAGATACACTTGCCAATACATTAGTCTACGCGCTACGATAAATTTCTCGACTGAATAAATCCCTTTTTCCTCAATTACCAATTGGCCATTATATACAGCCAGCATCTCGATTAGACGATCGCTTCCAATAATACCTTCACTCACACCGGAAAAGAAGCTATCACGATTTAAATAATCTAGACGATCCATATCAAGTTGACTTGAAACAAGTTGATGCAAGAATGGCTTTTCATGTTTATCTTCAAAAATCCTTAAAGCTAGTCTTAAGTCAGTGCCAAATGTTCGTTCCAGGCTCTTTATAAAATATGAAGAAATATCCTCATGATTGACAGATTTTACTATGTCAAATTCGAGGGCGTGACTGAATGGACCGTGTCCAATATCGTGCAACAATATTGCAAGTAGCACCGCTCTTTTCTCCTCATCACTTATTAGGCAACCCTTTTTTTGAAGGACCCTTAAAGCTTTACCCATGAGATGCATTGCACCAACAACATGCTGGAAACGCGTGTGAACAGCTCCGGGATAAACGAGATGACTTAATCCAAGTTGAGAAATCCTACGCAACCTTTGCAAATATGGATGTTCGATTACATCAAAAATAAATTCATCAGGAATCGAAATAAAACCATAGATTGGGTCGTTAATAATTTTCTTCTTGTTGTTTCGATTTCGATTCGCTTGCAAATGTTTACTTTTAATATTTACCTCAAAAATAACGTAAAAGAATGACTAATTCAGGAAATATACTTTGGGCAGATGATGAAATTGACCTTCTAAAACCACATATATTATTTTTAGAATCAAAGGGCTACACCGTTCAGGGGGTGACAAATGGTCTTGATGCACTTGAAAAAGTCCAAGAATTATTTTTTGATATCGTCTTTTTAGATGAGAATATGCCCGGTCTCTCAGGACTTGATACACTTACTCGTATTAAAGAAATCAAACCCAACCTTCCTGTTGTTATGATTACAAAAAGTGAGGAGGAACATATTATGGAAGATGCCATCGGTTCAAAAATCGCCGATTATTTGATTAAACCCGTAAATCAAAATCAGATATTAATTAGTCTTAAGAAAAACCTTCAAGCCAGGCAACTGGTAAGCGATAAAACAAGTTTGAATTACCGACAAGAATTCCGTCAACTTGGCATGCAATTGAGCAATAGATTGAATACAGAAGAATGGAAAGAAATGTATTCAAAATTGATTTATTGGGAATTACAACTTGATAAGATTGAAGACTCTGGCATGAGTGAAATCTTTGAAATGCAAAAAAGAGAAGCCAACCAGCTTTTTTGTGGATTCATTAGAAATAATTATCTAAACTGGCTAAATGGTACTGAAGAAGTACCTCTTTTTGTTCACAATATGATTAAAGATCGGATCCTGAAAAAAGAAAATGAAGCCAAAATCCTTGTCTTGGTCATTGACAATTTACGTTATGACCAATGGAAAGTTTTGGAACCGATATTCAATAAGTATTTTGATAAAGAACACGAAGAAATTGCATTTAGTATTCTACCAACAGCGACACAATATGCACGAAATTCATTTTTTGCGGGACTTATGCCATCAGAGATTTCTAAAAAATACCCTCAGTATTGGAAAAATGAAGATGATGAAGGAAGCAAAAACTTATATGAAAAAGAGCTTCTTGAAACCAATCTCAAACGATTAGGAAAATCTGATTTAAGATGGTCTTACAACAAAATAACCAATGTAAAAGCTGGTAAAAAGTTAGTGGAGCAATTTCATAAACTTAAAGAAAATGATGTGAATTTCCTTGTTTATAATTTTGTTGATATGCTATCGCATGCCCGTACCGAAATGGAAGTAATTCGTGAGCTTGCAGATGATGAATCTGCATATCGTTCACTCACAATTTCGTGGTTAGAACATTCGCCTTTATTAGATGTTATTAAGAAAGCTGCTGCTGAAAAGATGAAATTAGTAATAACAACCGACCACGGTACTATAAAGGTAAAGCAGCCTGTGAAAATTGCAGGTGACAGAAATACAAATACCAATCTTAGATATAAAGTGGGTCGAGGTTTAGGTTACAAAGAAAAAGATGTATTTGTAATTAAAGAACCGCATGATGGATTTTTACCTAAACAAAAAATGTCAAGTGAATTTGTTTTTGCGACAGAACAGGACTTTTTTGTTTATCCAAATAATTACAATCACTTCGTAAATTATTACGGAAACACCTTTCAACACGGTGGTATTTCAATGGAAGAAATATTAATTCCATATATAGAAATGATCGCAAAATAAATAGCCCCATGTGTAGGGAATCTGTTTGCTTTGCTTAATTTTGTAAAAGTTTGGAAAGAATGACTGAAACACCAGAATATATACAAAAAATAAGAGCAGATTTCCCAATACTTCAATCGAAAGTACACAACAAACCCTTGGTCTATTTTGATAATGCTGCAACAACCCAAAAACCCAATTTGGTAATAGAAAGGACCAAAAACTATTACGAGAAACAAAATGCAAATATACATCGGGGCGTTCATCACTTAAGTCAGGTGTCTACCCAAGATTACGAAGATGCAAGAATTAAAATCCAGCATTATCTTGGGGCATCAAAATCTTCTGAGATTATATTTACAAAAGGCACAACCGACGGAATCAACCTTATTGCCTCATCTTTTGGTGCATTATTGAAAGAAGGAGATGAAATCTTAATAAGTGCAATGGAGCACCACTCCAATATAGTCCCTTGGCAATTGCTTGCTGATGCTAAAAAAATCAAGCTAAAAATAATCCCAATAGCCCATGACGGCACACTCCTAATGGCGGAGTTTGAGCGCTTACTTACTGCAAAAACAAAACTTGTTTCAATTACACATATTTCAAATACTTTGGGAACAATTAATCCTATTGAAAATATCATTTCAAAATCACATGCTTTTGGTGCCAAAGTCCTTGTTGACGGGGCACAGAGTATTCAACATGGTGAAATTGACGTTTCAACCTTAGATTGTGATTTTTTTGTATTCTCAGGGCATAAAATTTTCGGACCTACCGGGATAGGTATTCTTTATGGCAAGGAAAAGATCCTTGATGAAATGCCACCTTATCAGGGAGGAGGAGATATGATTAAAAATGTGAGTTTTGAAAAGACGACTTTCAACGAACTACCCTTTAAATTTGAAGCAGGAACTCCCAATATAGTTGGTGGCATTGCTTTGGGTTCAGCCATAGAGTATATTGAATCTATCGACAAACAAAGCGCCTTCGAATACGAGAAAAACCTTTTAAAGTTTACTGAACGGGAACTCCTTAAGATTGACGGTCTAAGAATCTTTGGGACAGCTAAAGAAAAAACCAGCTTGGTTTCTTTTAATGTAGGCGACATTCATCCTTTCGATATCGGAACTCTGCTTGACAAACAAGGCATTGCTTTGCGGACTGGTCATCACTGCACACAACCGTTAATGGATTTCTATGAGATTCCAGGTACCCTGCGTGCTTCTTTTTCCATTTATAACACAGTTGAAGAGGTTGGTCAATTTTTAACCGCGCTGAAAAGAGCAATATCAGTTTTATCATGAGTACATTTCAAGAAAAGCAATTGGGAATCATAGCTGATTTCGAAGTTTTTGATGATTGGATGGATAAATATGAGTTCATCATAGAATTAGGTAAAGAAATTGAAGGTATTCTGCCTTCGGATAGAAATAATCAGCAACTCATTGATGGCTGTCAATCTCGAGTTTGGTTAGATTCGTCGTATGCAAATAATGTCATGCGTTTTTCCGCTGATTCAGATGCCATAATCACCAAAGGGATTATTGCAATGTTGATTAAAGTTTTTAATGGAGAAACCCCAAAAACCATACTCAAAGAAGACATCTTCTTTATTAATAAAATAGGCTTACAAGAACACCTTTCTCCGACAAGAGCAAACGGTCTTCTTGGAATGGTGAAAAGAATGAAAATGGACGCCTTAAAACACGTGTAATGGAGGAATTAGAAAATACTATTGTGGAGGTTTTAAAATCAATCTTTGATCCAGAAATACCAGTTGACATTTATGAACTTGGTTTAATCTATGAGGTTAAAATTGATAGCGAAAAGAATGTTGCAATTGACATGACTTTGACCTCTCCAAATTGCCCTGTTGCTGAAACGATGCCAAAGGAGGTCGAAGATAAGATTGGTGAAGTAACGGGTGTAAATTCCTCAAAGGTCAAAATCGTATTTGACCCTCCCTGGGATAAAGATATGATGAGTGAAGAGGCGAAATTAGAACTTGGTTTTCTTTAACCACCTGGTATACTTCTTATGCCTTTAACCCAAAAAATGCCAATTAGAGTTGTGCTGTAGTTTTTCGATAGAATCCTGAAAATAAAGAGCAACTGAATAGAAATTCTTAATTCGACTATTTTGCGACATTTCCAATACGGCGTTTATTATTTA
>Ga0315320_10002258_pt1 | contig 15871 bp, 17 predicted proteins | sample M140m21515metaG_FD_203458 | JGI IMG/M metagenome (GOLD analysis project Ga0315320, IMG submission 203458) | Ammonia-oxidizing marine archaeal communities from Monterey Bay, California, United States - M1 40m 21515 | ecosystem: Environmental > Aquatic > Marine > Coastal | place: USA: California... | reverse complement strand
CGTTTAGGCTTGTTAGGATCCTTAGGAGCCTTAACCTTCAACTTTTCACCCAAATATTTTTGTGATAATTCCTCAATTCTATCAGTAGCTCCAAACTCCATACATAACATTTTTAATAGGCTTGAATGTGATTCAAACCAAAGATCATTTAAACTAGCGGTGTTATTGTGAAACAAATGAACAGACATATTTATAATACATTATAAAAAATTCTTTTTAATCAATTTTACATATATATATTAATTAATCTAATTCATCAACATCAGTTTCTTTACTTGACTTGTAATATTCCTTTTCACATTTTTCAAATTTATTCTTCAAATATTTAATATAAATCGGACCGTATTGGATTGTCTTGACTTTAGTTAAATATGGCATTACTATGGAGATGATACTCTTGGTCTTGCGTTTGGAGAATTTATTGTTACTGATAAACTTTTTGGCGGGTTCAAATGATTCAATTTTCCTGATGTGACCCAATTTATATTCTGAATATCATCTGTTCTTGTCTTCATATATTCAAAAAACATTTTGAAATTTATATTGTTTTCTTTGTCTGTAAATCTTTGCTTGAATATTTCATACTTTTGTTCTTTTGTCAATAAATCTATATTTGCCAATCTTTTATTGTATTCTGCATCATCGTCTTTTTCCTTTAATTTTAATATTTCTATTTGTTTTTTATGATCTTCCTCTAGTTTTTTTTTATCATTTTCATATTTCAAATTTAACATAAGCATCCTACTTTTTATATCAGTATCATTTTTTGCTTGCTCATTTACTATCATCTCTCTTTGATTTTTAATATGATGATTTGCAAGAATATAAAACTCTTCCTGTTCTATAACCATATTTCCATTAGTATCCAATTTATCATAAAGTGTAAGTATTTTTTGAAACCGTGTTTTATCATAATTCTTAGGACATGTTAATTGACCACTGGATGGTTTGCAAACAGACACACCACTTCCCATTATAAGTAAATATTTTCAAATATATTTAAGTTTTATATATTTGAAAAGTTATCTAAATCTACCAAACATCATACCCCTTTGAACAATTGTATTTGTGTTATTTCTTTTAGGAGTACGAATAGGTGGTGCATATGTATTATGTTGAGTGGTATGTGTTAAATTATGCATAAATCCTTGCACTACTCTTGCTCTATTATATGCTTCAGTTTTTTTCATACCAGCCTCTGTATGTGTCATATTTTGAAAATTTGTCTCTTGACCTAATTTCCATTGAGCATTATTTAGTTCTTGTAATCTTTTTAGTTCTGCCATTTGTTCTTCCAATTCTTTTTCTTCAGCTGCCTTCTCAGCTGCTACTCTTGCTGCTTCCTCTTCAGCTGCCTTCTCAGCTGCTACTCTTGCTGCTTCCTCTTCTGCTGCTTTCTCAGCTGCTACTCTTGCTGCTTCCTCTTCAGCCGCCTTCTTAGCTGCTTTCTCAGCTGCTACTCTTGCTGCTTCCTCTTCAGCCGCCTTCTTAGCTTCTTTCTCAGCTGCTACTCTTGCTGCTTCCTCTTCTGCTGCCTTCTCAGCTGCTACTCTTGCTGCTTCCTCTTCTGCTGCTTTCTCAGCTGCTACTCTTGCTGCTTCCTCTTCTGCTGCTTTCTCAGCTGCTACTCTTGATGCTTCCTCTTCAGCTGCCTTCTCAGCTGCTACTCTTGCTGCTTCCTCTTCTGCTGCCTTCTTCGCTGCTTCTTCAGCTGCCTGGGTTGTTTCGGCATTATTTGTTTGTTCAACATCTACAGTTGTAGTTTTTTCTTCGGAATCACTCATATAATATAGTTAAACACAAAAAAATTAATTCTTTATACCTAATTTTTTATCACCATTTGGTTCTATTATAATTATTACTTCTGGAAATTCTGTATCTTTCTCTTGATTAGATTTTTTCATTTCACAATAAAAACAACAGCAAAATGTTCTGCGCTCATTTATCATACATGCAACACATCCCATTACCATAGCCGCCAATAAACCTGCTAAAATTAAACCAATATAAAATAATAAAACATAGGCTAATATATTTAGAGCATCCATACATCTAATATACTATATTCTTTATTAGATTTATGTAATAGAAAATTGATATTAAACATTAATATAGACATCATATGTATAAAACTATGATATCAAAACTTAAAAAAACAGAAAAATTACGATTATTAGGATATAATTTATATGAAACATTTGATAAATGTATGCACATATTCACTCGTAAAGAGTATCCATTAATTCATGATGAATTAATAAGTAAAAAAATAGGTTATCAAAGAAAATCTTATGTTGGTACTAAAAACTGTGGTTCTGCTTGTTTTATAATGAAATATTTATTAGAAAGAGAAGGATATGATGTAAATGTTATTAGAAATTCAAGAAGAACGGAATATGGAATAGAAGATCACGTATTCCTGTCTCTTGACGATAATATCTTTGACCCAACATACAGACAATTTATGATTGATTCAAGAAATAAAAATAGTATATGTGGATATAAACAACATTTATTTGGAGAACTCGCTCCATTTCTAATAAATGAAAAAGATGAAATACATTATCAATTACAAAATTCATTAGATGTAAATAAATGGGTATATAAATCTCCTTTTATAAAATTAGATGAATTAATGGTAAATTGGGAATTTCAAGAAGATGTAACAGAAAAATTCAATTTACACAAATATGTTAATAATAAGGATTTATTAAAAGATAAACCTGATTATTATGGTTATTTAACTGAATATCTTAATTTACGAAACTTACAAAAATAAATCGTTTACCACTAGTAATAGGAAGACCTTCATGATAATGAGTTAATCTACCAGGATGAATTATAACCCATCCTTTTTTTCCTTGCACTGTAGTATCTTGTTTAATAAATCTAGTGCCTCCACCAGTAAAATCAACATTTTGTGTATTTAATGCTATATTAATTGAATATGAAGATGAATCGTGATGAGCATTTAATTCTTGTTGATGACCCATTTCATATTTAACAACAAATGCAATATTTAACCCCATAGTCTTAAAAGGTGAATATAAATGACTAACAAGAGGTGCTATATATGTTTTGACTATATTATTCCATTGTTCTCTAAATCCTATTTCTTTCATATGTATGTCTTGTGTAGGAACATTTTCCACATTATTAATTCTTTTATCTTTTTCTTGTGTATCATTGCCTGGAGACCAATTTCCTCTTTCTTCTACTTCATTTAAAAGTTCATCACAAAATTTCTCATTAACAAACGGAAATGTAAATGTCCATTTACAAGGTTCTTCAACAGGTAAATTGTCCCAATTACCAATAGATTTCAAGAAATCAGGATGCAAATAATTTACGGCCCAATCTGGGTCACTTTCATATAAAAACAATGATTTATTTATGATTTCGTCGGACAGTTTCTTTGTATTAGTTTTTTCTTTATTATCAAAAATATATCCATAATATTCCATATTGGTAGCATACATTGATATATTATTTTTTCGACAATTATCTGTAAACCACATAGAAGTAGAAAAATGAACATTTCCATTATTATTTGTGAAAAAATCTTGTACTTTTTCAATATACTCTTTATTGATCAAAATATTTCCAGATAGATGTGGTACATTCCAACATCCTTTTTTAATATTGTTCACAATATCAATATAATCAAATGAAGAATTATACCATCCGTTTGGACAAACGGACCCCCAAAAGTTACTCCATAACAAATTAGGTTTTGTCATAATTGGTGATATTATACCTTTATTTCTTGTTATTAAATCAATAAGAGTATTCTTATTAGTAATTATGAATTGTATATCAATAAACCAATAATAATCTATATTATCAAATGCAAATGCTTCTCTTAATCCCTCATTTAAATCTGTTACTTTACTATAAATTACTTTAACATTATTTATAATTTTCTTTAATTCATCAATATTTTGTTCTACAATTATTTTGTTATTTTTACTAGTAATATTATTTTCATTAAAGAATTGTATATAGATAGTAATAGAATCTAATGTATCTATTTTTTTATCATTATTTTTGTTATATCCCCAAACAGATGTCCAATTTCTCATTAAATAATTTTCATATTTATTAAGTAATAATTTACGGTCAGGTCCTCCATTTCCATGAATTTGGCAAGGAAAAGTTTTATTTATTTTATTATAGATTCTTGATTTAGAATCATTTATTTCTAACTCTATTTCTGCATCATTAAGACATTGAAATATTTTACAATCATAATCTAAAGTCATATATTTTTTACCTGATTCACTCAAAAACATTTGAGTATACCATCTTTGATCATCGGAATTACTAGGAACAGTAGAAACAATTTTTTTTATACTTTTTACATCACCAATAAATCCTCCTGAATTCAAATATAAGTTTCTTTTACCTAATATCTTTGGAAATTCTTTTGCTTTATTTCTATCAGGCCAACATGCGGATTCACTAGCAAAAACAATATTTTTATTGAATGATTTATATTTTTCAATAATTTCTTTTGAATTAGCAGACATAATAACATCATAACTATCAGTAACTAAAATAATTTGATCATCATTTAAATCATCAAGTGTTTTTAAGAGAAAGTTGATTTTTTGACCTCCTCCTGGCCCATCTGCCATATTTCCTCCTTTCCATTGTGTATTCAATCCCATAATTTTGTGTTTTAATCCGTATATTTTACAAGAATTGATAAACCTTTTTAATCCATCAGTCATATCAGTACCAGTTGCTAATACTAATAAATCATCTTCATACATTTCAATAATCTTCGAATTTTCAGTATCACTTTTTTCAAACGCATTTCCTTCTGGATAACATATCATATTTTTTACAGAATATATATTTAATGGTTCTTGAATATTATAATATTTATAATAATCTTTATGTGGAGAGATATTTCCCAAAATTGGTAAAATTTCATCTGCTGGTATTATATTTTTATGATAATTAGAATTAATTATTTTTTGCATTCCCTTTAAATTAATTATATAAGAACAAGTCCAATAACTATAGTCTACTTTAACAAAATCTTTGAATTCATTTACATTTTCTTTTTCTGAATTTATAGGTTTTCGTGACAAATAACATAATTCCCAATTAGAAATTTCCTTATTCAAATTATCAATTATATTATCTAAACTATTAGATAATTTTTCTGGGATGTCAATATCATCTTCTAATATAACAGCATTTTCAATATTATTTTCAACGCAATATTTGTAAATATTATAATGTGATAGAGAGCATCCTACTTCTCCCCATGTAATATTTCTACCTGACCAAGGATCTTTCCATTGTTTTAATAATTCTACATCTAATGCTTTTAGTGTATCTTTATTCAATTCTTTACCATCTACAGCCATTGTCATTTCATATTCTTCTCCTTCTAATTTTTTAATCATTTTTTCTCTTTTTTCTTTACATCTTTCCAGATTAATAACAAATATTTTGAAACTCATTATGAATTAGTAAGTATTTTAAGTTTTAAATAGAAACAATAAACATTATTAACATTTATTGTGCCTCAAATTTGATGTTAATCCCTCGTCTTACAGATTCTTCAACTATTTGTCTAAGACATCCGCTACAATTTTCTTGTAAAATGGCTGGTGCTTTTTTTAGTTTTTCATTAACACATAATTGATATAGAGGATGTTCATTTGCAAAATTTTCTTTATTACAAAACGAAAGTAATGTTCTGACAGCATCTTCTGTTTCTCTATCAGTTTTATTTACAACTTTACCTGACCTTAATTGCATATATTTAAAGATAAAACTAATTTTTTAAGTGGTTTATCTAGTGCCTTTTTTTTAGTGCTTTATTTATGGTTCTTATTTAAATTGATAAAACCATTTAATAATTGATTCAGAGTTATACTAATGGATATTAGTGCAAATTCGACTGCCGAACACTGTTGTATTTGTCTAGAACGTGATGATATTGTATCTTGTTGTTTTCGAGATAAAATAAGGCATATTCCATGTAATTGTAATATGTATTGTCATAAGTATTGTTTTGAAAAAACAAATACTAATAAATGTATGATATGTAAAGAAGAGTATATTGTTTCTTGGGGACAAGACCCAAATAAGCCGAAAAAGAAAAACCATTGTAAAATTTTTAAAAAATATATCAAAAAAAAATATATTTTGGGTAAAATTTCTCTCCAAAAACAAAATAGAAGAGTTGAAAAAACTATAAGAAAATGTATGACAAGATTATATTATCCAGACTTTGGGAATTGTTGTCTTGATATGATTGCTGCTGCTACTTATAGTATTATAGTCTTGGTAGTTTGTATTATTACAGTAATAACTTGTTTAATGGTGGGAGGATACTACTTAAACATAATTCTATGCACACTTTTAAATATGTGGGATAATAATTATTTTTGTTTATTACCTACTAGTGATGGAATGTTGTATATTCTAGGTATTTTTGGATGTGTATTATTGATGACAAATATAGGTTGTTGTTATTGTTGTTGTGGTCCATTATGTGCAAGTGGAACATCTAGTTCAAGAGTATTTCCATATGGCTTGGCTTAAATAAATTGCTATATACTCAATATATGGGAAATTGTATGGAAAGAAACGACAAAGTAACTCCTAGAGATTCTAATGATTTCGCTAGTATAGGTTCAGTTCATACTATTAGAAACTTGAAAGATTTGCATATTGATTTTATTGATGATACTCCAAAACATTATACTGTTAGATGTATTGATACATTAACAGCAGGAGAGGTTTCTGTATAAAATTGATATTAATATTAGTAATATTAATATTAATCAATTATGACTATGCCTAATCTAAACGATTTTGATGATGATATTGAATTTACTAGAAGAGATATTATTTGGATAATATTCAATATATTGGTATGTTTTATTATTGGTTGGGATAAAATGGTATATCTACTTGTAATAATTACTTTTGCTACAGCAGTTCTAGTATTTAGTATGATTTGTTTTAAAATGTGTTGTTGGCCAAATTCTAGACAAGCTGTATTTGCACCCTTTGGACGAGAACATTATGATTAAACTTCGATTCTTCTTCTTCTTATAGTTGTTCCTCCTGGGGTTACTACACCTTCTTCAACTCTATATAATGTATTAGTATTTATTTTCAAATTTTTTGCTACAACAGTAGCAGTTGGAACACATTCTTGTAATTGAGGCACCATACTAGGCATTTCCACATTTCCTTCACTATCAGGATGTTCTTCTTTATCGTCATTTTTACAAAGTTCACAAAAAATACAACAACAACCCAAACAATCTTTTATTTCATCTCCATAACCACAGCAAAAAAGATCATCAATATAATCTTCAATCATTTCTTTTATCCAACATCTCCACATACATACAAGTGCTGCAAAAACACTTAGTCCAAGAGTTATAAAAAATCCTATCTGTATCCAAAAACTCATTGGTTCAATTTCTTTACAGTTACAGGTATTATTTTTATGTAATGGAGAATAACTACTATCATAACTATTAAATACACTGGGTGGCAATGTAGTATTATGATCTACAACATGCACTTTTATAATTACTTCCTTGTAATTTGTTTTGTTAATCAAACGAGTCTTATTTATCCAATTTATTTTAATTATATTTGTAATATTTTTAACATTTGTGATATTGTATTTTTCTCTCCAAATTATTTTTGTCAAAACATTTGTAATATTAATAATATTTGTTTTATTGATATAATTATACCTATTAATAAGATTAATTATTTCTCGAGTTACATTTGTATAGATAGTTTTATTAGTATAAATAGGTATATCAATAACCCTTGTTTCATTAATATAATTTACTATATCATTTATATTTGTTATATTTTTGTAACTATATATTGTTTTATTAATGTAATTTATCACTTCCCTGGTATTTGTTATATTTTTGTAATTATAAAGCGTTTCGTTTAAATAATAAATAATTGTTTTATTAATGTAACTATACAAAGTCTTGTTAATAAAATGATAAACAGTTTTATTTGTTATATTTTCACAAGTAGCTTTACAAATAGGTGTCATATGATTGGACCCTGAACCGTGAGAAGCAGGAGGCATATAAACTCTATTATGTAATGTATCCAAATAGCACCCACTTACTGGATGTTCGGGATGGGGAATGCCTTGAAAGCTTTTATCACTTGCAACTTCTTGTTGTGCTTTATGACATTCATTTTTATTTTTAATATGTGAAAATCCGATAGGACAAGTATTAGTTCCAGGTGTTTTAATTTGATATGGAATATATTTTAAACGCTGGATGTCAATATAATTTGTTATATTTATAGTATTAGTAACATTCACAATATTACTAACATTAACATATCTGCTTTCTAATGTATAATGTCTAATAGGCAACATATATGTATTACACTCATTAGCAAAATTACCCCACTGTATTTGTGTAATCCACGTAAAATTATTTGGATCAGGACATTCATAAAATCTACAATGATATGCTTCTGTTGGAGATTTTGTAGAATCACCAAAACGACTTACCATATTACATTTTCCAGTTGTCTCTTCAATACATTTTGTTTTACAAGTAGAAAGAGTTCCCCATAAATAATTATCTACTTTCGCTACTTTTGAAAAAGGACAATTAGGTCTTTTTCCAGCATGTGCTGTATCTTTATACCAAATACTATCAGGTATGCTATATGTATCAGATTGTACATAATCTACGTGTGCGTTGCTAACAGAAGAACAACTAACACCTTGAACGCATTTAAAAGTAACAGTAGAGGGACAACTAATACACTCACAAGTAGACCCACTTTCTTGAGGACACCAAACTGTAATAGAGCTACAATCTCTTTGACCACTAGCTTGACAAGTTAATTTGAATGAGTTAGATTCTTTTGCATTTACAGTGCTATATTGATATGCATCGTGACCACTTCCTTGAGTTTTAATTAAACAATCATTTCCTTCTCCGCAATTTAATACGGTATTTTTACAAGTTCTTTCACTATTACTAGCACCACATCTTATATCATATTCACCTGACCACACTTTATTTTTACACGCATCATGACCTGTACAAGACACTATTGTCGCATCAGAAACAAAAGTATTTGAATATAAAAGAGTAAAAAAGATTAATAGTAATCTTTTCATTATAAAAAAATAAAAATTTATATTTAAGCTATTGTTTGGACTAATAATTCCTGAAAAACTGTTTTATGCATTGGATACCACCATTCTGCAAATTTATTACATAATATTATTTTTTCTAATGGTTCCATATTCTTTTTGTATATTTTAAGTCCATTATGATTTAAAACTAGATAGTCTCCTCCAAAATCAGCAACACTAACATAATATGTTGCTTTATTGAATCTTCCTGATTTTTGAACAACTATTCCTCCTTTTCCTGAAATAAAGTGATTATAATGTTGACTGCCTTTGTAATCATTTCTGGGAACTCCGTATATTACATCTCCTACATAATATTCTGGAACAAACATATATGCTTTAATTTCTCTCCAAAGATCTTCTGGGAAATACATTTATATATCAATCTATTGACTTTTTTATATTTATTTTATATATCAAAAATCAATAAAATAACTATATTAAATAATACTTATTTTATTGGATTAATGCCACAACAACACCCAATTATAACTATAACAATTGCTATAATGGGTATTATTATTATTGCGTTTATTTCATCTTTGATTATGTATATTTTCGTAGAATTAATAGATAATCTTTGTTATAAACCATGTTGTAAAAAATGGTATATTAGATGTAAAGATAAGAAAAATGGAGTAAAAGTAGCACCTGAAATAAAAATTGTTGAGGCTAAAATTACAATATTACCAGTTACTGTTTATGCTAGGGAAATTATTATTGGTGATGCTCTTGAGGCTTGTGAAGTTTAATACTTTTCTGTCCAACTTTCCCCTTTATAATTAGTATAAGTTGTAAAATTTCCAGCTTCTCCTTCATAATTTTCTAGAAGTCCAGCCCAACCACCCCGAATGGAACCGCCATAGACTGTTACATCCCATTTCTTAGCCGCTCGCCAATTAAACTTGATACCATTAATAGATTTATATTTTACACGCTCGACCCGGTGGATGGGGACACCTTTTTCAATTAGTTTTTTCTTTTCTTCCTCTGTAAATAACTCAACACTACTTATTGGTCCTATAATAGTATACTTTGTAAATCCATTATCTAATCCTACACAAGGTACTCTGCTTCCTGAATAACTCAAGAATATCTTGAGTTTTTTAATTTCTTCTTCAGAATAGTCCAAAACTCCTTGTTTTTTTTCATTGTAAATTCTTTTTTCATTTTTTGATTGCAATAAATAAGTATCCTTTTGATCATCTGTAAGATTCGCCCATTGTTCCCTCATAGCTTTTGTATATAACTGATAAGCAGTTAATGGTTTTGGAATATTTTTTAGTTCCTTTTTAATAGAATCATTATGTGTTTTGATATCGAAATTTGCAATAGAAGTCATGTTTTATTATAATTTACTATATTAATTCCTAATTCAATTTTATAAACTATATAAAATGATAAGCAAAATATAAGTAATGGAAATTGTAGAGACAAAGCAACAAATACAATGTCATTGTTGCACAAGTGAAGAGGATGTCCATATATGTGAATTAGATAATTGTGATTATCCACTTTGTTCTACTTGTAAAGAAAAAGCTTTAAAATTAGAACATAAATGTCCGGGATGCCGAAGAGAAATTATCATAGATATTAAAATAATAGATGAATTACACTTAGAACCTGATCTAGAAAACTTAAATAATCGAAAATGTATTAATTGTTCCCAAGAAACTAAAGAGTCAGTTGTGTGGTATTTATATACTTATATAATTTCAACTATAATAATTATCGGTTCAGCTGCATTATTATTACTAATACTGATGGCAGGTCGTTTGGTAACAATAATATTTTCTATAGGACCATTTGATTTTTGGTGTCAATCAATAGGAGAAGATTATTTTGGATGGTTTATTGCGTATGGTTTATTGGGTGATTTTCTGGGATTTTTTATTTTATGTTGTGGTGCTGGTCTAATAAATGATTGTTGTTGTAGAGAAGATAGCAATGGAGATTGGTAGTCTAATTAAGTATTTGATTGTACAAAATTTTATAAAAAATTTTCTACATAAAGTTATACTGGTTCCATAAATCTACGGCGCTCTTCCCCTGAGCTATAGTCACTTAGTGACTAGATGGTTTCGATCCATCGACCTCCGGCTTATAATGCATGATTAAGAATTGCTGTGAAGAACCATAAATAGCGATGACAAGTTTCGATCTTGTGACCTTCTGGTTATGAGCCAGACACGCTTCCCCTGCGCCACATCGCTTGTGTTAATATTTTTTACTTTGTTGACTGTGGGGTTTGAACCCACGCATGCGAACATATCACGGCCTTAACGTGACCCCTTAGACCACTCGGGCAAGCCAACTTGCATTTTTTTTATTTTATTTTTAGGTCATCCCCTTTTCTCCTGCCGAATGTGGGGATTGAACCCACGGCCACGCGCTTAAAAGGCGCGCGCTCTACCAAACTGAGCTAATTCGGCTTTGATATTTCCGTGCTCCCATATACCAGCAGTGGGATTTGAACCCACGAAGCTTTACGCAACAGATCTTGAGTCTGCCCCCTTTGACCAACTTGGGTATACTGGTATACCGCGCTCCCCTGAACATCTTGTATTGCTTACCTTTCAACCTCAGCTACATCTTATTCTATTGCGTATTATCCTCCGCCTAGATTTTGGCTCGCCAGCCCCGCTCGAAACAGGGATCGAACCTGTGACCTCGCGATTAACAGTCGCGCGCTCTAACCAACTGAGCTATTCAAGCAAGTTTAAAATTTTATAATTCCCAATCCGGGTATCGATCCCGGTTCTTCGAGGTGAAAGCTCGATATCCTAACCATGTGGACTAATTGGGAATTAACTATACTGTCAACATTTCTCAAACTGCTTCGACCTCTTGCATACTAGATGCCTTGAACACCTAGGTAAGATTCGAACTTACGATGGAGGGTTACCTCAATAGGATTTTAAGTCCTGTGTTTTAAAATTGTTGCTGTGATATTGACAAATCAAGTACCGTGCTCCCCAAAGGCATCATCGGGGATCGAACCCGAATTGCACGCTTCAAAGGCGCGCGTCCTAACCAATTAGACCATGACGCCAATGTCTCTTGACTCTTAGACTACAATTCTACTACCTATCCCCAATCAATTCAATTTTCAGATACACTGCACACCATTGACCTGTTGTCTTTTCTTTACTCCACAAGAATATATTACCATTATGCTTTAAACCCTTTCTTATAATATTTAATAAGTATTATAATATTAGAATTCTCATCTTATTTCTGTTTTTATTATTGTCCGCGTCTCAATGCGCGTGGTTCAAATTTACCTGAACCCATTAAATTAGAATTTGGTAAAATACTATTATTAATAAATTGTAAACCTTCACTTGTAAGAATATTTTCACCCTTTTTCTTAATTAATAATGGTGTATAGTAAACAAAATCCGTAAAAAATTCCATTTTTTTACCATTAACTTTATATATTTTTGTTCTATCAGATAAAATATATTCATTTGTTGATATATCATAACCCATAACTTTTTCAACTATATTATAAGAAATATCTGGATTATTATATCCAGTTGCAATTATATTAATATCTGTTAAATATTTTAAATCAAAATTAATATTTTTTGTTAAACCCATTTCTTTTATATTTTTCATGACGTTTAAAAGAGTTGTAGTATCCGTTGTTGAATTTACTAATGCTAAATCAACATCCCAAGTAGGAAAAGGACACGAAGTGTTAAGCTTTCCAAATAAATAGTAATCGTATAAATCAGAATTTTCAATAGAGTTGATATTATCCAAAACATCCAATAAAGTATCTTTCGTTATACAGTGTATAGTTGTATTGTTAATAATATGAGTATAACTTATATCAATAAACATTTCATATGGAGTCTCGTTAACATTAAATGGTAAACTGGTCATATAATATATTTTGATATTATTATATGATTATTATCGACGAATGGGTCCACCGAAAGAAGAAGATGATTCCTCTTTATCAATATAAACTAATGACATTGATATTACATGTTCTCCCGTCCCTTCAGTTCCACCATCTAACATAGGAATTATTCTTATGATAAATTCACTTAGTGAATTTATATCAGTATATAACCTAATTTGATGTAAATCATTTACTACTTCAAATGATGCACCACCTTGTGAACCACACAAATAAGAATTAAATGAATTATTTGCTCTAGAATATGTATCTAAACTTAAACTGTTCAAATTGCCCGATGTGGCTTGAATATGTAATTTAATTGGCAAACCCAGATTTCTAGTATATAATAAACCACTTTGACCATAACCTGAATTTTGAACAGGATTACTTAAACCAAACCATAATTCTTGGGTTCCATCTATTTTATTGCTTAATGCACTACCTGCAGCCAAACTTCTAGCAGAATTTACGTAGGCAGCAAATTTGCATCCTCGTAACGAAGAAATTGCAAAGTATGGATATGTATCAAGATTTGTAGTACCAATTGGTGAATAAAAAATTTGTCTTAAACTTAATGGGTTTGTTGCAGAGGAAAGATGAACAGTATTATTCAAGCCTATATATTCTCGTATTTGCTTCATACTAATCTGACCTGTTGTTGGTATTGTAGAAGTCATTATATAATATAAGTATAATTATTATATAATAAAATTAATTTATTTTTTTAATTCTTTGATCTCTTTTTCTAATTCATCTACTTTATTTGTCAAAGTTTTTATACCTTCAATAAGAAGAGGAATTAATTTATCATACCAAATTGTTTTATATTTACTATCGATTGGAGCTTCAGTTACAATCTCTGGTAAAACACTTTCTACTTCTTGTGCACTAACTCCTACTTGAAGTCTATCATTATTATATCCTAAAGATTTTGCTACTGCATTTTCCTTAAAATAGTAACCATTTAACTTGTTAATTTTATTCAAAGCCTCTGGAATAGTTCCCATAAACTCTTTTAATCGTGCATCTGAATAGTATGCAGTAATATTTGTCGTTGCTCTAATATCTCCTGCCGTTCCACTTGCACTTGTTCCTACACCAAGTGAATTAATCTGCCCATTTGAATTAGTAGAAAATCCTCCAGCTGGACCTTGCGCCCCTTGCGCTCCTTGTCCACCTTGAGCTCCGGTTGCTCCTTTTTGACCCTGTGCACCTGTTCCTCCTTGTGCTCCTGTTCCTCCTTGTCCACCTTGAGCTCCGGTTGCTCCTTTTTGACCCTGTGCTCCTGTTCCTCCTTGAGCACCTGTTCCTCCTTGAGCTCCTCTTTCTCCCTTTTGACCCTTAGCTCCCGTTCCTCCTTGTGCTCCTGTTCCTCCTTGTCCACCTTGAGCTCCGGTTGCTCCTTTTTGTCCTGTTCCTCCTTGAGCACCTGTTCCTCCTTGAGCTCCTCTTTCTCCCTTTTGACCCTTAGCTCCTGTTCCTCCCTGTGCCCCTGTTCCTCCTTGAGCTCCTGTTCCTCCTTGTGCTCCGGTTGCTCCTTTTTGTCCTGTTCCTCCTTGTCCACCTTGAGCCCCTATTTCTCCTTTTTGACCTTTAGCTCCTGTTCCTCCTTGTAAACCTGTTCCTCCTTGAAGTCCTGTTCCTCCTTGAGCTCCTGTTGCTCCTTTTTGTCCTGTTCCTCCTTGTAAACCTGTTCCTCCTTGAGCTCCTTTTTGACCCTTGGCTCCTGTTCCTCCTTGAAGTCCTGTTCCTCCTTGTCCACCTTGAGCTCCTATTTCTCCTTTTTGACCCTTAGCTCCTGTTCCTCCTTGTAAACCTGTTCCTCCTTGTCCACCTTGAGCTCCTATTTCTCCTTTTTGACCCTTGGCTCCTGTTCCTCCTTGTAAACCTGTTCCTCCTTGTCCACCTTGAGCTCCTATTTCTCCTTTTTGACCCTTGGCTCCTGTTCCTCCTTGTAAACCTGTTCCTCCTTGAAGTCCTGTTCCTCCTTGAGCCCCTGTTGCTCCCTTTTGTCCCTTATCTCCTTTTATTGAATAACCAACATCATGATTCTGTCCTTCGACTATAACTGTGTCTCCAGATATTAAAGTAACAGATAATTGGTAATGATTTGTTCCTGGATCTGCTATAGGTCCAGTAATACTATTTATTCTATATAAACCAAAATTCCCTGGAAATCCTCGTCTAACAATATGAAGATGATCTCCTGCCGAAGCTGCACTCAACCATCCAGACAAATTAGCATTTTGAGATTGAGTCGCAATCCATATATTTGTTACATTTTTATAAGTTGTTGCTTTATCTCCTCCGTTGAATATCATAATATCTCCATTTCTCATAGTATTTGACCCAGATTGATTTGGCATATATATTCCTGAATTTGCCATTTGTCCATGATCTCCTTGAACTCCTGTCCCTCCTTGTGCTCCTGTTCCTCCTTGAGCTCCTACTTCTCCTTTTTGTCCCTTAGCTCCTGTTCCTCCTTGAAGTCCTGTTCCTCCTTGAAGTCCTGTTCCTCCTTGAGCTCCTACTTCTCCTTTTTGACCCTTGGCTCCTGTTCCCCCTTGTAAACCTGTTCCCCCTTGTAAACCTGTTCCTCCTTGAGCTCCTACTTCTCCTTTTTGACCCTTGGCTCCTGTTCCCCCTTGTAAACCTGTTCCCCCTTGTAAACCTGTTCCTCCTTGAGCCCCTGTTGCTCCCTTTTGTCCCTTATCTCCTGTTCCTCCTTGTAAACCTGTTCCTCCTTGTCCCCCTTGAGCTCCTATTTCTCCTTTTTGACC
>Ga0315320_10002257_pt1 | contig 15881 bp, 13 predicted proteins | sample M140m21515metaG_FD_203458 | JGI IMG/M metagenome (GOLD analysis project Ga0315320, IMG submission 203458) | Ammonia-oxidizing marine archaeal communities from Monterey Bay, California, United States - M1 40m 21515 | ecosystem: Environmental > Aquatic > Marine > Coastal | place: USA: California... | reverse complement strand
CACCCGATACAATAAAATTTCATTTGAAGACATCTATTACCGAATTTGTGTCATTTAAATTTAAATCTATATATAGTATAATTGATGGTTTCGGTTGAATATAAAGATGAATCTTATTATGAAGCTTCTTTTAACGATTTGTATACCATTTTGAGTAGCGAATCTGAAAGCCAAGCTGTGATTGATGCTATGGAATCATTGAACAATCAACTCAAGCGAAGTAACGCAAATAAGATGGGTCAAATGATTAGTTTATTTGATCAAGAGAATTTGTCTTTATCCGAAGTGAAAAAGAAAAGTGACTTTAGAACAACGCAAAATGAAAACACGAAAGAGACCTTTATTGAAAGATATTTATTTTTGATCATTAAGATTTTGTTTTTTGTGGTATTTTTCTGTTTTTTCATGTATCAATTGAAAGATTCCATAATAATTCGTGAAAAGGTTTCTATTCTTGATCCGATCATAGCACTCCCAAATAAAAATAATATATAAATATATAGATGAGTTTATTTGGTACAAGTAGTAGTTCATTTTCGGCTTTAACTACTTTTGATATAAGTGTGAATAATTATTTAACCGAACTGGATAGTATATCTGATCCTACTGATGGTAGTTATAACACGGACTTGGGAAATAATATTGGGACCGCTACAAACCAATTATCAACATTAGGGGGTTTTGTCAGCGACATTTCCGATGGTTTTATTAATACACTTCAGACGAATCATGATAATATGGAAAAGTCAATTGGTGAATACAATACAAGTAGAAATGAACTGAAAAACAATGTGGTGATTCAAAAAACCATGCGGGCACGGAACTTTGAGAGCGAAACCAAGCCCACGTATATGCTGTTCTTATGTTGGGTCTTTATTTTTCTGCTATTTATTTCCGTTCTTTTATTACAACTATTAGAAATAGAACTGAATGTTCCATTTGGGTTTCATATCTTTTTTTTTATGGCGCTTTTAGTGGTTTGTTATTCGATTGTTAAAAATATTCAGGCCTTTATGAATATGTATTGAATTATGTGTTTCAAAATATATGTTGTATCATTATAACATGCGAAAGCCTCAAAATAAAATATTCAAATATTGCATATTTTATTCATGTATTTTTATTTTACTGTATTGTTTAATAGATTCACCTTTTAAAGTGATAGAGCCAAGACTAGGGAGGAGAGGGAAGGGGTGGAAACGCCGAAAAAAAGAACAACAGCGTCTGGAGCTTTTACGCAGGCAACGCGAAGAAGAAATAAAAAGGGAAGAAGAACAACGGAAGAAAGAAGAGGAAGAACGAAAAAGGGAAGAACAGCGAAAGAGGGACGAGGAAGAACGAAAAAGGATTGAGGAAGAAGAGAAGCGCCGCCAAGAAGAAATGAAACTTATATCTGGGATAAGTTTCCGTGTTGTCACATAAATAAATTCTCTTTTAAAATTTATATATGTATTTATAGTATAGTTTATACAATGAAAAAAATTTTCATATGGTATGGAGTGCTATTTTTGACAGTCCTGCTTTTCATCGTTTCCTTTGTATACGACCAATGTAGTTTGGATGAAGGTTTTAGGGGAAAGGGTCTTCGCAAGGCGGGTCGCGCGGTGGCACGCAAGGCGCGACGTAGAACAGCGGGAATACCAAAAAGGGGCGGTGGTTCTAAGAGGCAAAAGCAAAGGAAAAAGCAAAAGCAAAGGAAAAAGCAAAATAACAATGGTAAAAGTAAAGGGGATGGAACCAATGACGGAGAACACGAACATGAACAATACGAAACCCCATTGGAATTGAAATCCTTCCGTTGCGAAGGGGTGAGTATTAATGACTCGGTGTTGAAATGTACGGATATTATTATGGACGATTGAGTAATAAAAAATAATGGACTAATATAATAGAATTCATGTCGGAAAAGGTAAATAATTTGAATGATTTAAAAGTAACATATAATACAGCAAAAAATAAATACAACACCGCCTTAAATGCTTATAATAATGCTTTGAGAAAAATGAATGAGAATAATAATGGTGCAAGTGGGGGAAACAGTTATAATAACAACGAAGTTACCACGAAAGACAATGTCAAAATGAAGACACTTGATGCGAGTACCTCGTTTTCCAATACTTTCAACGGTGATGTATTTCAATCAAAAATGACATACACCGGGCCCACAACATTAGGGACGATATACAGCAATCAGTTTGTACAAAGAGATTTAACTGAATTGACGACGAGTGATGTTTCTTTATATAATACTGATAACCCAAAAGTTGTCATGGACGCTAGTGGACTTACCGCTGACATTTCAAGTGACACTTGTGATATGACCATGTTCAATCGTTGCGACGGCTATGCGAAAATGACAAATCGCAACTATTATGGACTCTCCAAGAATGATGACGGATGCAGTTGCTATGTGTTTGATGATCTCGGTACAAACGCAACCGTTAAAACGACTGATGTATCGGTTAATGGGGGGGACTTTACTGCCCCTAACGAGATGAATTATTTCGGTATTATGTTTGACGGCGGATTGTATTACTTAACACACGAAAATTACAGCGATAATTTTCAGGATATATATAAAGTAGATAGCGCCAGAACAGTTTTTATTGCGGACGCCACTGGTGGTAGTGGCCTGAAAGACACTTTTAGAAACCCCTTCACGGGTTCCGGCCCGAATACATTGACTATTACCAGCTTGGGTACAAATGGGTGCGGTACTTCAGCTACATGATAATATAATATTTTATTAATATAATAGAATATTATGTCAATATTTCAGCACGTGAAAACGAAGCAATGTTTAAAAATGGGTGATGCCGGACATAGCTACAACGGAACGTCAGTGACATTTGAAGATTGTAATCAAATTATGGGACATATGGATATCATAGATGATAACAAATACTACTTGAAAAATGAGTCAAAAACGGCGTGTGTTGTTCCTGAAAAAATAGACTATGTACCGACATCTCTGCAATCTGCTTATGAGATGATGACAGACGCAGACACAGAGTCTATAGATATGGCGGTATTCGGAAACAAAGTGCGGGATTTAGCCACAACCGAATATGGGTTGAACAATAACAATCGCAACAGTAATAAAATATGGAAAGCCGCGAATAATTTAGGAAACGTGGGGACCGCGGAAAATTGGAATGCGTTGAAGCAGGCTTTTGTGGATCTTGATTTTGCGGTGGTGGATGGAGTACGGTCGTATAATACGAATGCGATCATGGGAGAATGTGACGAAGATGGATTGTTTCAAGTTTACACAGAAAAAGAAAACACGGATACACCTATCAAAGAAATGGATGTGATGTTGATGTTTCACGACAATCAATCCGGTTCTATCAATGGGAATAAAAAATTATGGAGCCATGCGATGGAATATCCGGGGGGTCATATTCCGGAAAACATTGTGGGCGAACTCGGGTATGCGCCATATGTCATTCAAAGACACAGTTACCTGCGTAAAGAAACAGTAGGTTCTATAAACTGGTGTGTCAAACGCTGTCCGGCTTATATCATGTCTGGTGAATATTTCATTGGGAAAATGGACCGAGAACTTGGTTGCGGTCGCAGTGAATCAAACCGCCATAGATATACTTTCAAAATCATTGTTGAGAATCGCGAAGACAATAACAATACCAAAAAAATGAGAATCATGAGAACCGATTTTTGGAACAACGGCTGGGGGATGCGAATTATTGTGAATTTTCCAATTGACCTGTCTATTTATCGCACCATGTATCAAACGTCTCCGGAGCCCAATGAAAGGTACTCGTTCATGAAGGGGGGACCATGCACAAATGATTGGAACACCGTGATGAACAAAGCCATGGCAATGCATAGATCTGGATGCGTCGCAATTGGACAACAGAGCAATGGGTGTTGGCATTATTTGAAAAAGAACTCAAAGGGCAAAACCATGGCGGAACATACATGTGGGGCTTATATAAGGGGTTGGGAAATGGTTCCGGACGCGAATTATAACCAAAGCATTAAATATGCGTATTTGGGTTGTTACCACGATAGACCGACCCGGGCTCTTAATGCCTACCATGGGAGGGTTGGTGGCGTTTCACCCGAACGCGAAATTCAATGGTGTGCACGTAGGACAAAAAGCCATGGTGATAAATACTATGGCGACAATTATTTCGGTCTACAAGATCCCAGATCAAACAGTGCACAATGTTTCAGCGGCCATAGCATCCACAGAGGCACAAAATATGGCAAAAAAGATTGCGGGTCACGGGGGTCTGCGTGGGGCAATGCCATATACGCATTGTTTCCCAGTTCGGGAGACAAATTAGAAACAAATGGGTATTTCACCTTTTATGATATAGAGGAGACGATCAGTGAACAACAAATCCTTATGAATAAATCGGTCACGATTACATGCAAGATTAAATACATTGTGGAAGCCAAAAACAAAGACGAGATTATGGTCGGAAAGTCAATTTATTATTTAATCCATCATGATGATGGAAAAATGAATAAACTCTTTTTTTCGCCCATGGAACCGGAGTCTAAAAAGGATGAAAAATTCATTGTAGACATAACCCCAGGATACATGGACACTTATGATAACAAACAAGGGAGAGAAGGTCAACATAAACTGAATTTTTCGATCACGACAATTTCAACCAAAGACGGATTCAAGGCATTGGTTAATACCGATATTGTTCCAGACGGAATCGCTTTGTCTAAAACATCTTCAACCAACCTTCGCACCATACCAATAAATAATAGCGTCATTCCATTTAAGTTGCTATATCATTATCCGAAGATGCCCAACCAAACCCTCATTAACGTATCTAGTTTTGTGAATCCCTATAAAAAAATAAAACAAACAAACAATAAATTGATTACATCAAATCAAAAAGATTCTACGCAAAATAGTGATTATATTTTCAAATTGGCGGTACAAGAAGAAGGATTTACGGAACGCTTTACATTGGACCAAGATGAAATGGGACCGGTGTATAGCATGGGAAAAGTGGGTGATTGGCCTTGGGGACCGTGTCCGGGATTTAAAGACCAAAACGCAGAATGGATATGGCACACGGCCGGTATTTATGCGAAGAATGGGAGTTCGGGGTTGCTTATATATGAGTATGATAACACGACGGGATCGACCATTGAAGCCCGTATCAACATCATTGTAGACAATTTTGCGAAAGTGTATGTTAATGGAGACCATGTTGCGGATGGGAGAGGAGGGTGGAGAACCTCAGGAGGCGCCTCAAAACCGTTCACAATAAACATGGGGATGAACATTATCATGGTGGACGCAATGAATGGAGGTGGTCCAGCGGGTCTATTGATGACATGTTACAACACTGCCACTAATATTAAACTTTTTAGTACCAACATGAATGGAGGCTGGAAATCCATTAGTACAGAGGGGTAAATAATGTTTTCAAAAGGACAAACTATTTTATGTGTATACTATATATGCCTTCTATTGTATTATCTAATACACATAAAACAGGACAAGCTGAAAACAAGGACACGCTTAATGCGGTGTTGAAGCAACAGTCATTGCCATTTTATATTGAGTACAAAAATCGTGGGCACCTCTATAAACAACCGATAAGGGCTAGCATTGTTTACAAGCGAATGACCCCCATTGGCGATGTGGATATGTGGAACTTATTTACAAGCGCATGGTTTAATGAAGAAAAGGGTGCAAAAAATAAGTTCAACGTAGATTTCAAATTGTTTGATAGTTACAGTGACGCTTTATTTGACAAAAACGCGTTGAGTTCTTACCCGAAAAATACGGCTAATAATATTATCCGTAACTATGGATGGGGAAACTGGACCTTGACATTGTACCCAAACCCTTTCAAAAAAAGTAAAAAAGATTCGGCAAATGAAGTTCTACGAAATGCGATGAGTTCTTTGGACGCAAAGGTATATGAGGGCTTTGAAACGGACATCGATCCATTTAATGCGAATATTTCCTTTGATGATTTCAAAAAGCATTTTGAAAACATTAAGAACTCCTTAGAGATATCTTCTGAAGGAAATGACCTCGCGCATATGGGAACCTTTACGAAAGCACATTTGGAGGTATTAACACAGGCAATTGATCAGTTGCAACTTGTCTACGACAACATGCAATATATCAAAGATGGATGTATGCCCATATTCAAAGAAGTTATGGTGAAACGGTTGCGTCTTTTCTACAATGGGTCCGGAACAACGGAGAGTGCTACATCGGAATTATCTGGAAGAAATTGGAGCGGGGAACTTTCTATCATGATTCAAAAATTCAATCAAAGTGCGAATACCTTATGGCAATTGAAAAATTATAAACAACCATTGGAGTTTCAACTTGCTCCCGATGAACCCAGTTTTGACCTGGATCAAATGACACATGGTGGCAGTAGGTGGTATCATAATTTCAATGACCCGAATATGTCTTCGGTGTGGAAATCTATGTGGTTTATTTGGTATTTATTAGCATGGTGCAAATACTTTACGGAAAATCAAATGAATATTGACAAGTTTGTGCATGGCTTTTATGACCATCTTGAAATATACAACAATCCGAACTTTGGTTTTTTTAAGAACAATGTGTCCATGGAAGCGATATCGACAAATAAGAACTACAATCCAGCCAATATTAGTAACATTTCCTATTTAAGTGGGACTCCTTGGACGACTATGATTAATTTCATTAAAATTTCCACGCAAAAAGTACAGTTTGACCGAACAACAAATCATTCCATTTTTGGAATTGATTTCACCGTGTTTAGTCACTATTTATTTCATAATTGTTACAACTCAAGTGTCTTTAGTCCAGTGGATCACAGTACTATAAATCATATACGACAGCATCACACAGGCGTCACAAGGAAAGAAGGATTCTTGGATTATTTCGCAAGATGGTATAAATCACAAGAAATATATAGAGCCAAGTATATCGATGAGTTTTACCCAGCGGTCAACGAATTGAAAGCATCGTGCATACCTACCCTCAGTGATAAGGAACCTTATTGGAGAATCTTGCACTCATTCAATCGCAGAGTAAATGATACGCCACTCGGGAACACCAGTGATGCTATACTATCCACCGTACGCGGTGAGCCAATAGCAACAGCCCTTAAGAAAAGGACAAATGAGATCAATGAGAATCTATCAAAGAGCAGACAAGCACGGATCCTCAGTCTTTTTTATAAGGATATAGTAGAACACCAGAATAGGATGGATGGTCAAATAAACAATATAACACACATGAAAGATATCTATAATAATGGGCATAAATATATTGGTAATAAAATGAATGATTACATGGGCGCGGCTTTTTTGAGCAAATATAGTGATTTGATTCATAAAGCACGTGTGGATTCTGGGGAAATCATGAGTGACGATGCATATATTGCGATAAACGAAACTTTTACTAATCGGGAGGGATTTTATACACAAACGTCACGGTTAAATACTAATATATTTCCAACTCAAGAAACGTATTTGGGGAATTTAGACATGCGTGTCCTTAATGATGGGTATAAATATAAACTACCCGACAATACTTTTGGAAGTTTGACCACATACATTTCAGATCAGGATGCTACTTATGTAGATCAATCAAGTAATTTTATTCAATGTGATGCTACTAGTATTCATACTCCAAAAGCATCATTGACATTTAATTGTGGTACAATTCTCATATCACAAAATGATTCTCCCTATAATTCAAATCAATTGACAACAACATGTGATGGTGGTAGTTTCACAGGAGGTGACCCTAAAAAATATGAGCTGACATTGAAGTATAATTATGACCAAGCATTGGGTTCGCAAGGGCAAGTAAAGTTGGTTTTAACCAATGATGATGGCACGACTACTTCAGAGTATTCTTTGGCTGGTGGCATCCCTGATCACAATGAGATCATGGCGTTTGACGACACCACCATGACGTATGATGCTGCTGCTGCTGCTATGTACAAAGACTCTCTCGTTACAAACGAAGCTAGTGGCAATATTGAACTTTTAAATACAAATACAACCACTTACTTGAAAGGAAAAGACGCTAGTGACAATACAATGGTACTATTGTTTATTAATACAAGTGGAGTGTTGACAATGCGATTTACTTACAAAAATTATGAAGAACTTGGGACTTCGCCCAATTTAAAATATTATGGATACTACAATGGTAGTGGGGGAAACGTGATGAATGTATACGACGCCAGTGGGGATGAATACAAAGTGGGACAGAATATGAAAAAAAATGGTTATGTTGGATATGACGGCGTGTTTTATCCTGATAATGGTGCTGATAGTGTAGGTAAATTAGGGGATAAGTATGAACAGATTACTGGTCTTTGTTATCACGATGGAACGAGTACGATTAGCGTTACGGCAGGTGCTACCGGGGAAAGCGAATGCAATGACAAACCCGCATGTATAGGAAGTTTTGTTACCAGTACTGGTTATATCCATATTAATGACACCAACAAAAAATATTTGTATAACTGTGGAGGATCAAGTGATGTGATCACCGGAACCTATCATCACCGAAAATATGCCACAAATTCAGATAATCTTGCTTGCCTGCGTGATGCGTCGGATACATTGTTAATCAGTTATGATGACCATAGTGACTTAACTAATAAAACCTCCTCGTTTGTTGATGCGAGTCATTGTGGGTATAACCAACTTTTAAAAGATTTGAAAGCAGATTTAGATAGTAAAAAGGGGGATATGGACACCGCATTCAGTAAATTATTAGTTGAATTCAACACCATGAGTACCGAGGAACTTTCATGGCTAGAAAAAACCGAGAGTGGTCTAGATGAATTCAAGACCATCGTAGATGAACACATCAAACTTCGCGATGAAATGGAAAAGAAATATCACAAACAAAAAGTAAGTCAGGCGCAAAATAGGGACAACAAGAACGCGTTGGAGACCATTGAATACAAAATGGCTATTGCGGGTATTGCATCCATATGTGGTGTAATTACTTTATTTCAATTCATGAAAAATTAAATTCATTTTCTATTATATAGAAGAATGGCAGATAATATTCAATCGCATGTTTCAAATAATAATTCAAGTAAGTTAGATACAATCAAAGATGCTAGGGACGCGCAACATAGTCTTAATCAAGCGCTATACGATCAATTGTATAATTATGATTTGTATGGGGCCAATAAGTCTACGAAAGACACATCTCTAGGTGGAAAGTATACATCTGCGGGGGGCACTAATGCATCAGTCGCATTAACTACAATGTCCAACTTGTTAGAAGACAATTTAACTTCTCACAAAGCTACATTGGATTTATTACAAGACAACGCAGCCCGACTGGGTGATACCTATGATTATTCGTCCGACATGTATCGCAATCAAAAATATACAAACGACTCCGTGAAACTTGAAAGTGATATTATTAAAAAACGACACGATGCGGTGATTGGATCAATAGAGGAAAACCAACGACAATTTGAAATATATAGATACTATTACTACAAAAACAAGATTCAACTTCATATTCTGTACTCATTTTTGATTTATTTAGCGGTTATGATTGTTCTGACGTTTGTACACAATCTGTTCCCTATTTTCGTTACAAACACCATGTATGTGATCTTATTTGGTGTTGGAACAGCGGCGTTTTTTATTTATCTTTGTCGTCGTTTATATGACATTTATTTAAGAAGCGATGTCGTGTTTGACGAATACGATCCAAATTGGAAGCCTCCGCCAATTGACGCGAGTGGGGCTATCATAGAGACAGATAGTCAAAGAAGACTTAAGGATAAGAAAGCCGAAAAATGCAAAACGGAAAACAGTTTTTTATCATCACTATTACTTTAATCTTTATAGTATATATATGGGTGATCCTATAAATACTATAACATTCTTAAACGGGGCGAGTAGCGTAAGTGATTTGAAACTGTCAGATGCGATTATTGATCTATCTAATTCGATTGCGTTTTCAACCGTGGATATGAATGATGAAATGAATACATATAAAGGTGAAAGGGATACAACAGTAGATTATACATTGGATAATGACGTCAGCATGGTGAGGGCGAATAATCATGCTTTAGCTATTGAATCGGGAAAAAACAATGGTCAATTTATGAAATACATTTCAAATCGCATGAAGCAATTAAACAATCAAGCCCATCATATATCATTTATCAACGAAATTCTAGATGGAAATGGCCTCGGTACAACAACAAATCGCGGAGAAAAGGATATAATTGAAGACAAAATTGACTCCATTAAGACACAAAACGAAATAATCAAGAGAAAACAAAGTATTTACGATTACTATGAAAAAAAGCGAAAGTATCAAATCAATGTATTCAAAACCATGACATATATTCTGTTGGCATTGCTCATTGTGGTTGGGTTGTCTAATATGGGTTTTATACCCGAAAACATTTTGATTGGTCTCATTGGTATTGGATTGGGATGCATGGTTATCTATTTGGGTTATGTCACATTGGATATGATATTCCGAGATCATTCCGATTTTGATCAGTATAACAATATCCATTCGGATTACTATTTGAATAGGGGTGGTAATCTGAAAAACATGGGCTTGCCTTTACACGCACAAAAAGATGTGGTGTCTAAAGAATGTGAAAGTAGCGTGACAAATGGATAAAATAAAAATAAATGATTAATATAATTAAATGAGTACCGATTTATTAGACGAATTAAACTTTAATGTGGACACGTTGAAAGAAATATGCCCTTCTATTTTCACTACCCCACGTTCTGGAACCTCATTGGGTACCTTAAATATGGATGTTGATTTTACCGGGCTTGGTTCGGATGACATGTTTATGACCCAAAGAAAGTATTACGACAAGGTGGAAGAAGGGAACATTTACATGAAAGAATTGTTAGAAATAGAAAAGGAATATTTTGAAAAGAAATACGGGTCCAAGATATATCAGCACATAAAAGACAAGCGAAAAGAATACGAATTAACCCAGTTTAATACGAAGTTTGGCAATAGTTCTGATATTAAAGAGGATCTATCTAATAATATGACATTGTACAATTCGTTTGGAACCGATTTGTCTTCCAATGTCAAAATGTTTGAGAAAAACCTCAGTATTCTTGAGAAAGATATAAACAATATGATGAATGAGAGCGAGCGAAATAAACGCAAGGTAGAATATCGAAATGAAGTAAGTGATGATGTAGTGGAATATAGTACAAAGGCCACATATGTGTATTATTTCATTTTATTGTGCATATTCATCTTCCTCTTTTCTCAAAATAAACTGAATATCAAAAGCCACATTCTTTTGTATGGATTTGCATTGATATTTCCATTCTTATATCGCTACTTGTTTTTAGGATTGGTCTATACGTACAATGTATTGAATGAAAAATTGGATTTACGTGGACCGAAGAAGGCCTTTTTGGATCAAAGTGTGAAATTAACCTTTTTAGATGATTATGACATTTAATTGATTATGGTAGTTAATTAAATGGACTATGACTATGACTATGACATGTGGTCGTTTTCAGGATTATCCCTTTCGGGTGATTGGTCAAGCGATATAGCGATTGACGTCCACCCCGTCCTTTCTACGTATTTTTCTCCCGTTTTCTTGTCTACAAATATCTTCAATTCTGCCTTTGTTGGTCGCTTGGTTCCATTGTCGTTCTTGTTGATCCATTCCTCCCATATACTATTGAGTTCTCTTTGTTTCACACCAAACCGGCTATTTGGTTCGCTGGGCACAATCATCTCATTGTAGAATTGCGCGAGGACATCTTGGCTGGCGCGATACTTTTCGGTCGCCGAGACCACGGGTGCTACATCCGTTACGAATCCTTGTGTGCGATAGGCCACTTCCACGAGCATGGAGAGTAACACCGGTGCCCATATTTTGAATTTTTCATTGATTTTTGGATCTACTTTGAATTGATGTGGGTATTGTTCTTGAGGGAATTGCTTGTCTTCATATGGAGAATGCGTAAACTTGGATTGGAAATCCACAATGCGAAGACGTCTCCAGGTACCGTCATCATTACTCATGACATCAAAGAGGGTGTTCGTACAAACCACCAACTTAAATTGGGGGCGAAACGTAACACTGTCTTTGAACAACGCACGGCACTGAATCTCGTCACCACCGGTTACCTCTTTCATGATACCCTCATTGATTTTATCTCCCTTTGTGGGTTCTTGCATGACCGCATAGCGAATCCCGATTAAACTGTACACTTCCGAGGAAGTACCGCCAATATTGGATCTTTTTTGGGTAATCAGTGAAATCGGCACCGTTCCCTGATATTCATTGAGGACTTCTTTCATGAGTTCCACCAACTTTGATTTACCATTTGCACCCGACCCCGTGTAAATGTTGAATGTTTGATTTTCGTTTGTCCCCATGGTGGTGGATGCCAAATGCTCCCACATGTAGTCACGCAACATGGAAGTGCTCGCGTCTTCATTGGGAAACAATTGTGTCATAAACTCATTGATTTCTTTAATGATGTCAGGGCAAGTGCGTTCATAATGACTAAGAGGCATGTAATTGAGTCCCGTGGATTTAGACAAATAGTCGTCGTGTTTTCCTTTACGAGACAGTTTCCCTTTAAAGTCAATGACGCAATTATTACACCCCAATAAATAGGCGTTTGTATCTAATTTCTTGGTAAATTCACGATCGTAAAATAGTTCCCGTGCCTCTCGCATGATGTTGTTTTTCGTATTTGTTTTCTTCAACAGCTTGCACGTTGCGAGCATTTCATTGACCTTTTTTTTGTAATCCCCGAAATCATCGGACGAAGAATCCGCAATAACCTTATTTGCGGAATCGTTTACGTTCCCGTCTTGAATCATCATGTTGTTTTGTTTCGCCTGATTTGTTGATTGATAATGAAGTAATTTCGTGGTGTATTGGTTGTACATATCGGTTGATATCTTCAGTCGCAAGGTACTTCCACTGTCAATGGGGTACCACCGATTGCTGGTGAATTCGAACCAAATGTTGTCCTTGATGCTCACACACACGTATTGATCTTTATACATATGATAAAGGGTGGTTGCTAGGTCACACTCCGTATTTGTTCGGAATGATTGATAAATGTAATAATCCACGGTTTGGTGGTATATCTTGGTGTACTCGGAATAATTGTCCATTTTTGCCCAATAGAGGATGGACTTTTCAGATAACCCTTCCTTGTTGTAGACGTCAAAATTATCCCATTGTTCTGCTGCGTCGTTGCAAGAAAAGTCAAAATCTTCGGATTGGCTACAAAAGAGTATCCATGTAAGGAGGAGTTTTTCACTGGTGTTTTTCAACGCCCATCCCACACGAATCCATTTGCTATAGGAACCCGGTCCCCAATAGTCTTTAGGTAGACACATAGTATAGGCATAAACTTCTTTGACTCTGTGATCTGTATTCGTGTCTTCATGTAGTTCGTCAATCATCGCTTGTAAGTCTTCGGTGGACTTGACCTCTCCCACATTCTTACACGATGTGGTGACTTTACGCTTCAAGGTCTTTGTGTTTTTTTTATGTTGAAATTCCTTCTTGTATCTATCATATTCAGCTTGGAGTCCTTCTTGTAGTGGAAGGTCGTGGCAATCCGTCACATCCCGCGCGCACAATCGGGGAAATAACGAATCAAATGGTAGCTTCATGATATCCGTCTTTTTGTAATCCACTTCAATTTCGTTTGTAATTTTACTTTCGTATACATACTTTAGTTTATAAGCTTCTCCACCGGGTTTCTTTGAACCATAGAGTTGCCAATTTGCGTGGCCTTTCATAACGGACTCATCTACGACATCCTTCCACGTGTTTGTGAGAGGAAGATCGTCCCAAATATCTGGGAGTTCCGAAATGACAAAGTCGCGGAGTAGCATCTTGGTGGGATAGTCACATAAAATGTTGATTATGATATGAATGCCGTCCTTTGTCTTACTTTCACATTGATTTACGTTTTCTTTTTCAAATATATAAAATTTTATTTGCTTGCCATGTACCTTGTCAAACATGGTATTCAAAATGTTTAAAATCGTCTCTACGAAATCATCAACATGTTCGGGGCTATGTTGCTTCGTAGTCACACTGTCTTCGTAACGAAAATCCAAATCAATCAATATTTTACCCTTATCCAACTGTTTCTCCGTTAAGTAAGTATCTTGGTGATCTTCAAATACATGCTTTTTATAGACATCGTAGAAATCTTTGACACGATCATCCGGTATGGAATATTTGTTGCCAAAGATATTTAGCCCTTGGTTCCCTATTTTGGTATAGTTTACATTTGTTCGTTCATTTGTAATAAAGGGTCTCAACCACTTTTCCATGGCCGTTGTATATATATGAGAAATATGTTTTAATTTGATTCAGAATCAATTTTTTTCCGTTTTTATTTAAACACAACTTGACATTGACATCTAATGAATGAGCAGTTGAAACGCATTATTCTTGATATTCGTGATTTACAAAAGGACCCGATTTTGGACATTCATTATTATCCATGCGACGAGAACATCACTATTGGACATGCGTTGATCTTTGGTCCACGGGATACCCCATATGAACATGGAAATTACTTGTTTTTATTTGAATTTCCATTAGAATATCCATACAAACCACCCAAAGTGACCTATTGTAGCAACGACGGTACCACACGTTTTAACCCCAATTTTTACCGCAATGGAAAAGTATGTCTTTCTTTGTTGAACACGTGGCAAGGGGAACAATGGAGTGCGTGTCAATCAATACGGTCCATATTGATTACCTTGCAAATGACAATGACAAGCAAACCCCTATTGAACGAGCCGGGTATAGAAGAATGCAATCATTACTCCTATGTGAACAAATACAATAAAATGATCGCGTACAAGAATATCGAATTCACGATTGCGCGTTTTAACGCAAATCCCAATGATATTCCATTTCAAAGACAAGAAATCATAGACGAAATCAAGAAACATTTTCACACCACAAAAGATGAGATTCTTGAAACAGTATCTAAGAAAAAAGGATCGGTGTATAACAAAACCGTTTTACAGATCCCCATTTATTCGCAAAAAATATTCATAGATTACGACGGTCTAGAAAAGATTGTCAATGAAATAAAATTGAATTAAAAATATGTGTGTTTTATACAATATACACAGACCATGGAATTTTGTACCAAGTGCGATAATATGTACTATATGAAAGTGAACGACGATAACAAATTAATCTATCACTGTAAGTATTGTGGGAATGAAGACGCAGAAGCAATCAATACGCAAAATTTAAAGGTATATAAATTCACAAAGGAATCTAAGAAAAAAGATATTCACATTAATGAATTTACCAAATACGATCCCACATTGCCACATAGTTCAAACATCAAATGTCCAAACACTCAATGCAAGTCTAACGACGAAGCACAATCCGTACCACAGAAGGTGATTTACTTACGATACGATGATACTTCTATGAAATACACCTATTTGTGCTATCATTGTAATCATAACTGGGTTCCATGAAGATTAAGTGATCTTTGAAAAAAATTGAATTAAAAATATATATTTTTTTATTATAAGTAAATCATGAGTACAAACGAAGAACCTCTTAGCGAAAACGAAGAAGTCGTCAGTGAAAGCGAAAACGAAAACGATGAACCTGAAATAGATGAAGCCGACGCCGAAGAAGAGGTAGAAGTGGACGAGGACATTGATGAAAACGATGATGATGAAGAAGGTGTCATTGAGGAACAAGATGGACTGGAAGACGCCGACGAACCTTCGGAATATTTCCCCGGTAATGCAGAAGCCATGATTGCCGACGAGGACATGTATGTGTCGGATGATGACTTTGACGACGATGATGACAACGATGAGTTAAGTCATGATGGCGAAATAGATATCC
>Ga0315320_10002256_pt1 | contig 15886 bp, 29 predicted proteins | sample M140m21515metaG_FD_203458 | JGI IMG/M metagenome (GOLD analysis project Ga0315320, IMG submission 203458) | Ammonia-oxidizing marine archaeal communities from Monterey Bay, California, United States - M1 40m 21515 | ecosystem: Environmental > Aquatic > Marine > Coastal | place: USA: California... | reverse complement strand
TCAAAGTCACAACCTACAGGAGTTCCTGGGATACTGAATCCTCTATCTTGTTGTATAAACTCTTGTAGTTTTTCTGAGTATGCTTCTACTTCTGATTCTGGTACTTCTGCTAAAATCGAGTCATGTACTAAAGCAAAGATTCTTGCCTTCATACCAGTACTCTTAACAAAAGCATTCATATCAATAGCACCAAGTAAATTAATGTCTGAAGCTACAGACTGAACTAAGAAGTTCATACCTGACCTAACCTCATGACTTTGTATTCCTTGATTATCAGATTTAACATTTGGTAATCTTCTCTTTCTACCAGTAGCGCCATAGATAAATCCATTATCCATAATAAACTTACTAGATAGGTCTATCCACTTTTTGAGTTTGTGAAACTGTTTAAAATAATCATCAATAACTTCTTGAGCTTGACTCTTAGTAAAGGTTTTACCCGAGTCAGCTGTGACTTGCTGAGATATTTTATTTGCTCCAGCACCATACATAATGCCGAAAGTAACAGCCTTGGCTGCTTGTCGTTGTGTCGGATAGAACTCTGCAACTTCTTCCGCTTCACAAGGCAAATTAAATACTAATTTGGCGATATTGCTGTGGAAATTACCACCAGTCTTAAATATCTCCATTAGGTTCTTGTCATCAGCAAGCACAGCAGCAACATAAACTTCTGCGGTTGTTAAATCCATTGCAACTATTTTATGCCCTGGCGCTGCTTTGATACAGCCTTTGACAATAGGATTGTCTCTAGGGATTTGTTGCATGTTCATTTTTCCACTAGAAGATAGTCTACCAGATGTTGTGCCATGCAGGTTGAACCCTGTACGCAGTCTGCTATCCTTATCTAATTGTGGATATATTTTGTCTAAATAGGTATTCTTAATTTTAGACTTCTGTCTTATACTAAGAATGTGAGCAGGTATTTCGTGTTGTTCTGATAATTCTTTCAACACTTCGGCATCAGTTGAGTCTGCACCTGTGCCAGTCTTTTTGCCTGTAGGCTTTAGCCCGACAAAATCAAACAGTAATGACCTGAGCTGCACTGTACTGTTTGGGTTAAATTCTTTTTCTTTTACTGTCTCGAAACTTTTAACTGCTGGGAACTCATATAGTTTTGCAACTGCTTCATCTATATCATTCTGCATTAAGTCTCTACCTTTTAGTAGTCTTAGTTTGTCAAAAGGCACACCATTATCTTGTATGTCTGTTAACATTCTACAGCCAGGTATAAGTATGTTCTCATATACACTAAATAGCTTTGCATTCTTTCTTACTGCTGGGTATAACTTCTCAAATACTAATAGAGTTACTACTGCGTCCATAGCAGCATATACTTTCATAACATCGAAAGGTATTGAACCCCACTGAAAGTCAGCCTTAAGTATTCTATGTTGTTTTTTGTATTGGTCTATCCAGTCATACATAGGCTTCTCATAGTCACCATACAATGTATGTTCCATAGCTAATTGTTTTAGTCCATGTCCACCTGGCACTTCGTCTAGGCAGTAGTGTAATAACATTGTATCCTCGAATCTAGGGAAAGTAAAGTTGAAGTGATACTCAAAGAACGCTAAGTCAAACTTTGCATTATGAAATATAATTATCTTTTTATTAAATAACTCTTGTAGCATTTGTTCTGCTTTTTCATCTACACACTCTGTGTCAATGTATGCACCATGGTCTTTCTCATATGATATACTCATACCAAGCATATAACCATCTCTAGGGTATAGTCCTGTTGTCTCTGAATCAAGACCTACATACTTGTTGGGGTGGTCGATAGCTGCTTGTAAAAACTCATGTAACTGTTTTGTATCTTGAATACCATAACATTTATCAGCATCAAGAGACATTTGTTTTAAGTCTCCATTGATATAATCTATAATATTACTTTTACTTTTATCCCATAAAGGTTTTGCCTCTGGCTTAAACGACAACATAGCAGGATTGATAACTGGTAAAAACTTGTCGTCTACACACTTACCACTATATTCTGTTATAGAATTAACACTTGTAAAAAACTTAAGTGCCTCTGAGCCTACAACTATAATCCAGTCGTAAGTATCTATATCAATTTCTATGTCTACATCTGCTTTTAGTATTTTCTTTTTACTACTATCAGAGCATAGAGCATATCTATCTATTTCAAAATTATTATCGAACCTATCCTGCCAGTTAGTTCTACTGGTTTTAGATTCTATTAACGCTATATTTGTCATTGGTTTCCTTTTTTATTATATATATTATATCAAATTCTAAACGCTATGTCAAGAACTATATAACCTTTTCCTAACATCTGCTACCTTAATTTCTGGTAACCCGCCGGGGTCTATGTTTTGTCCTAGGTTTATATTCCTAGAGGTTAGTCCTACTCTTTCTGCTAACCCTTTTATTTCTTCTGCAGCTGTCTGTCCTGCATCATCTCCATCAAACATGATATCCACACCTTCTATGTTCTGCATCTTTAATATAGCTAACTTATCTGCGTCTATGTTTTTTGTTCCAAAACAACAAATTGCATTTGATAAGCCTTTATCATATAAGTTAATCATGTCAAATATTCCTTCTACTAAGATAACCCTACCTTTGATAGGGTTAACTGTAGAAGGATAAAGTGGTAGCTTTGCTTGTGGAGGGTATATGAGATACTTTGGTATCTCAGTCATGGTCATATGTCGACCATTGAAAGCTACCACTTTTCCTGTTATATCACGCACAGGGAAGACTATTCTTCCATTAAACTGTGAGTCGTGATGCATAAAAGCTTCAAAGTGCTTATATGTTTCTGGTTTGATTCCCCTCCAGTTGCCCACATATGGAGCAAATCCTTTAGGGAACTCAAAGCCTATACTTGCTGAGCGTTTTTCATCTATAGAATCTTTCAACTTTTGTCTCTTAATCTCTAGAAAGTTTGCTGCAGCACCAAAATGTTTAAAGACATTGCCCTTAAAACCACAAGAAAAACAATTAAATATGCCAGTAACATTATCTACTCGCATACTTGGGTTGCTGTCCTCGTGGTCAGGGTTTAAGCATTTAATTACATAGTCTCTACCTGAGACTTTAAACTCAATGCGTTGCTCTTGTAATAGCTCATCTACTCTCATGATATTATGAGTGTTATAATTATATATAACACGCTAAGTAACCCCACTATTGGTAGAAGAACAGATACTATCTCTTCCATTATCTCTATTCCATTTTAGTTTTTCACCGATATCTTCATACTCGGTCATTAATGTTCCATTTTTATCTTCGTTCTCTTTGTAGTAAAGTGATTTAAATACTACTTCTTGGGTTTGAAACCAAATAGCAATAGCCTTACTTCTAAACTCTTCGTCAGGCCAAAGATAAAAACAATTATGCCAATCCTCTAAAAATCTATGAACTGTTATGTCCAAGTCAAAGTCTGGATTAGACTTCTTTATTTCTGCCACTGCTCGTATTCTTTGACTACCAGCTAGTGGGTACCACATTTTCATAGAAAGATGTGGATTTAAAATACCATTCTCTTTTATACTCTCCATGAGTTTTTCATTTAATGGTACTTGCATTATGTTATCTGCAACCTGAGGTTGACTTAACATAAAGTTTGTAGTTACCTGCCTTATCTCAAAGGGTGGTACTCCTACTAATTCTGCGGACTTTTGTCCTATTCTATCACTTGCCACGCTGGTCTGCTATCCATCTACTGAAAGATTCGAACAATGATTCTTTTGTTTCAGCTTTTCCTTCTGTCCACTTTTCACCTGTTGCAATTCTTTCAAAGCTCTTGACTCCATTGTTCAAGGCAATCTCCATAATTCCATTACTAGCGTGTATGTAAGCAACTTGGTTGCCCCATTCTTCTGCTTCTAACTCTTTTGCTTTTCTTATAATAAGTTCGTTATATTGCGTCATGTATATCTTCTCCTGTAGATAGGCTATCTTTTATATCGTCCCTTTCTTTGGGGTTCATTGTGGACTGCGGGCCTATCTTTAATGTTTCCCAATCCATAACACTTGTAAATCCTTCCATCTTTGCACTTCTCATTTTAGTACAGTTAAAGGTAATAGCTTCATCTTCTGGTGACCATGTCTCTAATGTAAAGGCTGCATCTGCTGCATCGAGAATACCTTTCGCGAACCTTGCCTCACCTGTACTATCGGTTTGGTAAGGAGCAAACACAGGAATTTCATACTCCTGTGCAATACTTTTCAGAGTCTTACTTACTTCTATTTGCTCTGTCCAGTCATACTGTCCACTCTTTGAGGGAACATTGGAGCGTTTAACTTGATTTAGATAATCAACTACTATTACTCCATAATCTGTTTGTGATACTTTACTTTCTAACTCTTGTCGTATTCTAGATAAGCTAAGTACTGGGTCATATACTACATCAATCTGCTTGTCTTTATGTAAAGGTTTAGATTGTAGTTTTTTGTGAAACTCGTCAAAATCTCTTGTTTGTTTGAAGTCAGGCACTAATAAGTCTCCTCCTTCGAATCTTCCTGCCCACCAGTCTGCTACTCTATCCCACTCAACAGTTGTTAAGTTTCGTGTGGCTAATCTGGAGATAGGTATACGCGCACCTAAGGCACACATTCTTTGTAAAATAGAACGACTGTCCATTTCTATTGTAAAGTATAGTGAACTCTTTCCTTGTTCATAAACATTGTTTGCAATATTACAACAAGTTATAGACTTACCTGCACCTCTACGACCCCCAACTAGTATCAAGTCTCTCGGAGAGAATTTTAGTGATTGGTCATACTCGTCATTAAGACCTAATGGTAAGTATTTCTTAAGGTCTTTTTCTGAATCAAACAAAGGTATAGTTTGCATACTTTCTTCAGGAGCTTTAAGGTCGACTCTATCTCCTACATCTAAAACAATCTGTTGGATTGCTTCAACATTTTCTTCGGCTGAAGATATTGCTACAGTTTTGTCTATGAACTTATCTAATTCATCTAGTATTTCTACTTGTGTATACTCATTTTTTAGATACTCAAGCAGCACCCACGCGTCGATATCGACCTCGACAGCTTCGATTGCAAATACTTTTTCTTGTAGTTTTCTATCACGAATGGATAGTTTAAGGTCATCAAAAGAGGGGAGCGCACTGAAATTTTTTATGTGAGTATCTATGACCTTATGTAAGGACTGATACTCTGCACTAAGATAATTAACTCTTAGGTTTCCCCATGAGTCAAAGTCTTGTTGCGTGATTATTTGCTTCAACAGAGCTGAAGTTAAGTTCAATGTCTACCCTCCCAGATAAAAAAGAGCAGGAGATAATTCCCCTGCTCAAGATTTTAAGAAAGAATTAGCTAGATGCTTTTTCTTTTCTTGCAGCGCCATCATAATCAGCACAAGTTAACCCTCTACGAGTTAGCATTGTTTTAACGCCTCTTACAGTTTTGCCAATTTCGTCAGCGATAGCTTCAACAGTCATGCTGTCTAATTCACCAACTTCAGCTAAAGGGTCAGCTTTGCTAGAACCTTTAGTTTCTTTTTGCTTAGGTATAGCGTTAATATCGCCACTTCTAAGTAAGCTAAGAGCTTTTCCTCTGATAGAATTAACAGATTTGCCTAGGGCTTCTGCGATTTCTTCAACAAAAGACCCACCATTTACCATAGTAGTAAATGTTGCTTCCTCTTCGGGAGAGTAAGTTCTAACAGCTTCTGGCTTCTCAGCAGGTTTTACATGGCCAGTTAATTCCATTGATAGAATTTTGCCTTGTATTGATTTAGCAGAGAACTCTCCATTTTCGAATGAAGATGCGATGTCTGCATATGTGTATTGACCTGAGTTATCAGATACAAATTGTGATAAAGTAGCTTCTTGGTCTTCAGAGAATGTTCTGTTTGATACTGAAGATGCAAGCTCTACGTCGTGACCCATTTTTCTCAATTTTGAAGAGACACTTCTTGTAGAAGTTTCTAATTCAACAGCTGCGTCAGCAACCATAGCTTGAGAGATAGGTGATGTGTTTCCAACGAAGTCCACAAGTGTTTGTGTTCTTTCGTCTGTCCATTTTGGTAATGCCATTTTAGTTTCCTATATTTCTTTTAAGTTTGTTATTATTAATACGCCCTTATCTCGGGCTGCCTGTGTTTTAGCGGATTCTATACCACTTTCGTTTACTAAGATTGTAACATCTTTAGTCAAACTGCTTTTAACAAGATAGCCCATTGTTTCTAAATATTGTTTTGCGGCTGCTTTTGTTTTATAGCTTTTGAGTTTTCCTGTGATACAAACAACTCCTTTACTAGCATCATTACTTTCAATCTTTGTAAGCTGTTGCCATTTGAAGGGTAGTCTGTCATATCCATTGGTAAATTCTTCGAATAACCAATCTAGTAAATTCTCTGTAGCAGTTGGGCCAAGTCCTGCTTCTGCACAAGTATCTTCATTAATTTCGTCAATGTTTTTGACTACTGAACATATTTTGCGAGAGGCGGTATTGCCAATTAACTTTATAGAGAAAGCTGGTAGTAATTCAACTAAGTCTGCTAATTTACTATTTTCAATTTCTCTATGCAGTTTAACTGCTAATTTTTCGGATTGCAGTGCTTCAATCATTATTTCTAATGGAAGCTCATATAAATCATACAAATCTACGATTTGTAGTTTTTCTACTGTGCGAGGTCCGAGACCTTTGATTTTGAGAGTAGAAGCAAAATGCTCAATCTTTTTACTCGTCTTGCCTGGGCAATTAGAGTTATTACAATATAGCTGGTCTTTTACCCACCCAAGTTCTGTCATACAAGATGGACAGTGCGTTGGCGGAATTATTTGCTTCATGTGTTCTCTCTTAATTTCTATTTATATATTATAACAAAATTCAGTTTCTATGTCAAGATTTATTTTTTGGAAAGTCCTGAAGAATGAGGGAATCAATTTTGAAACACTCAGTATGACCTCCAAACTTAAACATTGGAACATATTTATCTTGCTTATACATTTCATGTAGGTACAGTTCATGTGCCCACACATTATAAAGTGTGCTGCTCCAGACCTTCTGAATACGAATATCATATCCTCTGAAACCCCTGCTACGCTTTATAATATGCCGCCAATCTTTTCCACTAGCTATTCCTACTTTGATACACTCTCGCTCAAATGTTTTTGTATTCACTAACACAATTCCATAAAGCACACCTTCTTTCTCCCTTTCTTCTGGGTTATTAGTAAAGTATGTTTCGTTGTATATTCCTTTGCTCACGCTATGAGTATAGGTGTAAAGTGTCTAATTAGTCCTGTTAGTAGAATAAATACTGCTATTGCATTGAGTATAATTAAGGCTCGGTCTTTCCATAAAAGTCCAACCCATAACCAACCTGATACACCTACTAAAGAAAAGCAAAGGTCTAAGAAAGGGAAAGCTTGTGTTGACCTAAAAGCAAAAGCACATATAAGAAAAGCACTAGCTGTCCACTTAACATACCATGAAAGGTCTTGTTTAGGAGTAGCACTCTTGTAAATTCTTTTACTGTGTTTTTGTTCTTCTTTACTGAAGATTACTTCTTTGGTCATTAGTTAGCCCTTGATAATATTCTAGGTATAATTTCCCCACTTCTTATGACTTCGACCAAACAACCTATTTCTAAGTTGAGGTCATTGATGTAACGCATGTTATGTAGAGTAGCTCTACTAACGACTGCGCCATCAATTTCAATAGGCTCTAAAATAGCTACAGGAGCCACAACCCCTGACTTGCCAACATTCCATATAACATCAACTAACTTAGTTATAACTCCTTCATTACGCTGCTTGAGCGCATATGCACCTCGGGGGTGCTTAGAGGTATATCCTAAGGCATCAAAGTCCTTGTAGTCATCTATACGGAAAACAAGTCCATCATCGGGATATGCAGTCCAGTCATTAGACAGAACTGTATCAAACCCAAATCTAAGAAGATACTCCATATCCTTACTCCAGCACTCATTCCATGATTTTTGTACTCCATAAGCTATGAAGCGCAATTCTCTGCTGTTAAATTCCTGTGTATCTTTAAGGTTGAGAGCACCCGCAGCGTAATTCCGAGCGTTCTTGATAGTCTTGGGAGCAACTACTTCTCCAGTAATCTGTAGTAGTGCACCCTTAAACTCGCCTAATGAATTAGGTACTAGAGACTTCATGTTGTCTGTAATATCCAGACCACGCTTTCCATCTCCTCGAGTAAGGGCTTTGTGTAGTTGTCCCTCAACATAGAGCAACGATACAGCAGCACCATCTAACTTAGGAGAAACAATAGTCGCTCCCTTGTAATTACCGAAGGGCTGCTTATCAAGCTCGTTAGAAAATATCTTCTGTAATGAATACATCTGAAACGCATGAGGGATTCTATTGTCTCTACTAGAGAAACCAACTTCCTCATACTGAGCATATGTAGCTAGCTTATCAAATTGTTCATCTGACATCGTAGGTTTACCATTATAGTAATCTTCGGACGCTTGCTGTAGTATTGCTTTTATATTTTCCATTTATATATTATATCAAAAATCACAGGGAAAGTCAAGAATTAAATTCACGATAGGTAAATTTCATCCAAAATATCCTTGAAGTGTGTCTCTAAAATACTTTTACTCTCCGCTAGTGATAATATTTCAACTAGTCCCTCGAACAATCCTTTAGAATTATTAAAGTCTAGTTTCATTGCTATCCCGTCCTTTGATGGCTTGAAGTCACCATCGAAGTCAAGATAATACTTTCTTAGATGCAGATACTCTGTATCGTAAAAAGTATTTATAGTTAATTTGACTTGTTCCGTCCCCTCTTCATTTTCAGAGATTACTTTTTCATATAACTCAGGGGCTTCATGCAGCTTCATCGTTTGTTCCTAAGTATACTACTTAAAGGTTGTATACCAGTTACATTCTTAGGTTGCAATAAGCGATAACTGTCAGTATCCCAGCAAAACAGTAGAACTGAATCACCAGTTTCCTTAGCACGATTTTTCTTGCTTTGGATATACTTGTTATCGAAGTCTAGGGTACAAACATTATACTTAAGTTTTCTACTATTTGTTGACCTATAAGTTATGATTGCGTCGCCACAATCGGAAACAGTTCTTATGAACTCTTCTTTTTTCACTATAATACTCCATTACTATTAAGAAAACTCTTTCTACCTAGTAATGGATTAGTATTAGTTGTTGATGTTGTTGACTATACCTGTGAAGTAAACAGAAGCTTTACCAGTCAATTTGTCGATAATATCTGCATCGACTTCTTGTCCTGCGTCAGTTAAAGCCTTAGTTAGGGCTTCAGCTGCATCAGCTTTACTTACTCTAGCTGTACCACCACCTGAAGATTTTGCACTTCCAGCAGCAGGAGCTTTTTTCACATAAACGCCAGCTTTAGTTAAAATCATTCTGACTCCATTAGGGCTTTCACCTAACTGTTCAGCAATTTCTTTAACAATCTCCATACTTGTTTCTGGAGTTGGTTCTGCGTCGGTATAAAGTTCAACGGCTTCAGCTTTTGATTCGTCTGTCCAAGCCATTCTTCTTCTCCTTTTATGTCTGAGATATTCGGGTAGGCCTGGTGCCCAACCTGTCGCGTCTCTCATTTGGTTATAATATCTATCACTCATTAATATATATTATACAGAAAAATGAGTGCGATGTCAAGAACTATTTTTTGTTAAGTATAACTTAAGCTTTTAATATAGTCCAACTTTTCTTGAGCGTTTGCAGCTATTTCAATCTGCTCGTCTATTGCTCCAACGATGTCGGCATGTTCACCGATTCCTACTGGGTGTTGTAGATACACTCTGATATTAACTTCAGCTGCAGCTATCTCACCCTTGTATTTAAGCGCTAATGCGTCTCTTAATCTATCATTCATGTTTTCTTTCCTACTATGGCATTTACATATGATACTACGAATTTCCTTCTAGGTTCTTCAAAGAAGCATATCTGCCATATAAATGGAGCTATAAAAATCATTGACACGGCATAAATAACTGCGTGTGTCTTTTTATATTTCCTTATTAATTTGCCACCTTCATAATCTCCAACCATATATACTACTAAACTGTAGGTTCTACCCACAGCCATAGCCCAAGTGGTTAGCCACATAGAAATGACTACTATCCATATTTCCATTTTGCACTCCTTATGCTGCTTAGATATTTATATCGTACTTATTTAAGTGTCTTAAACTACCTAAGTCATAAGATGCGAAGTGGGCATGGTAACCCCCTTCTTTTATATGCCCAAAGTATGGGCTATCAAAATTTGTTAATTCTATTACATAAACATGATATATCCAACTATCATATCTCTTATCAAACTTCCCTTTTATGATTCTAGCAGGAAGGTCGTGTCTAGCACACCATACTTTTTCGCCTGGTTCAAAAGTATCAGATACACATTCATCTGGCAAATATCCTATTCCAGCACCACTACTGCGTTCAGTACTAGGTCTTTTCATCGGTACTCCGACTCTATCTAACAAGTTTCTTACAAATGTAGTAGAACGATATAAAGCTTGCGCTATGCTAGACACGGGTTGCTCGTCTAAATACATTTCTATTGCTTGTTTGATTTCATAGTCAGTTGCCTTTCTACCTCTATTTTGTGCTTTTCTTTTTGCTCTATGTCGTAAAGTATCTTCAAAATCTATCATAATACTATTTAATCTAGTAGTATTATAGGTAATGTTAAGCATGGCACATGCTTCTTTTTTTGTTATTGGTTGGTCCGCGTTAAGATAATCTAAGACTCTCTGTAGATTAGCATCATCTAACTTTTCGTGTCCTTTCTTTCTAATTGTTCTCATCGCTTCCTAATAATATAATTGAATAGTGAATAATTTTTAACAGGTCTAATTCATTTTTACCTGCTTTCTTTCCATAGCGTTTTGCATATTTTATAATATTTCCTATGCAAAACCCTTCTCCATGTCCTGAGTCTATAATGAACTCAGTGGCTTGAATTTTATCTGTACTATAGTGTTGGTCGTAAGTATTGTCTATATAGACTTTTAACTTGGTTAATATTTTATCCTCGTTGAATTTATACTTAGTATTTATACTATTGTACTTAGTTTTCTTACTAAATATCCCCATCTTGCCTCACTTCTGAGCGAACAACTTCAAAGCCATTAGGATATCTTTTCTCTAGTTTTTTGATATTTTCTTCCATAACTTCGTGTGGGGTGAATCCTAAAGCTGTGCAGCCTTGTACCCAGTACCAAAGAACATCTCCTAGCTCTCTTTTCATATGGAATATTTCATCTTCTGTAAAATGTGTGTCTGCTTGAAATATTTTTTTCTTGACTACTTCTGCAAACTCTCCACTCTCAGCCATCATACCGATAACTGATGTTAGTAGTCTTGCTACTTGCATTTCTTCTGTTCTGTGTTCGCCTTGCACACTTGTAGTTCCTTGTAGCAACTCCATTCTGGCTGTCATTTTGTCTGTGTTTTTACTTGTCTGTGAGGTTGTTATATCTACGAACCTTGCGTAGTCGTTAAATTTTTGTTGGTCTGTCATGTCTGTCCTTAATGTGTCTGTTTGTTCTGTGTATACCACTTGGATAACCAAGTGTCTATTTGTAATTCTGTCCAGTGCTTTGGGAAATATACTGATATATAAGGTTTATCTTGTAATACGACTCTCATAGTCTGCGTAGTCCTCATTCCACCAATGTGGTTTATCTCTGAATTTCCAGCTGGCAAAGGTAGCTTTATCTAGGTGGTAGTAGTCGCGGTATGATTGAATAGGATTACTATAGTCCTTCAACTCGTCTGGCATAGCTAAACCGAACTCTGTAAAGCCTAACCTTTGCATATTTACTGGGTTGGGTAATTTATTTACTACTTCGTGTATGGACTTATGCTCTTTGCCATATCTGTATCTATACTCATCATTCAAAGCATTGCCATAGCAATGTGTCCACTCGTGATTATCCAATGAAGAACGCGCCCAAATTGTGCATGGGTGGTTGTACATCATAGGAAGGTAGGGGGCTACAGGTCGTTCTGCTGGGGGTAAGTGCTTTATCTTTGCTTTTTCAGCATTGAGCACATCTCTTTCTTCTTTGTTGAGTGCGCGTGGAACGAAGCCTAGAAATTGGTCAATCCATATGCTTGTGCATAGTATTTGAGCAACTTCTAGTGGCATCTTGACAATGTGTTTGTCAACATGAGCTTCTGCGCATTTGTCTAAATCTTCGTCTAAGTAAAATAAATTCATACATCTATTATACAAAATTTTGACAGCTATGTCAAGTATTATTTTGAGTTAATCTTATCTTTTGCTGTTCCAGCATATAGTCCAAACCAGGCTGCTCCTGCTCCTACTACTACTGAAATTAATCCTGACTGTTCAAATGTTGGTGCATCTAATTCCATGAACCAAATTGTACACTTATATAATAATACAATGTATACTGATAAAAACGCTCTAGGGAATATTCTCCACGCGTCAATCATATTTGAAAGCCATATCCATTTTTGCCATGGATTATCTGGCTCCTTTTCATTCTCCATTTCCATAATTTTGGCTTTTAATTCACCAATTTCTGAAACCATTGCCATAAATTTATTAAGGTCTATTTCAACCTCATTTCTACTCATGTCTCCGCTGAATTTTTCTTGATTTGACATTCTATGTCCTTAATTCTTGATTCTAAGTCTAAGACTTCTTCTTCAAGCTGTGCCCAAACACTGGGGCTTTTTGTTGATTTTTGCCTTTCTTTTACAACTTTTAATGCTACTCTAGCATTATTTAGTCTAATCCGTAGCATCTCTCAACCATTTATACTCATCACTTTCCATATCAATAGGAGCAACTGATGTAGTATGAATGTTCTTTGTGTTAGATTTAAACTTTCCTTCACTAACTGCTTTTAAAATCCAGTCAGCTGGGTCAGCTTTTTCTTTATCTTGTGTAAAGATTATCTCTACTTTATATCCTACTAAGTTTGCCATTTCTTTTTTCCTTTGTTTTCTTTCGTTACTGGCGTGCATTTCTTTAACCCAACCATCACTGTTTTCTTGCCACCTTTTACTGTTTATCACAATATTCACAAGTACCTTTTAGACCTAATAATCTTCTTTCTGTATCTTCTTTTTGCTTTTCTGTAATCAATTCATTAATTCTTGTGTAAGCTGCACTTAATTGTTTTTGCATACTTGCAATTTCGTTTTTTAACATATTAATTTCATCTATCATAGCTGCCTTATTCCTTGCACAAAATTCTCTGCAACATCTTCTGCCCATGACTCACTATGTGTTGGATAGTATTCTAATAGGCCAGGCTTATTGTCTTTTGACATATGCACTCCCCAATATCCATGTTCTCGTTGTTTAACTACAACTGCTTTCTTTCCGTTCATTTCATAAGTTGAGTATACTATATACTCATTAGTGTCTTGCATTTTTCTCCTTGTAAAGAGTGAAGGCTTCAGCTATGTACTCATCTATAGTCATACCACGCTCTGTTGCATGTTTATTCATAGCGTCCCACATTTCCTGTGAGATTTGGTACTCTTTGCCTTCGAATTTAATTACCACAGAACAAATCAGCTTCTGCTTGTCTGCGTTTTGTTAATCCTTCTAGTACTTTGCCACCAGCTTTATTCCATCTCATCATTTGAGCTGGTACTCCATCATAATCCCCAGCGTTTAATACTTTCAAAAGCGTACTTGCTTTTAAGTTTCCAACTCCTAAATTATAAACCCATGATACCATAGCATCAAATTGGTCTTGATTAAGTTCAACTGTAACTAAGCCATTTATATAACTTTCGTACTCGTTCAATTCTTCTGCTAACATTTCATTTGCTCTTGCTTCTGAAATCGTCATTCCTTGTTGCACATCTTTAGTATGCCCATAGCCTATTGTCCATACGCCAGCAGCACATTGATATGCGTTTAATTCTAAACCTTCGAAAAATCTAATAAGGTCTAGTCCTTTTGTTCCTATATTCATATTTGTCCTATATGTAGAAGCTTTCGCCACAGCCGCAGCGTCCACTCTCTTGATTATTTGTGATAACAAACTCTTCATTAAGTCCATTAACCACCCAATCCAATTTTGCATCTGTTAGATACTCCTTGCTGTATATATCGATTACTAATATATCTTGATATATCACATCAGTTAAGTCAGGACTTTCGGCATAACTTAACTCATATGTATATCCACCACAGCCACCGCCTGTTACTTTAAGGCGAGCGCCCCAAGCAGAACTTGAGGCGACTCTCTGTTTCAACATTGCTAAGGCTTTGTCGGTTATCTTCATAGTAGTGGTAGCATCGCTAGATACATTGTTCCAAAACATACTGTGAACATAATAACAACCTCGCATAAATCCCCTGAGGGGCAGTATTTTTCTTTAACATCTTTAACCGCTTGCAAAAGTGCATAACGATTAAAGAATCGTTTTGCATATTGCATAGAGTTTCTCCTAGCCTATTGTAATCGTCTTAGGCTTTTCTTCGTCAGGTGTATTGACCTGAAGGTTAATAACTAACATACCATGTATGAATTTAGCGTCGGCTATTTCTACCCAATCGCCAAGAGTAAAGATTCGGCTAAAGGTTTTACCACTAAGTCCTTTATGGACATAGCGCTCCTCGCCAGAGCTTAGCTCTTGCTTTTCTGTTCCTTCTATAGTAAGTTTATTTTTGTGTTGCTTGATGTCGATATCATCTTTTGACCAACCCGGAAGCGCCATTTCAATACGGTAGCCCGTATCTCCAACTGCTACTAAGTTGTATCTTGGATAGTTAGTAAGAGGTGAACTCTCGTTCCTTCTAGTTAATTCCTTATTCAAGCGGTCGAATCCAACAAATAATTTGTCGAAGTCGTTAAAGTTTAATGCTGATAATCCAGTCATTTTCATTCTCCTATTTGCGTCCTTTCGGCACGCGCTGTGAGACCCTTGCGGCGTCTCGGTTATTATAATACTATGTCTAACAAAACCCGTCCGTTGGTGGAAAACGGAGCTCCTACCACAACCCTCAGAAACTTAGGCGTTTCTTACTCGTGCCAGACATATACAAGGTTTTGTTGTGGAAGTCCTTGCAACTCCGCTTAATTTTGCATAAATTATTTAAAATCTATACTCATATTATAACAAAAATTACCACCGATGTCAAGAACTAAATTTCAGTCCTCGTCAAAGTCTATCTGTCCGTCTGCTTTTAGATAATCTAGTGTTTTGCTGATGCCTCGTTTATAGCCTACAGTATACATAAGATGTCCACTACATGCTGCTGCGAATAATACACTTATTACTTGCCAATCCATTCTACATCTCCTCGTGGTATCACTTGATACGCACCTTTGTTGTACGCTGGAGCTACTGTAAACTTCTTACTCTCCTCCACTTTCCAACTATTGTCTGCTACTGTGCAGTTGCCTGTAGATTTCATACTAGGTATTTTATTTAGTTTTTCTACTGGTTTAAATTCTTTCTTTGCCTGAGCTACGAAGTCAGGTCTTTTTGCTTTCTTCCATGCGTTAGTTTTTCTTTTGCGACCACTCGGAGAGTGACGCATGCTACAATTAATTATCATACTTTTCCTTGTTTAGTTGTTCTACTACTTTAGTAATAAGGTCTAGGCGTCCTGCTGGTTTTGAATTGTAATCAATAACATGCCACTCACCACAGGTTGTGTGCACTCGTTCTTTTAGAATACTCATCTGGTCATACTTTGATAGAGCCATTGCATCATTAGGTGAGAACTTCCACTTCGTAAGTGGAGATACTTGCCTGTGATTAATTCTATACTCTTGTTCTTCTTCTGATATACTGAGCCATAGCTTGATAAATGTTATGTCTTGTGATTTCTCCCAATACATTACTTCATTCATAAAATCTTCGTACTGGTCGTCTGTGCACCAGCCGTTGAGTTTCTGAACCATAGCTCGTGAATACCA
>Ga0315320_10002255_pt1 | contig 15888 bp, 25 predicted proteins | sample M140m21515metaG_FD_203458 | JGI IMG/M metagenome (GOLD analysis project Ga0315320, IMG submission 203458) | Ammonia-oxidizing marine archaeal communities from Monterey Bay, California, United States - M1 40m 21515 | ecosystem: Environmental > Aquatic > Marine > Coastal | place: USA: California... | reverse complement strand
GATAATGATTCTAGAAATAGATGAAGCGCGTCGCCGAATATCGCTGGGTATGAAACAGTGCAAGAGTAATCCTTGGGATGACTTTGCTGTAAATCATAATAAGAATGACAAGGTAAGTGGACAAATTAAATCCATAACAGATTTTGGTGTATTTATCGGATTGCAGGGTGGTATTGATGGATTGGTACACCTGTCGGACCTTTCCTGGAGCCACTCAGGTGAAGATGCAGTACGTAACTATAAAAAGGGTGATGAGGTAGAGGCGATGGTCTTGTCTATTGATGTTGAGCGTGAACGTATTTCGCTCGGAATTAAGCAAATGGAAGGAGATCCATTTAGTAGTTTCATTTCTGTAAATGACAAAAATAGCATCGTTAAGGGTATAGTCAAATCAATTGATGCTAAGGGCTCGGTAATTTCACTAGATAATGATGTAGAGGGTTATTTGAGATCATCTGAGATATCACGGGACCGTGTAGAAGATATTCGCGCTCACTTAAAAGAGGGCGATAGCGTTGAAGTAATGATTATTAATGTGGATCGTAAAAATCGCGGCATAAATCTTTCCATAAAAGCTAAAGATTTGGCAGAAGAGTCCCATGCAATAAAGAAAGTTGCAACTGAATCGCCAGATAATGCTGGAACCACAAGTTTGGGTGCTTTGCTTAAGGCTAAGATGGATACAAAAAAAACTGAAGAATAATAAAGGATATTTATATGACTAAATCTGAACTGATCTCTAGTCTTGCAGCCCGTTATCCACAGTTAGTTGCCAAGGATGCTGAGCTTGCAGTTAAGACCATATTGGATGCTATGGTGGAAAGCTTGTCAAAGGGGCAGCGTATTGAAATAAGGGGCTTTGGAAGCTTCGACTTGAATTATCGTCCTCCACGTGTAGGCCGTAACCCAAAGTCTGGCGAACGAGTAAATGTAGCTGAGAAATATGTGCCACATTTTAAGGCTGGTAAAGAAATGAGAGAGAGAGTTGACTATAAGACTTGAGAAAATTATAGAGTTCAAATAAATTAGCGGCATGATATTGTTATCATGCCGTTTTTTTTAGTTCTTTATTTTATGTGTGTAAGTAATAAATTTGTTTTGGCTACAGTTTAAATAGCTAAAACGTTATCGTAATTGAATAAATGGAAATATTATATGAATGATCCTCGTATTATTGTTGCGCTTGATTTTTCAAGTAAAGAACAGGCATCAATTCTAGCAGGCGAGCTTGATCCAATGTTATGCCGAGTAAAAATAGGAAAAGAGCTCTTTACTGCTGCTGGCCCAGAGGTGGTGAAAATATTTATAAAAAAAGGTTTTGAGGTCTTCCTTGATTTAAAGTTTCACGATATTCCAAACACAGTAGCAAATGCATGTAGAGTCGCGACTGATTTGGGCGTGTGGATGATAAACGTACATGCTTTGGGTGGAAAGAAAATGCTAATGGCGGCAAGAGATGCGCTGCCATTAGGGGGGGTTAAACTTGTTGCGGTAACATTGCTTACAAGTATGGGTTCTGATGATTTAGAAAATATAGGCTTAAATAATGAACCTAGGAATGTGGTGCAAAATTTGGCTAATCTAGCGCATAGTTGTGGGTTGGACGGAGTAGTGTGCTCTGCATTAGAGGCTGGACAACTTAGGAAAGAAATAGGCGCCGATTTTTGTTTAGTTACCCCTGGAATTCGTCCAGTTGATGCTCTGACAGATGATCAGAATCGGATAGCAACCCCAAAGATGGCAATACAAAATGGTGCAGATTATTTGGTTATAGGTAGGCCTATTTCTCGGGCAGAAAATCCACTGTTAATGTTGAAGTATCTGAACAAGGAAATTGAAGAACAATTGGCTGCAAATTAATTATTAGGAAGCGCTTTATTTTTTAGTGGGTTTTATATCGCCAAACTACGCTTATAAGCTTGACATGCCACGCTAAACCCCATAAAATCAGTGGTTAATCTGGTCACCGGAATAATGGTCGTCGCAGATGAAAGAATAGACGAAATCAGAAACTTCTTACGTCTTATATGGATGGCGACAATCGCCATCTTATTTTTTATGGAGCTGTAATGCGGAGCTGCAATGCCAACAATTAGTCAATTAGTACGTAAGCCTCGCTTAGCAAGGCATGTAAAAAGTAAGGTTCCTGCGCTAGGAAATAGTCCTCAGAAAAGAGGGGTTTGTACTCGTGTTTATACTACTACACCAAAGAAACCAAATTCAGCTTTACGTAAAGTGGCTAGAGTTCGTCTAACAAATGGATTTGAGGTTTCTAGTTACATTGGTGGGGAAGGGCATAATTTACAGGAGCACTCGGTAGTATTAATACGCGGGGGTCGAGTTAAAGATCTGCCTGGTGTTCGCTATCATACGGTACGTGGAAGTCTTGATACTGCCGGAGTAAAGGATCGAAGGCAGGCTCGTTCAAAATATGGTTCAAAAAAACCAAAGGCAGCTTGAGATAAGTAATTTAAATTAGTTGCTAGATGTTGTTTTAAAAAATATAAATACATACATAGATATTGAAGTATATCTAAACTGAGGTTAAAGAATGCCAAGAAGGAGAGAGGTTCCAAAGCGTGATATTTTGCCGGATCCAAAATATCACAATACAGAGGTTTCAAAGTTCGTAAATGTTCTGATGACAGGTGGAAAAAAATCTGTTGCGGAGCGGATTATTTACGGTGCTATGAGTCAGATTGAGAAGAAGACTGGTAAAGACCCGATAGAGGTGTTTGTGCAGGCGTTGTCTAATGTTCGTCCCATGGTGGAGGTTAAGAGTCGGCGTGTAGGCGGTGCTAATTATCAGGTGCCAGTAGAAGTTAGGTCAATTCGTCGAAACGCTTTAGCTATGAGATGGTTGCGAGAAGCGGCGCGTAAGAGAAGTGAGAAGTCAATGGGGGCTCGTCTTGCCGGAGAGTTGTCTGAGGCCGCAGAGGGCCGTGGTGGGGCAGTTAAAAAAAGGGAAGAAGTTCACCGTATGGCGGATTCAAATAAGGCGTTTGCTCATTACCGATTTTAAGGATAATTTTCAGGTTCTTAACTTAGTTTGTGCATTATTTATTGTAAGTTAGTTCGAATATTAAGGCTAGTATACCGTGTCAAGAAAAACACCAATTGAGCAATATAGAAATATCGGAGTCATGGCACATATAGATGCCGGAAAAACCACGACTACTGAACGCATTTTATTCTACACAGGTATTTCCCATAAAATTGGTGAGGTGCATGACGGTGCTGCGGTAATGGATTGGATGGAGCAAGAGCAAGAGAGGGGAATTACAATTACCTCGGCTGCAACTACATGCTTCTGGAGTGGAATGAATAATGATTATTCTGCTCATCGTATAAATATTATTGACACGCCAGGGCACGTAGATTTTACTATTGAAGTGGAGCGCTCATTGCGTGTATTGGATGGGGCTTGTACTGTTTTTTGTGCGGTTGGCGGGGTTCAGCCTCAAACCGAGACTGTTTGGCGCCAGGCTAATAAATACCAAGTTCCACGCCTTGCATTCATTAATAAAATGGATAGGGCGGGCGCTAATTTTATGCGTGTTTATGAGCAAATGAAGACACGTCTAAAGGCAAACCCGGTCCCATTGCAGCTTCCGATTGGGGCGGAAGATAATTTTGAAGGCGTTATTGATTTAGTTAAGATGAAGGCTATTTATTGGGATGAGGAAACTCGTGGAACGAAATTCGAGGAGCGTGAAATTCCTGATAATTTATTAGAAAATGCGAAGATCTGGCGTGAAAAGATGTTGGAAACTGCTGCTGAAGCGAATGAAGAGTTAATGAATAAGTATATTGAAGAAGGCAATTTGTCTATTGAAGATACTAAAAAAGGGCTAAGAATCCAGACTATCAATAATGAAATAGTTCCGATGTTATGTGGTACTGCTTTTAAAAATAAAGGCGTTCAAGCTATGTTGGACGGAGTAATTGATTATATGCCGTCGCCAGTAGATATTAAAGCTGTTACTGGGGAAAAAGAGAATGGTGAAATGGATGAACGGTTGGCTAATGACAAGGAGCCCTTCTCTGGTTTGGCATTTAAGATTGCGACTGATCCATTTGTTGGGCAACTAATCTTTTTCCGAGTTTATTCTGGTGTGGTTACTACTGGAGATACAATTTACAACCCTATTAAAGGGAAGAAAGAAAGAATTGGGCGTTTGTTGCAAATGCATGCAAATCAACGTGATGAAATTAAAGAGGTGCGTGCAGGGGATATTGCGGCAGCAGTTGGCTTGAAAGAAGCTGTTACAGGGGATACTTTATGTGATCCGACAAAATCTATCACGCTAGAGAAAATGGAATTTCCTGAGCCTGTAATTCATGTTGCTGTAGAGCCTAAAACTAAAATGGATCAAGAAAAAATGGGTCTTGCTCTAAATAGATTGGCGCAGGAAGATCCTTCTTTTCGGGTGCGTACGGATCAAGAGTCTGCTCAAACCATCATATCTGGAATGGGTGAGCTCCATTTAGAAATTATTGTTGATCGAATGAGGCGAGAATTTAGCGTGGAGGCAAATGTAGGCGCGCCACAAGTAGCTTATCGTGAGGCAATTAGGAAAATGATTGAAGTTGAAGGTAAATTTGTGAAGCAGTCTGGAGGTCGTGGTCAATATGGGCATGTTTGGTTAAAAATGGAGCCAAATGAGACTGGAAAGGGATTTGAGTTTATTGATTTAATTAAAGGTGGGGCGGTTCCGCGTGAATATATTCCAGCAGTTGAAAAGGGTTTAAAAGATACTTTGCCTAATGGTGTGCTTGCTGGATTTCCTGTGGTGGATGTTAAGGTAACGCTATACGACGGTTCTTATCATGATGTAGATTCAAATGAAAATGCATTTAAAATGGCTGCATCAATGGCATTTAAGGATGGCATGAGGCAGGCTAGTCCGGTTTTACTTGAGCCAATGATGGCTGTAGAGGTGGAAACTCCAGAAGATTATATGGGTAATGTGGTAGGTGATTTATCTTCTCGTCGGGGAATGATTCAGGGTATGGAGGATCTTCCTGGGCTTAAGGTGGTGACTGCGGAGGTTCCGTTGGCAGAAATGTTTGGTTACTCTACGTCTCTTCGTTCGGCAACGCAGGGGCGTGCTACATACACTATGGAATTTAAACACTATTCAGAAGCTCCAAAGAACGTGGCTGAGGCCATTATTAATAAAAAATAATAGTCGTTTGTTAAGAAAAGGAAAGGATTATGTCAAAAAGTAAATTTGAGCGGACGAAGCCGCATGTAAACGTAGGTACTATTGGTCATGTAGATCATGGTAAGACTACTTTGACTGCTGCCATCACAATGGTGATGTCAAAACAATCTGGTGGCGAATCTAGAAGTTTTGCTGAGATTGACTCTGCGCCGGAAGAGAAGGCACGCGGAATTACTATCAATACCTCTCATGTTGAGTACGAAACAGAAACCCGTCATTACGCTCATGTTGATTGTCCTGGGCATGCGGATTACGTAAAAAATATGATTACTGGTGCGGCACAAATGGATGGAGCCATTTTGGTTGTATCTGCTGCCGATGGTCCTATGCCGCAAACGCGGGAGCACATTTTGCTGGCTCGACAAGTAGGTGTTCCCTACATTGTTGTCTACATGAATAAAGCTGACATGGTGGATGATGCTGAGTTAACAGAATTGGTTGAAATGGAAGTTCGTGAATTATTGACTAAGTATCAGTTTCCTGGTGATGACACCCCGATAGTTATTGGTTCTGCTTTGAAGGCTCTCGAAGGAGATCAGAGTGATATTGGTGAGCCTTCCATAATTAAACTGGCAGCAGCGTTAGACAGTTTTATTCCTGAACCGGAACGGGCAATAGATGGTGCTTTTATCATGCCGGTAGAAGATGTATTTTCTATTTCTGGTCGTGGTACGGTTGTTACTGGCCGGGTCGAGCGTGGTGTTGTTAAGGTGGGTGAAGAGTTGGAGATTGTTGGTTTGAAAGCAACCACCAAGACGGTTTGTACCGGGGTGGAAATGTTTAGAAAGTTATTAGACCAGGGTCAGGCAGGGGATAATGTTGGTGTTCTCCTGCGTGGAACCAAGCGAGAAGAAGTTGAGCGTGGTCAGGTATTATCTCAGCCAGGGTCGATTACTCCGCATACAAAATTTACTGCTGAGATTTATGTTCTGAGTAAAGAAGAAGGCGGGCGTCATACTCCGTTCTTTCAAGGTTATCGCCCACAGTTCTACTTCCGTACAACAGATGTAACTGGCGCGGTAGAGTTGCCAGCAGGTACAGAAATGATAATGCCTGGTGATAATGTGTCGGTAACAGTTACTTTAATAGCGCCGATTGCATGTGAAGAAGGTTTACGTTTTGCTATTCGTGAGGGTGGAAGGACGGTTGGTGCGGGTGTGGTAGCAAAAATTATAGAGTAATAAAATTAAAGGAGGAAGGAGACAGAATTAGGTGCTAAGTGCATGTATATCTGGATCCAGAATCTTCATTCTGAGGTTAGAAAATGCAGAACCAGAAAATACGTATTCGTTTGAAGGCTTTCGATTACAGGCTAATAGATAAGTCCGCAATGGAAATTGTTGAAACTGCAAAGCGTACCGGCGCGGTGGTAAAGGGGCCAATCCCATTGCCAACACGTACTGAACGGTTTGATGTGTTACGATCTCCGCATGTTAATAAAACCTCACGTGATCAATTTGAAATTCGTACTCATTTGAGGCTGATGGATATTATGGATCCAACAGATAAAACTGTGGATGCCTTGATGAGACTGGATTTGCCTGCTGGTGTAGATGTAGAAATAAAATTATAAATTTTGGGTAAGAATTTATTGATAATTTTAGGGAAGAGAAGTTAAAGTTGTTATAGAGTGTCGGTCAATTGAAATCGACACCTTCATTATAAAGGCGGTTTAAAATGAGTTTAGGATTAGTCGGCCGTAAAATTGGCATGACCCGTATTTTTACAGATGATGGACATAGTCAGCCAGTAACGGTTCTTGATGTGTCTAATAATCGAGTCACGCAAATAAAAACTCCTGCTACTGATGGATATTCAGCTGTGCAGGTAACTTTCGGTAAACGCAGGGCAAGTCGTGTCAATAAACCCTTGGCAGGTCATTTTGCTAAGGCTGCAGTTGAGGCGGGTCATATAATTAGGGAGTTCAGGGTAACAAATGAGCAGTTGTCAACTCTGAAGCCAGGTGTTGTTGTAAATACTGAGATCTTTCAGGTAGGTCAAAGAGTAGATATAACCGGCATAACCATTGGCAAGGGTTTTTCTGGTGTAATCAAACGTCATCACTTTACTTCAAATCGTGCCAGTCATGGTAATTCCAAGGCTCATAATAAACCGGGTTCTATAGGTATGTGTCAGGATCCTGGCCGTGTATTTCCTGGAAAGCGGATGGCAGGACATTTAGGTGCTGTTCGGAAGACGACGCAAAACTTAGAGGTTTTGCGTATAGATGCTGAAAAAGGTTTGCTTCTAATAAAGGGAGCTATTCCCGGTTCAAGGGGTGGCGATGTGTTGGTGCACCCAAGCTTTAAAATTACAAGTATAAAGCAGGCTGCAAGTAAGGTTGCTGATGGTAGCAAGAAAGATAAAAAGGCGGGTTCATAATGGAGCTTAAGCTTATTGGTAATGACGGTCAGTCCGCTAAAAATATTTCTGCATCAGATGCTTTGTTTGGACGTGAGTATAATGAAGCTCTTGTTCATCAGTTAGTAACCGCTTATATGGCTAATGCTCGTAGCGCTAATCGAGCGCAAAAAGGGCGAGCTGATGTTAATAAATCTACACGTAAACCGTGGAACCAGAAGGGAACGGGGCGTGCACGTGCAGGCATGGCTTCTAGTCCATTGTGGCGTGGTGGTGGTCAGATATTTCCTAGTAGCCCAAGTGATAATTTCAGTCATAAAGTAAATCGTAAGATGTATCGTGCTGGAATGAGTACTATTTTGTCGCAACTGGTGCGTGATAGTCGATTATCGGTCGTAGATGAATTTGCGGTAGATAGCCCAAAAACAAAATTATTATCACAAAAATTAAAAGATATGGGTTTGAAAGAAGTGATGCTTATTACAGATAAAATAGATGAAAATCTTTATTTGTCTTCGCGTAATCTTCCAAATGTAATGGTGGTAGAGGTGGGTCATGCCGACCCAGTAAGTCTCCTGCGTTATGACAAAATAATAATGACTCAAAGTGCGGTAACAAAAATTGAGGAGATGCTGTCATGAGCATACAAGTTTTTAGTGAAGATCGATTGATGCAAGTGTTGCTAAAGCCTCAGGTGTCTGAAAAAGCCACATTTATAGTAGAAAAGAATAATCAAATAATCTTTCGTGTAATACAGAATGCCACTAAACCTGAGATACAAGCAGCCGTTGAATTGATGTGGAAGGCGCAGAAAATAGAAGTTACGGGGGTGCAAGTGTCAAATGTTAAGGGTAAAGAGAAAAGATTTGGTCGTTTTATGGGGCGGAGAACAAATTGGAAGAAGGCCTATGTCAGTATAAAGTCTGGTCAAGAAATTAATTTTTCTGAAATAGCTCAGGTGGAGAGTAAATAATGGCACTGATTAAAGTCAAACCAACTTCTCCAGGGCGGCGCGGGCTTATTAAGGTTGTTAATAAGGACTTGCATAAGGGTGCGCCCTATTCCAAATTAGTAGAGAAGCAAAGTCGTACTGCTGGCCGTAATAATTCCGGGCGTATTACTACACGTCATATGGGTGGTGGCCATAAACAGCATTATCGTATAATTGATTTTCGTCGTAAAAAAGATGGAATTGCTGCTAAAGTTGAGCGATTAGAATATGATCCAAACAGAAGTGCAAACCTAGCTTTGCTTTGTTATGTTGACGGCGAGCGTGCCTATATTGTTGCTCCTAAGGGAGTTGTTGTAGGAGCGCAGTTAATGAGTGGCGTAGATGCGCCAATAAAAAATGGCAATGCGCTTCCATTACGTAACATTCCAGTTGGCACTACAATTCACTGCGTTGAATTGTCCCCAGGAAAAGGTGCGCAGCTTGCTCGTTCTGCTGGTACTTCAACGCAGCTATTAGCTCGTGAAGGTGATTATGCGCAATTAAGACTTCGCTCAGGTGAGATTCGTAAAGTACATATTAATTGTCGCGCCACAATTGGTGAGGTAGGTAATTCTGAGCATAATCTTCGATCAATTGGTAAAGCAGGTGCGAATAGATGGCGTGGTATTAGGCCAACTGTTCGTGGTGTTGTAATGAATCCAATAGACCATCCGCATGGTGGTGGTGAAGGTAAGACTGCGGCAGGAAGGCATCCAGTTAGTCCTTGGGGCACTCCGGCAAAAGGTTACCGCACTCGTAGTAATAAACGTACGGACGGAATGATTGTACGCCGTCGTTATTCGAATAAGAACAAGGGATAATAAATCATGGCTCGTTCCGTAAAAAAAGGCCCATTTGTTGATTTGCATTTGAAAGAAAAGGTAGAGGCTGCACGTGCAATTAAGGATAGGCGTCCTATTAAAACATGGTCACGTCGTTCTACAGTATTGCCTGATTTTATTGGTCTTACTATTGCAGTACATAATGGTAGACAACATATTCCTGTTTTCGTAACTGAGAATATGGTAGGGCATAAGTTGGGTGAGTTCTCTCATACCCGTACTTTTAAAGGGCATTCTGCAGACCGTAAAGTAGTAAAAAAATAGGAGTAATTGAAGTATGCAAACATCTGCTGTGTTACGCGGGGTTCGATTATCTGAGCAAAAAGGGCGATTGGTGGCAGACCAGGTCCGTGGATTGCCGGTAGACCGCGCATTAAATCTTCTTGCTTTTAGTCCAAAAAAGGGCGCGGTGATTATTAGAAAATTATTAGAATCTGCTATTGCTAATGCCGAACATAATGATGGGGCAGATATTGATGAATTAAAGGTGTCGACTATATATATCGATCGTGGTCCATCAATGATGCGAACAAGTGCTCGTGCAAAAGGTCGTGGTAATCGTATTATTAAGCCAACATGTCATATTTTTTTAACCGTTGGCGATATGGTTGGCAACCAAAAATAGGGGCTTATAAGGTTATTATGGGACAAAAAATACATCCAACAGGTTTTCGACTTTCAGTACAGAAAAACTGGTCATCAAAGTGGTACGCTAACAAAGCAAATTTTCCAATAATGTTGCAGGAAGATATAAAAGTTAGAGATTATCTAAAGAAAAAACTATCTCATGCATCAGTTAGTCGTATAACTATTGAGCGCCCTTCTAAGAATGCACGCTTTACAATTTATACTTCTCGCCCTGGTATTGTAATTGGCAAAAAGGGCGAAGATATTGAGTTTCTCCGTGGAGAGCTACAAAAGCGAATGGGTGTTCCAGTGCATGTAAATATTGAAGAAATTCGGAAGCCTGAAATTGATGCACAGCTAATCTCTGATAATATTGCTCAGCAATTAGAGAAGCGTATTATGTTTCGCCGTGCAATGAAACGTTCGATACAAAATGCTATGCGCTTAGGTGCTAAAGGTATAAAAATACAGAGTGCCGGGCGACTTAACGGGATTGAAATTGCACGGTGTGAATGGTACCGCGAAGGTCGAGTTCCACTTCATACTCTTCGTGCTGATATTGATTATGGAACCTCGACAGCCCAGACCACTTATGGTGCTATAGGTATTAAAGTATGGGTGTTTAAGGGCGAAATTATGGGTCGTAGTGATCAGTCTTTGTCGGGTGCTTCGCCTTCAGATAAAACCCAGGAATTAGATAAGGAAAAGAAAAGAAAGCGTCTAGTAGCCAAACCAACTTCTAAAAAAATAAAGCCCGCAATTGATGCAAAGCCAGTTAAGACTGCAGGAAAATCAACTGCTGCAAAGGTTAAAGTTGAGGTAAAAGTAGAAGTAGAAGATAAACCGGCTGCTAGCAAGAAAAAAATTATTGCTAAAAAAGTCACGAAGAGTCCAGCTAAGGAAACTTCTGTTGAAAAAAAAGAGTCGGCAACGAAAAAAATTAAGTCTGCCGCAGAAAAAATTGATGCGTCAACTGCAACTAAGAAGTCTGCAGCTAAGAAGTCTGCAGCTAAGAAGTCTGCAACTAAGGATACTGTAAAAACGCCGGGAGCTAAAGATGCAACAACCAGCTAGAACAAAATACCGTAAACAACAAAAGGGTCGTAATAACGGTATGGCTACCCGTGGAACAAAAGTTAGCTTTGGAGAGTTTGGTCTAAAAGCGATTACAAGTGGTCGTCTAACTGCGCGCCAGATTGAAGCTGCTCGCAGAGCCATGACTCGTCATATAAAGCGGGGTGGTCAAGTTAGAATTCGTATTTTTCCAGATAAACCAATATCTCAAAAGCCTGCAGAAGTTCGTATGGGTGGTGGTAAAGGTAACCCTGAATATTTTGTTGCACAGATAAAACCGGGTAAGATGTTATACGAGATGGATGGAGTTGATGAAACAATGGCAAGGGAAGCGTTTCGCTTGGCCGCTGCTAAACTTCCGGTTAGGACTACTTTTGTTATTAGACAACTAGGCGGTTAATTATGAAAGCAAGTGAATTAAGAGATAAAACCCCAGTAGAATTGCAGAAGGAGTTATTAGCAATGCTAAAGGTGCAATTTGGTCTACGGATGCAACATGCCACACAACAATTAACAAATCATAATCAGTTACGTTATGTGCGTCGGGATATTGCACGTATTAGAACTATACTTGGTCAAAAAGTGAAACAATCATGAGTAAAGATAATATGAGCGGTACCCTCATAGGTAGAGTAACAAGTGATAAAACAGATAAGACTATAACTGTATTAGTTGAGCGAAAAGTAAAGCATCCTCTCTATGGTAAAATTATAACTAAATCAAAAAAATATCATGTCCATGATGAAAAAAATGAGTTTCATCAGGGTGACTTGGTGACTATTAAAGAATGCAAGCCTATTTCCAAAACTAAAGCATGGTGTGTAGCCAAGTGATGATTGAATAAGTAGATATTAAATAAATAGAAATTAATTTTCACATTTGAGTTTTTTAGCTTGTTTAATAGGTGGTGTGACAGTATAATTGGCGCCCTCTAGAGTATTAATAGTCTAGAAATATTCAATTTTTTTAATTCAAGCTGAGCTGTAAATAAATTAATTACAGCAAGCAGCATAACACCCCGACGGGATCCAAAACTATCCAGGCATTTAGGATGTCTTAAATGTAGGAAAAGTTGGATAGAGTGAGTAAAAAATGATTCAAATGCAGTCAGTTTTGAAAGTTGCGGATAATACAGGTGCGCGCTCCGTAATGTGTATTAAGGTATTGGGCGGCTCCAAAAGGAGATACGCTGGTATCGGTGATCTTATTAAAGTTAGCATAAAAGATGTCACTCCAAGAGGGCGCGTTAAAAAGGGTGAGGTTTATAATGCAGTAGTAGTGCGTACAGCTAAAGGTATGCGTCGGAATGATGGCTCCTTGATAAAATTTGATAAGAATGCAGCGGTGTTATTAAATGCAAAATTAGAGCCTATAGGAACACGTATTTTTGGTCCAGTAACACGTGAATTGCGTAATGCGCGATTTATGAAGATTGTATCGCTTGCGCCAGAAGTTCTTTAAGCGTGAAGTAAGGAGCGCAGCATGAAAAAAATTAAGAAAGGTGATGACGTAATTGCCATAACTGGTAAAGATAAGGGTAAGCGCGGAACAGTGCTGCGTGTAGTAGATGATTCCTTAGTGGTAGTTGAAGGTATTAATAAAGTAAAAAAACATACTAAAGCTGATCCTAACAAAGGAACTGCTGGCGGCATAGTTGAAGTAGCAAAGCCAATTCAGATTTCAAATGTTGCCGTTTATAATTCAGCAACAAAAAAAGCTGATAGAGTTGGGATTAAAACTTTGGAAGATAAGCGTAAAGTTCGTTATTTTAAATCTAATGGCGAATTAGTCGACATTTAAACTGAAAAAAATATGGCCCGTTTACTAGAATTTTACCGAGATACAGTTACTAAAGAGTTAGTGGATAAATTTTCCTATAAGTCTGTTATGGAGGTTCCGCAAATTACAAAAATTACGCTCAATATGGGTGTTGGTGAGGCGGTAGCAGATAAAAAGGTATTAGACCACGCGGTTTCAGATATGCAAAAGATAGCCGGACAAAAGCCTGTTATTACTAAGGCAAAAAAATCCATAGCGACATTTAAGGTTCGTGATGGCTATCCAGTGGGTTGCATGGTGACGCTGCGTCGTGTGCAGATGTATGAGTTTTTAGATAGGCTGATAAGTGTTGCGATTCCACGTATTCGTGATTTTCGTGGAATATCTGGGAAGGCTTTTGATGGTCGTGGAAACTATGGAATGGGCGTTAAAGAGCAGATCATTTTCCCGGAAATAGACTACGACAAGGTGGATGCATTGCGTGGCATGAATATAACTATTACAACTACTGCTAAAACTGATGCGGAAGCTAAAGCATTACTATCGGCATTTAAATTTCCATTTAAAAAATAAAGGTAATATGTCTAAAGTATCTCTAATTAATCGTGATTTAAAAAGAAGAAAAACTGTTAAAAAATTTGCCGCTCAACGTGCTGAGATATTAGCTGTTATTAATGATAAAAATATGAGCGAAGAAGAGCAACAATCTGCCAGAATTAAATTACAGATGTTGCCTAGGAATGCAAGTCCCGTTCGACTCCGAAATCGTTGTATGCTGACAGGCCGCCCTAGAGGGGTTTATAGCAAGTTTGGATTGGGTCGCAGTAAGCTGCGTGAAATTGCAATGAATGGTCAAATCCCAGGAATTATGAAAGCTAGTTGGTAGTAATAAAATTGGAAAAGTATAAATGTTAGTTAAAAATTGGATTACGTGAGGTTCCTAAATGAGCATGAGTGACCCTATCGCTGATATGTTGACACGCATACGTAATGCGCAGCGGGCTGATAAAAAAATCGTTACAATGCCTTCCTCAAAATTAAAGCAATCAATTGCTATGGTGTTGAAAGATGAAGGTTACATTGAGTATTTTACTGTACGTGATATCGATAATAAGTCAGTCATGGATGTTGGTTTAAAATACTATGCAGGGCTCCCTGTGATTGAAAAAATCGATCGCGTGAGTCGCCCTGGTTTGCGTATATATAAGCCTAACAATAGTCTTCCTAAGGTTATGAATGGTTTGGGTGTTGCTATTATTTCGACCTCTAAAGGTGTTATGACTGAACGGAAAGCGCGTGCCAATGGAATTGGGGGCGAAGTCTTATGTATTGTAGCCTAGGGGTGTTGATTATATGTCACGAATAGCTAAAGAGCCTGTATCAATCCCAGCAAATGTTGAAGTAGATTTGTCTGCTTCAGATGTTTCGGTTAAAGGTCCGCTAGGTAAGTTGCAGTGGAGTATTAATTCTGACGTAACTGTTGAACATAAGGATGATAATTTGCTTGTTAAGGTTGCTAATAACTCTAGGCAAGCCAATGCTATGTCTGGAACAATGCGATCGTTGCTTGCTAATATGGTGCAGGGTGTATCGAAGGGATATGAAAAGAAATTATTATTGGTAGGAGTTGGATATCGTGCTAAAGCTGATAATGAAAATCTAAACCTTACTCTTGGCTTTTCACACCCAGTTGTTTATAAGTTGCCTGAAGGTATTAAAGCAGAAACTCCTTCACAAACTGAAATAGTAATTAAGGGAATTGACAAACAAAAGGTTGGTCAGGTAGCTGCAGAAGTTCGTGCATTCCGGAAGCCGGAGCCTTATAAAGGGAAGGGTGTTCGTTATGCGGATGAGGTTATTGTTATGAAAGAAGCTAAGAAGAAATAAATGAGATATTTATGCAGAATTTAATACAATCCCGTTTGCGTCGTGCACGAAAAACTCGTGCAAAAATTGCTGAATTGAAAATAGTGCGTTTAACTGTGCATCGAACAAATTGTCATATTTATGCGCAAGTTATTGATCATACTAGTGGCAATGTTTTAACTAGCGCATCTACAATTGAGCCCGAAATTCGTAAAGAGCTATCTGGCGGGGGGTCGGTAGGTGCTGCATCAGTTATAGGCAAACGAATAGCTGAAAAGGCAACTAAAATTGGAATTACTAAAGTAGGATTTGATCGTTCTGGTTTTAAATATCATGGACGGATTAAGGCATTAGCTGAGGCTGCTCGTGAGCATGGTTTGGTATTTTAATTAAGGATTATTAATGGCTAAATCGCAAAGAAATCAAGGAAAGAACCCACAAGGTGAAGATCGTGGGGATGGTCTTAAAGAGAAAATGGTCGCGATTAATCGTGTCACTAAAGTAGTTAAGGGTGGTCGTATTCTTGGCTTTGCAGTTTTATCTGTTGTTGGTAATGGAGATGGTAGTGTTGGTATGGGGAAGGGGAAATCTCGTGAAGTACCTGTTGCTGTACAAAAATCCATGGATGAAGCTAGACGGAAATTGATTAAAGTGAGTTTAAAGAATGGCACCTTGCAACATGCTGTGATAGGTACTCATGGTGCTGCTAAAGTATACATGCAGCCTGCTTCAGAAGGTACTGGGATTATAGCTGGGGGACCAATGCGGGCTGTCTTTGAAGTATTGGGTGTACACGATATAACTGCTAAGTGCATTGGTTCAAGAAATCCATACAATGTAGTACGTGCTACTTTGCAAGGCTTAGAGTCAATGAATACTCCGGCTGATATTGCTGCAAAGCGTGGTAAAAGCGTTGAAGAAATAATGGAGTTAGTTTCGTAATGAGCGATAAAAATAAAAAAATCAAAGTGACTTTGGTTAAGAGTTTAATCGGAACTAAGAAATCTCACCGTGCAACAGCTCGTGGGTTAGGTTTGCGTAAAATAAATAGTAGTGCCGAATTAGAAAATACTGCAGCAGTGCGAGGTATGATTAATAAAATTTGTTATCTTCTGAAGTG
>Ga0315320_10002254_pt1 | contig 15888 bp, 14 predicted proteins | sample M140m21515metaG_FD_203458 | JGI IMG/M metagenome (GOLD analysis project Ga0315320, IMG submission 203458) | Ammonia-oxidizing marine archaeal communities from Monterey Bay, California, United States - M1 40m 21515 | ecosystem: Environmental > Aquatic > Marine > Coastal | place: USA: California... | reverse complement strand
GGTGGTAGTGTATTGCTAGCTGTATTATCATTACAAAAAGCAGGTAAAATTACAATTAAAGGCAATGTATATGCATATGATTTGAATAAGCAATTAATTCAAGTCTATAGACACATTCAAACAAAAAAAGATGCTTTATTCAAGAGTATTGAAGAATATAAGAATAATTATAGTAAGTGCCCAGATGCTGAAAAGGGTACAGCAAATAGAAAACCTAAAAATATTACAGAAGCTAAAACATCAAAAGAAAGCTATTATTACTGGATGAGAAAGTTATTTAATAACAAGATGGGCAATAAATCAGTAAATAATTCTGCACTATTTATTGTGATTAATAAGATATGTTTCAGGGGTGTTTACAGAGAAGGACCCAATGGATTTAATGTTCCGTTTGGTCATCCCAAAAAAACTCCAGAAATAATAACAAAAGAAAAGTTAGATGCTATTAGTGTCTTGATAAAGGATGTAATATTTATTGATGCTAGTTTTGAAGAATCTATACAAAAGGTTAGAGAAAATGATTTTGTTTATTTGGATCCTCCTTACGCTCCAGAAAATGACAAATCATTTGTAGGATATACAAAGGATGGATTTGATATTGATATGCATAAAAAATTATTTAAACTAACCAAAGAATTAACAGATAAACAAGTAAAATTTGCGATGAGTAATGCCAAGGTAGAGTTAATTACTGAAAATTTTAAGGAATATAAAATGGAGGAGACTAAAGCAAGAAGAGCGATTAATTCCAAAAATCCCGGAGCATCTACTACAGAGGTGATTATTTACAATTAAAAAATTTACTATAATAAACTTTTTAATTATATTCGTTATCTTTAAATTCTTCAAATATTCTAGCCTTTATTTCTGGAGTATACTTGGGGTTTATCAATGGAATAACATATACTAAACTTTCGCAATCGTCAATATCAGTATAACAACGAAGGGCACTCGTGTAGCCTTTCACCCCGTTATTTGTACCATACGTACCAGGAACTTTGTTAATTACTTCTTGTAATGTTCTTTTCTTTGATTTATCATTTAATGATATTTGATAGAACCTATCGCCATCAAAATTATTACTTTTATTAAAAGTTGCGCCTATTAGCTCAAGAACTTTTATAACAATATCCTTGTCTTCGTAAACTCTATAATCATCCTTTGGAGTTTCTTTCTTTTGTATCGAAGGAGACGATTTCTTCTTTCCATTTATGTGTGAGTTCATAGTTGGCTTTTTTGTTTGACATCCACCTAGTTTAGTATTTTTAGTTGTTGTGCTAGACCATGGGACGTTTGCTTTTTTTAGATTACCCTTATTCTTAACAATTTCGAAATATCTTTTAAAGGTATCTATATTAGTAAATAGAACAATATCGTCAGGGACATCATATCCAGATAACCGTCCAGGAAATCCTTGTATTTGTAGAGTATCGTTGGTTTTTTTCGTCCATCTTTCATATGCGGAACCAATATATTCTTTATGAATTGTATCTGAAGCATTTAACATATCCTTAATAAGTATAATTTTATGTTTTTTTGGCTTATGTTTTAATAAATCATCATTAATATTTACTTTATCATCTGCTTCATCAGTGCCTACTCCAATTCCCCAATCTTTTTTCTTTGTCTTAGTATTATATTCAACATAATCAAATTCACTTTCCGGGAATCCATATTTTTTCATATTTTCTAGTTCTTTTTCTGCATCTTCTTTCTTCTTGACTTGACGATACAGGTGATATCGCGGCTCATTGGGAAAATGGTATGTAATGGTTTGTTTATATTCGCGTATATTTTTTTCACTTTCTTCGTCATCATATACGACCTCACCGCGTTTCTTTTTACGATTAACAAAATTTTTACATTGGAATAGTCTGGCTTTTTTTTTCTTAAGCGTCTTGTAATAATCGCGTTGACTAGTATGACCTGGACCAGGTTCCATCATCATAAATTTATAGTTATCATTAGGCCACGTATTCGCTAAATCCATACCAACTCCATCTGGAGTTGCACTTACTTCAACGATTTTGATATCATTTTCAAAACAATATGCGGGTTCAAATATACCAATTTCTTTGAATGCTTTCGCAACCGTCTGTTTTTCCCCCGCGGCTAATTGAACTTCATCTATTAATATTAAACAATTTTTTTTTCCTTTGATAGATTTGGTGAATTTTTCTACACCGTCTTTGTTTTTTTTTCCTTTTAACTGTCCTCTATGATATATATTTTTTTCCAGGAGTGTTGGGAATCGTTCTTTCATTTGCTTCATCCAATTTATACTGGACATACCAGTTATAAGATAAATATTTTCTCTAGCATTAATTAATAATGGTCCTTCTGTAATCTGACACCATATTTTAATAAGTGCTCTCATTAACCCTGTTTTACCAGATTGAGTTAAAGCGAATACGAACATAGCAAGGCATTCCAGGTTTTCGAAATGTTTAATTATTTCTTTCGCTTTCTTTTCCGAATTTTTAAAAGTTTGTAATGTCGTGTTTTCATATGCATTATATTCCTCGAGGATGGATCTATTCAGTGCGAGAACCTGCTTTAATTTTTCTGGCGACAGGCGTTCAATAACCCTTTTGTTTAAAACCGTTTGTCCCAGTATCTCGTCAACTCTTTTTTGCAGTTTTTTAACTTTACTCTTGTCAATTTTTTTAGTTTTTTTATTACCTTGATTATCTTGATTTGTGCGAAGAGAAGCCATATCAAATTCTCTTGATTCAGGTTCAGTCTCTACTATTTCTATTCGTTGAAACAGTTTAAATAATAGTTGTATTGTTATTTTTATATCATTTTTTATTTTCAATTTTCTGGATTTTCACATGCAATCATTGACTCTTGATTCTTGATAAAAAATTTACTATAATAAACTTTTTACCAATCTCTTTCTTGAGACCCTTCCCAAGCGATGAATTCAGTATCAAAAATAATAAAAGTTTCCGGTAAAGATTTGAATAATTTTCTCATCTAATATAGCAAATTATTTTTATAAAATATATAGAAAATCAAAGATATATTTAAGTATGCCTACATTTTTAGAATGTTTGGAAAACAATTTACCGATGAAAAATGGTGCTTGGAAGAAAAAGGAGAATCAAATAATTTATTTTAAGACTTGGTTGGCAAAAAAGTTAGAATATAATAAACCAGAAGATTATTATAATATATCTTCATCATTAATTTGTAAAAATAAAGGAAGAGGTGTGCTACGATGGATAGGTATTTTACAAGAATTTATAATACAATTATTTCCAGAAGCAAATTTAGTTCCTTGGAAATTTAAAAGTGGAGTTACAAGAAATTTTTGGGTGGATTCAAAAAATCATAAGAGATTTTTTGAAGTTTTGAAAATAGATTTAAATATAATGAATAATGAGGACTTATACAAAATAACAAAAGAAATGATATATGAATGTGGGGGTGGAGGACTTATAGTTGGTCATTATAAATCTAATGTATCTAAATTTTTAAAAAAAATGGTACCTGATTATACATTTTATCCTTGGAAATTTGTTAGAACTCCAAAAGAATTTAACTGGGATGATAGAGATTTGCAAAAATCGTATATAGAATGGTTTATTAAAGAATTAGGTATAAAAAAATTAGAAGATTTGTATAATGTAACGCTAGATGATTTTAATAATAATTACGGAGCTTCATTAGTGCGAAGATATGAATATAGTCCGGCAAATATTATTAAACATTTTTTTCCAGAATATAATTGGATAGACTGGAAATTTAATTGTGTTCCTCCAAATTATTGGAAAAATGGAGAAAATCGTTTAACATATATGCTTGCAAAAAGAGATGAACTTGGTATAAAAAAAATGGAAGATTGGTATAAAGTATCTAGTAGTGACTTTAACTCATCAATTTTAAGCGAATTTAATAGTAGTTATCAAGCTTTAATAAAGGATACTTTCCCTAATTTCAACTGGTATCCGCAAAAATTCTTTAGAGTTCCAAATAATTATTGGAAAGATGTTAATAATCATAAATTAGAAGTTGATAGATTGAGAGATGAACTTGGTATAATAAAAATGGAAGATTGGTATAATGTTGAAAGAGATGCATTCAATGCTACATTATTAAAATATTATTCTAATCATATAGAATTATTAATATTTGTATATCCCGATTATAAATGGGATAAATCCAAATTTAAACGCTGGGGATATTCAAAAGCAGCAATAGAATGGCTAACACACTTAATGAAAACAATACCTGATATTAGACATATCAAAAATCATCAAGAGGGAGAATATAAAATACCAGGTACTGGATATAGAGCGGATGGGTATAGTGAAAAATTACAAACAGTATTCGAATTTAATGGTGATGCCTGGCATGGAAATCCTAAATTATTTGATCCAGAAGAAGTTTCTTTTTTTTGCGATAAAACATATGGAGAACTAAATGCTCAAACAAAAAAAAGAGCAAAAGAAATTGAAGAAACAGGTTTAAAGGTTGTGTCAATATGGGAAAGTGATTGGAACGCACAAAAAAATTTATTAAAACAACAGCAACTTACACATACAAACTCTGGTTCGTCGCAACACTCTTAAGCACCTTATCTCGCACTAAACTCAATGTATGCGTTAGTTTCATATTCTCCTGAACAATAGCCGCCTTTTCTAGCTCATTACAGATATTCACAATTTTTAGTATAGCCTTTACAAATTCACCCATGTAAATGTTATATTTCTTAGCCTCCTGATAGATTAGTTTGCAATCTACTTCATTTTCTGCAAAACACCATTTATACATAAACTCACACATATCATAGTGGATAGAATAGCTATCCGTAAAATTGGTTTGAAACTTGGTTTCAATATCATAATATTTATCTAACTGCTTCTTCCACATTTTTATAGTATGTTTGATAGTATCATTAACATTTGTATGATTGACATCCACATATGCTTCTTCTTCACTAATTCTAATAGGCGTAAATATACTTAATACACTTACAAGTTCTTCTACAGTTAAATCATCTAGACGATTCTCACTCAAGATATCAATACAAGCCAATGGATGTATTTCGTGAATATTTGCTGCCATCATTCCTTTTACTGTTGATTTAAGATTAGAGTAATCATTGTCAGTTCCAGAAATTTCATCTTCTTCTATAAAATTTTCCATCTCTAAAATTTCTGTGTGGAGAGATATTTCATTTTTAATATAATTACTTGTATTTTTTAAACTTTTTTCATTCGTTTCTAGAAAACCTTTGAAATCCAAATACTCAAGATATTTTTTATAGTCGTCTGCAAACCCCTTATAATTAGCCTCAACGTTACTAATCTTCCTTTGCAAAATCTTTTTCTTTTTTCTAGCAGCCATTGCGCAGTCTATTTTGTCTTTATGATATTCTTCTAATACCTCTCTTGGAGTTCGCATATATTGAAACCCACTCTCTTTTTTCTTAAGCTGTTCAGTAAAATCATTATTTTCTTTTTCAAGGCGAGTCAATTGATTTGAGATTTCATTCGATAACATACTACTATTTACATAATCAACAAAGTTTGTATTTCCAGTAGCTAACATCGAAATGATTAGTTTGAAATCGATACAAAACTTGGACTTTAAATGTTCAGGTCTACCGCTTAACATATTTCTATATGTTTTTGGATCTGGCAGACTATTTCTCCTATCGAAAATGTTGAGAAGGTGAATAACTACACCCTTTGTGTCTTTACCTCGTCTACCGGCTCTACCTGCTCCTTGAGCATATTCGTGAGAGTAAACAAACCTAAATCGTTTTCCATCATATTTTTGTAGACCAGTATATACCACCGATTTGATAGCTACATTGACACCAATAGCAAATGTTTCGGTAGCAATAAGCAGTTTAATATATTGCTTACGATATAAAATTTCAATCATTTCTCTAAATACAGGTGTTACACCACTATGATGAACTGCAATACCCTTTTCGAGTAGTTTTACAATAACCCCGAATTCAGGTAGAGCAACATATTCTTTCCAGTTTGACAGCTTTTTAATCAAAATTTGTTTGGCTTCTTTTTCAATAATACTAGGGATTTTGGACCCTTCTTCAAACAATGATTTTTGTATCATTTTAGACCATACATGACACTGTTTTCTCGAAAATACAAATACCAATCCAGGTAACAGATTATTAGCTTTCAAATATTCAATAACTTTGTTAAATACAAATGAATCTTTTATTTGAACCTTATGGTCATAAATATATTTTAATGTTTTTTTTAGTTTATTGTAATTCTCCTCTTCAAATGGTTTATCTTGGTATTTCAATGTAACTAATTTATTACAGTTTTCAAATGTGGATTGGTCTTTTAAGTTTTTATAATTAGAATCGGGTATTGTAATAAATGAACAATGCTCAATTGGAACATTCCTAACTTTGTCAACACACAAGTAGATCTCTCCGCGATTTGCTTTTTTAGGATGTTGTGACCATTCACAAAGCTTTTCAGGAGATGCAATCGTAGCTGATAGTCCAATGTAGGGAATGTGTTTTGGTTGATTCATAATAGCCTTTTCCCAAATATGACCTCTGTCTCTGTCATTGATATAGTGAATTTCATCATGAATAACAAATCCAAGTTCTTCATCGATATTCATATTGAAATCAAGACTTAATTTTTTGGGGTCATAATCTTCTTGACTTTTCATAAACATCAACTTAAGAAGTGTATTCAAATAAATTTCTGTAGTCATAATTAATACTTGAGCTTCTGGGTTGAATTTATTATCACCTGTAAGCAATCCAAATGAAATGTTGGGAAATTTTTCAGTCATTTCAGCAAGTTTATCATTACTTAATGCTTTAATAGGAGTAGTATAAATTACCTTCTTTCCTCTGCCAACAGTGTGCTCAATAATAAAATCGGCAGGGAGCGTCTTGCCTGAACCGGTAGGAGCGCAGACCAAAGTATCAAACTTATTATAAGCAGAATATATGGCCCACTTTTGGAAATCTGAGAGCGGAAATGGCCATTTTGCAAATACTGTACAAAACTTTGCTTCAAGTGCTTGAGGAAATGATTCATTGACAATCTTCATATTGTATATTAATTTAATAAACAATATGTTTAATTAAGTTCAATTTTATCAATTAGTTTCACTTACTTGTAATGTTACATTGTTTTTAGTTGTATCACTTTCATCTTTAGCTTCATCTTCTTCTTCTCTTTCATTTTTTTCTAATACAGGGGGTAGGGGTATACCAGGAGATAAAGTAGTGCCAGGTCTTTGACTTTGTCTTTCAAGATAGCTTATACATTCGTGAATCTTTGAAGCTTCTTCGAAGCTATAAGCTCCTCTTTTATGAGCGAGATCTAACATAAATGCCATAATATTAATAGCAATAGAATCATTATTAATAACAATATCTCGAATAGGGATTTGTCTTTGTTCAGGAACAGGAGGTGGATTAACTGTTTGTTGAGAGTTCATTATGAGATATATTTTATTTTATTTTTTAAGTAAAGATTTAGTTTATATATTTATTTGAAATTGAAATAAACTACTAATATAAAATAACATTAAATACAATATGAATTATCCTAACGATCCTCACGAATGGCGCTTAATTAAGGTTTATGAAACTGATTTCCGTCCGTCACTATTAGATATGGCACAGACTATTACAAGATTGGGTCTATGGGATTGGTTAAAAACCGAAAATCCTCCAGGGGATAGTGGTTATATGTTTTGGAGCCACCCCAATGTAAACAAGATTTCAACTGGTTTGGAAGATAATCAGCATTCTGGTGCGACATTTGGTTATTGTATGCGTCAAATGCAATCAATTGCGAAGCAAGGTTTTGAAAATTGGAACCAACGACCTGAGTAAGTATTAGAAAATTGAATAAAAATTTTTAATAATAATTAATGTATTACAACGACAACACACCCCCTTGATATTTTCAAATGAAAGCTACCTTTGTTACTATTTGTTTATTTGCTATCCTGGCAGGGACAACTGCTTCTTCATTTGGAGATGGTATAGCTACAGGATATATTACAAAGAATGTGGGAAGAAAGATGGGTTTCGAAAACAAGACGAGAATTATTAAATATAATAACATTACTATTGATACTGCGCTGCAAGAATTCCCAAAAGTTGCATATCCGCAATGTATTCAGAAAAAAGTTATACAGCGAAGACCTCCTCCTACTCTATTACAAAAACTGATTGGTATGATTATTATGGCGATGATAATGATGACAATGACTCATATGATGTGTTTTGCAGATGACGAAACGAGAGAATGGTTTCTAGGTTATATGATTGGTCGAATGATTGAAGGAATATTAAATGATGACGATTAATTATAATTAGGATTCCTGTATAAATCACAATGTTTGCATATCCAACTAGACCTAGAGTCTCTATCATCCCAATCTCTCTCCCATTCGTGTTGACACTTGTTATATAAAACTTTTTTCTTTCTACTTATTTCCCGTTTCAAATCTTCTATTTCATGTATTTTTTTATACATACTTTTATAGTCTAATTTTATTTCTTTTATTAGTTGACTTGTGTTTTCGTTCATAATAGTAATATTATATATTATGTTTTATATTATTTCAATTTATAATGTAAGAATATAATATATGGAAACAAATATATTATATTATCTTAGATGTAGAGAATTAGGTCGAATGAAATGGATGAAAGGAAAGATAGTAGTTTTGTCAAGACCAAACTTCAATGAAGACTATTTATATTATAGATGAGCTCTGTGTGTGTTGAATATAAATTGTTTGTCGTAACCAGTATTTTCTTCTGGATCTCCTCTAGGATTTATAAAAATATGACAATTATTTATAGAACTTATAAAGGGGTTATGTGTGTGTCCAGCAATCCAAACATCTGCATATTTCATTATATTTTCACAATTTGTAAAATATAAATCGTTATATGTATTATTTTTATATTTATCAGCTATACATTTTTTACTAGGCAAGTAGTGTGTTATAACAATAACAGTTTTATTTGTGTATAAATGTGAAATATTATCTTTTAACCAATTGTATTGTCTTGTATTAAGTTCTTTTATATGTGTGTATGAAGGGCTATATTTATGTTTTGTTTTTATATAATATTCATTTGTTAGTAATGTAACATCTTTATCTTTAATAGTTCTTTTAGTTTTGCACCATAATGTTGTACCCAATATTATACAATTATCTAATTCGATAATATTTTCTTGTATGAAATGAACATTTTTAAAAATACTAAGATTGTTTTTCATTGTAAAATCTATTTCATCAAAACTTATATCAGGTATATGATTATATGCATAATAATCATGATTACCTGGAATAAAAAAAATATGTTTAAATAATTTGCTTACTTTTTTGAAAAATATAATAAAGTTTGGATGGTTATAATAACAAATATCTCCTGCAAGTATTAAATTAGGAGCAGATACAGTGAAAAAGTAATTTAAATCTGGTAATTTATCATAATATTCTAAATGTATATCTGAAATAACCTGAAATTTCATTTTATATAACAATCATAATATATTTAAATTATTTATAAATACTCTTCGATTGGTATATAATCAATCTGTAATTTTGTATTAACAATTTTCCTACAGTGTGCAATTTCCATCATTCGAATTTTTAGTGTGAAGTTTTCTTTGACTTCAGTAATAATATCCATCATAGTTTTACTGGGACCCCAATGACATAAAACAGAATGACAACATAAACATTTTTTTCCCAATATTTTTTCTTGAAAAGACCAGGATGTAGGTAAAAGAGAAATATAATCTCTTTTTGCATTCATCCCAATATATACTTTTGGAGGACGGAAAGGATAACATCCATTATTAAAGTCTAGGGTGACAAAAATAGGATTATAATTTCCTTCAAAAAAAATTTGAAATATAGTGGATTTGTTGTCTTGTTTTACATGGAAAATATTATTTTTTGATTGCCAAAGTTCAGTCCAATCTCTACGCAACTCGTTTATAACTCTTCTACTCATTGACATAATATAATATGTATATAACATTGTATTATGTTTAAATCAATTATGCTTTTACGAAATGTTGATTCATATATTTTTGTAGATTGAAGTAAGTGACTTCTTCATTTGCTTTAACATTTAAAAGAGACTTTAACGCCTTATCTGGATTAATAACCTTTTTATTTGTCTTATCTGGTAAGTTGTTATTTTTGATATATTGAATAATGTATTTTGTTACTTCAGTTCTAGCCATCTCACTTCCTTCCGGTTTTCCCATAAAGTTACATAGATCGTTTGAGATTTTTGATGGAACAGCAAATCCAGATGCTTTTCTGTTACCTTTATTTTTATTTTTTTGAGCTTCTCGCTCTAATTGTTTCATTTGTTTTTTAACACTTTTTTCTAGTGCTTTAACTTGTGCAGATAACATACTGATTTGTGATTTGAAACTAGAAAGTGTGTTAAGAACAGATGAGAATTGTTCTGTAATAGATGAAACATCATTAGTTGATTTAGATTGCTCTGTGGCTGGAACGGTGGTCTGAGAATTACTCATTTATAATCTACATTAATGGAGGTCTTTTTAAATCAATTTTTGAATAAAATGTAATAAGTTTTTGAATTTTAAACAGTTAATAAAATTTTTTATGTAAATCTTATTAATTATTGAGTGTTCTGGCCTCTTCGGTTATTTCCAGGGCGACGACGAGTAAGAACCCATTCATCATTCCCTTCAGTTGAACGAGGACCGCTACCGCGTGGGCGGACTTTACGATTTGATTGTTGGCGTCTAGGTCGGCGACGAGGGGCTTCGTCGGTTTCTCCTTCTCCCTCTTCATCACGAGAACTGCGATTTGCATTGCGAGTCTCACACATGAGCCATCCACCTAGAACACCGCGAACATCTCCGGCCTGATAAGGATGATCATCATTGTCACTCTCACGAAGTGCAAAACTTACATATTCTCCTTGAACCAAATATTTGTATTGCTCACTTGATACCTGAATACCAGAATGGTGGACAAAAACATCTTCGTCCTTTTTCTCACCATCTAAAACTGTTACAAAGCCAAAACCAGCCCTGTTGTTGAACCACTTTACGCGTCCTGTAAGTCGCTCAGAATTGTTACCCGCGTTGGGCGTGCTACCATTTGTACCGTCACTAGACATTATGAACTAGTATATTCAATCCTTTTTAAGTCTGTTTGAAAAAGCTTTAATAAGTTATTCGATGTAGGTTATCAACAAACTCGCTAAGTCACTGATTTCTTTTTTTGTTAAAATAGCTAGACTAGGTAAATACACTATTGAATCATTAAATTTTTGGTATTTATTTTTATCAATATGATCAAAGTTGAATATTTTGTATGTAGGATTCTCTATTACAGGAATTTTCAAATTATTTAAATATGCTACAAACTTAGGTCTATTATTTACATATACACTGTTATATGGTGTTAATAAAGGTTTTTTATTATACCATTTAAACATTCTTTTTTTAGTTGTAGGGCATTTTAATTTATCAAAGAAATAGGTTGATTTTTCAATATATAATTTTTCTATAGATGTATAATTATCTTTTTGAAGAGCATAATTAATAGAATGTAATGTTCCATTACTAGGATTCTTATTATAATTGGCATGCTGAAACCCTGGATTTTTTTTACGATATTTAGTTGCAAATTTATGTAGGTCCAGATTGAATTTCTTAAAAACCCAAATCAATATTTTTATAAAGGGTTTACAATTATAAAGTATATATGTTGGTATTTTTTTTAAGAGAAAAAGTAGTCTATCCCAAAAATATTCTTGTTCATATGACTTTACTTCATTTACAATGACACTTGCAATGCAACTTAATCTAGCAGTGTTATCTTTAATATACATTACTCCCCCACCAAGTCCACATGGTTTTTTATCCATACCTGTAGAATATAATGAAATATCCATAAAATTACAACTAAATTTTGAACCAAATGATCCTCCTTGAACACGGTCTTCAATAAATATAGTTTTGATTGGGAAATTATTTAAATTATCTATCATAAAACTACAGTCCATATCTTGCCCAAATAAATGTGTTATAATACATAAATCAACATCATAATTAGGAATCTCTGTAATTTTGTTGTAGTCATCATTAACTCCTAATATATACACATTTTCAGGTTTTACATATTTTTCAATAATATTTCGGAACGAAGTATGATGTATAGGGGTAGTTAGTATTGTTAGATTATTGTTTTTATAATAATGATATTGCATCATAGTATCAAACAATGAACGACAAGAATATCCTAGTATTCTATGCATATTACTATGTTTTGTGTATGTTTTAGGTGTATTGAAACTAAATGCAGAAAATATATGATATAAAAAATTATAGAAAGAAACGGGTAAATAATCGAGAGCTGCAAAAATCATATATATAATTTGAACCTTTATACTTCTAAACCGTTTAATTATATCTTTAAAGTATTTAAACATATTAACACTGCTATACTATTATGAAGGCGATTATTTTAAAATTTATAGGGTTTGTTTTAATAACTGTATTTGCCCATTGGGGTTTAGTAAATATGTATGTTTCTTTTTGTGCTCCAATGAGTATGTTTGGTATATTTAAAACTATACTCAACTTAGGTTCTCCTGTTTGTCAGTTTATAAATTTAATACAATTTGAATTAGCAAAAAACTATATGACACTTTGGATTACCGCTGGGGTTGTAACAACTTCATATATTATTTCAAAATTAAAATAAAAAAAAATATATTTAAACTAATATTAAGTAATTAATTTAAATATGTCTGAAATTACAATTAGAGCAGCAAGTCCTGCACATAAAAATAAGAAAGCAAAAACTCCACCAAAGAATTTATGGATGAAAGCGAGTCACTCTGTTCAAGATATTAGTCATTGGAAAAACAGTGAAAGTACAACAAGAGCTTTTACTGCAAAGGCGTCATATAGAATTCTATTACCCGATGATAATATAAAATCTAGAGGAGAATGTATTAATATAAATCAAAATGACACAGTTGCAAAAAAGATTTGTGGAGAGAAAACCTCGGAATTTTTCTTGAATCTTGTTCATAAAAATTATCGTTATTTGCATACAATATTAAATAGTTTTGCTTGTGTTATTGGATTATTGATTTTATTTGGCGAAATACCAGAACAATGGAGTTATTTTATTGGTATTATGTGGATGTTACTTCCTATACAAATATTACTTGTAGCAAATACAAATGTAATGTGGAGAATTTGGAGAAAATCAATGTCTCCGTATTTGCAAGTTTATGTAAGTTTATTGGAAACATGGGCATTTTGTGATTTATGTAATTGGGATGCGAGAATTATGGTAGCAGCACCTCCTATGTTATTAAATCAGGTTATGATTATAAATAGTGATGCTGTATATTTTCATCCTAGAGATAAAAATATGATACTAAGTCAAGTATATGTCGCTATTTTATGGAAGCTTACAATGTTATTTTGTTTAAGATTTTCATATTTTCCTAATATGCATCCTAGAAAAATGATTACATTAATGATGCCAACAGATAACACAATGTATAATACAACCAATAATACTATAACAGAGAATCAAGAATTTTATTTAAATAATATTTCTGTATATGCAGGTAAAACAAGTTCAATGATTGTTCTTTTAATGGGTCAAATTATTTTTAGATATAGACATCCTGAACAAGCATACGCATTAAGAACACACTATACAGTTAAATCTAATAGAGAATGGAATGAAATGAATAGAAATAATAGAATACAAAAAAAGGGTAGTTTGAAATATCATGTTGAAGAAACTCGAGATTTTTTAGAAGAAGTGGTTGTTTAATTTTAATAAATATATTAGAATTAAATATGTATTATTATTAATGAGTTATAATAATAATTTGAGTATGTCTATAATGGTTCAAAATAGAAAAATTAGTAATGAAATATCAATACCTAAAACAAGTCCTTCGATTTGGATCCCTAGCAAAAATGTTCAAGAATGTTATAAATGTAAAGAACTTTTTAGTATTTGGAAGAGAAAACACCACTGTAGAGTTTGTGGAAGAATATTTTGTGCAAATTGTGCTGACAGATGGGGTGTTATACCAAGTTTGGTAAATTTAACTTCTCCAATTAACAAAAGTTTTTCATTGTTTTCGTATATGTATACTGAAAAAAGGATGTGTGTTGAATGTAATAATAAAATAAATTTTATTAATAAATCTAGCGATTATATTCATATTTTTTCTAGTTTACCTATTACACTAAAAGAGCTTTATAATATAAGATTAGTCAATAAGGATTGGTGCAAATCTATTAATGCAATATTAACATTTTATAAAGGTATTCAATATAAATTACCGTCTCAGTCCTTTTCGAAGATTGAAAGACGATTGTTATGGAATCATCGTTATGAATTTGCTGGACATTTTCAATTGATATCAAAATGTTTATTTAGTATCGAAAATGGAGAGAAAATTAATAATATTAAACCTCTTTTAGATTTTTATCAGAAAAATGAAAAAAAATATAGGTGTACTGAGATGGCATGTAGAAGAAATTGTTCAAGACGACCCAAACTTGAAGAGCTTTTGGAAATGTGCGAAAATAAATTAATTTTTGATAATGATGTGACTCGAAGTTGGATTTTAAGTAAATTTAAAAATCTCTCCAAAAGAGATTTGATATTAATCATTCCATGGCTTATAAATCTATGTTTGAAAAATTATAAGGTAGGTAAAGAGTTACTTATTCCTTTGTGCACTAGTGATGAACAATTAATGTATTCTTTTTACTTTGAATTAAGTTTTGCTATGCAAGATAAATTATTATATTACAAACTACTTGGACTTATGAGTGATTTTATGATGACAATAGGTAAACAACAAGAAAATAAATTATTAAAAACAATGGACTTTATAAAGTTTATAAATGAAAATATATTTTATAAGCTGACACCTAAAAGATGGAATATAACTGTTAAAGACTGGATTAATACAAATGGAACAGTTAAGTTACCTTGGGATATTAATATAGAATGTATAGGTGTAATGGGCGAGGGTGTATTGTGTTTTAATTCTGCTACTAAACCCTGGAAGATTCCTCTTATAGTTAGGAAAGATGGGAAAGAAACTATTCTAAATATACTAGTTAAATTTGAAGATGTAAGAAAAGACAAACTAACAATGACGATTGCAGAATTTATTCAAAATAGTTGTAGTGATGTTGTTGATATAAAGACATACAATGTTTTTCCAATTGACGAAGGTTGTGGTTGGATTGAAATGGTTGAAAAAGCAAACACTTTATACGATATTAAATACAAATACAATACTACATTACAAAACTATATAATGGATTTGAATCCAACATTGACAGTGAATCAATTAAGAAATAAATTTATTAAAACTTGCGTGTCATCTTGTGTTTTGTGTTATGTATTGGGTGTAGGTGATAGACACTTAGAAAATATATTAGTAACAAAAGATGGTAGATTATTACAAATAGATTTCTCTTATATTTTAGGTGACGACCCTAAAAATTTAAATATAGAAATGAAGATTACAGAAGATATGCTTACGATGTTGGGAGGAACGAATTCTGATTGTTATTATCAACTAAAAAAGAATTGCACAAGAGTATATCAAAGAATAAGACAACGAAGTTCGTTATGGTATATTTTACTTTCTTATTTAGAGTTTTCAGTTCCTGTAATAGATAATTATAGATATAATAAAAAAGCAATAGAAGATCATATAATAGAAAAGCTTTTACCAGGAGAAAATGATATACAAGCTTCAATGCAAATTATTGATATAGTTGAACGGTCATCAAAAACTACTTGGACACAAAATTTGGCAGATTTTTCACATAAAGTTAGTAATAC